>ERZ1673743.2305-NODE-2305-length-17136-cov-85.331831_pt1 | contig 17136 bp, 21 predicted proteins | sample MGYA00580197_ERZ1673743 | MGnify/ENA primary metagenome ERZ1673743 (study PRJEB41218, sample SAMN15661795) | gut metagenome | host: Homo sapiens | place: Canada: London | collected 2015-08-20/2019-03-30 | study: EMG produced TPA metagenomics assembly of... | reverse complement strand
GCCAAATCGAGACCGTCGGTCACTGCTGCGCCGCGAATTTGTCTTATTGTCCGCTATCGCCTCCCTTGTAATGCCTGAAAATCGGAAAGACCGACCTCCTGATGAACCGAAAGGGTGACAAGGGGAGGGATAAAAAACAACTTAAACTGCAAATAATATGGCAAACTATTGTTACAGCACTTACCGCATCACAGGCGAAGCATCGGAACTTGACGCTCTCTATGAACTTATGAGCCGACTGGAGAAAGAAAAAGAAAATGGTAACTGGGTCGGACATATCGTTGAAGCCCTCAACGAGAAAATCCCCGAACATCTATATGTAAGGGGATGGTGGAATGAATTGGAAAGAGAGGAAGACTGTATCAGTTTCAGTCTTGAAAGCGCATGGGACCCTATATACGAGGCATGGGATTTCATCTGCTCCAAGTATGACTCTCTTGCCGCGTACTTCATCGGCGAAGAGTCGGGGTGTGAGGTCTATCTTAAAAGAGACCACCCCGATAAAGGATGGTTCTCGGATAACTATTACGTTGACATCTGCACTCCCAAAGAGGAATACTTTCATGAGTATTTCAAGAACCTTGATGATGCGTTCCGCTATATTGAGAAAATCACGGACACTAACATCATAACCTGCGAGGACATCGAGGGACTGAACTCCGCTTGGTCAGAGGAAAACCCCGACGCATACATATATCTGCATGAGTTTCAAGAGGTATGACCCTCATTCGACAAACAACAACCACGGTTGCGAAAACCGTGGTTGCTGTTTAAGAAAATCTTATTCCCTCTTGTATCATGATAACATAATTATCATTTCCTATCTACATATCTTGCATATCAAGTCCTTTGGTCTCAATATCGTAGCCATTGAAAAGATGAACAGCAGTGAGCATAGTTTTCACTTTTTCTTCCAAATCTGTAAAATCTATATTCTTTCGGTTTCGCTTTATCTCATAGATTTCCACTGTCTTGTCAAACTCATTGGCGGCGACCATATCTATCTCGTTTTCTCCTTTTCGGTCCCACCATCTTCCGATTAGAGTGTATTTTTCGCTCTCGATCGCCTTTTCTCTGAAATATCTTTCAAGAATAAGCCCCGAAAATGTCGGGTAATCCCTTTTTATCAAGGAGCGCAACTGTTTGTATCCTCCGATTTCGAGAATATGCGTATATTTGAAAATAAACCGGAACCAAAATGTAAAGAAATTATCGTTGATGATATACACCGCGTTCTTGCTCAAGGCTTTTGCTCCTACAGGAATCTGTTTTACTATGATTCCGTAATCATCCTCGAGCCGGGTCAGATATCCGCCGATGGGCTTTCCGATAATTGATTCTATTTCACTGCGGCGCGTCTTGCCTGACGCTATTGCTGACAATATTGAAAAGTATATATCATAATCCTTCCCAAATTCCTCAATAAGTATAGAGCGCCCCTCGTTAATGAATATCGAATCCGAACTTATCATGCTCTCAACCATTGCGTCAAGTGTCATGGCATTGTCATCAATCAGCAGCTCCACATACTTTGCGACACCACCGGTAAAAGTATATAAAGCGAGAAGATCCTCTTTTGTATAATCCGGATGGTAAACATCGAGTATTTCTTTCAGCACCGACGGCTTGAACGCATGGATGGTCATGAAGCGGTTCTGCCGGTTATACAGTGGCTCCTTCTTGTCACGGAATATCTTTGTCATCATTGAATAGACAGAACCGCATACAATAAGGTTGATTCGTGATTCTGAATGATTGAGATCCCATGTTTTCTGTATATCGCTGAAAACTGCCGGATTTACGCGCACAAAATTCTGAAATTCGTCGATAAACAGTGTGAAACTCTGTTGCTTTGACAACTGCATCAGATAATCAAACAACTCGGCGAATCCTGACGGCGTACCACCTAATTTCACTCCTAACTTCTCTTCGACTTCATTTCGGAATTCCTCGCATAACAGGCTTTCAGCTTTTCTGCCGACAAAAAAATAGAGAAATGGCTTGTCTTCGTATGCTTTCAGGACAAGTGATGTCTTGCCAATCCTGCGGCGTCCTGTAAGAACGGTGAACTGGGCATTATTCTCTGCATTATTCCTAATCTTACGCAGAGTGGCGATTTCCTCTTTTCGGTCAAAGAATTTCATATGCTTGTCTAAAATAACAACCGCCGTTTCCGCAACCACGGTTTCTATTCGCAAAGTTACATTATTTATTTCACATATCCGCTATCTCAATCTTAATTTCATGCCCTTTTTCTAAAGTTGACAGCGAGAAATCTCACGATCTCCCGCTGTCCCTCGTTTTTGAAGCAAATCATTGTCGCTGTTAATAGTCCATCTTTATTTGCTTTACAGGGCGTTTGCCCACAAGACGACAAGCGATGAGATAGCATCTCTTGAAGTCCTCGTAGAGTTCATCATTGAACCATTCTTTTTCGGTCAGATGGTCTATCAGGTCTCTATCCCCGAACAAATCCGGCTCGATTACATAGTAGCCGAGATTCAGAAATGTGCCGTCATTACGGTCAAGAACAATATCGCCATCAAACGATACTGAAGCGCGACCCATCTGCATAAGGATGTCCATCCCTTCTATTTTATCCAATGGAGTCGGTCTTGACCAATCCCCCCGGAACTTTCTGTTTGCTTCTATGTCATGCTGTCTTGCATTCGTCAGATACGGATATGAGGCACTCATATAGATATATCGGGCGAAATCGGCATCCGGAAATGCCTTCTTCAACACTTCCAGTTGGTTCTCTCGTATTTCCTGGTATCCATTTTCAATATAAGATACCGTACTTTGTGGTAAGCCGGTGATAGCCACCAGCTCTTTCTGACTAAGACTCCTGTCTTGTCGGAACTGTTTTAAGTTTATGAATTTCATTCTTATAACATATTGATTATCCCTATTCTTTATTAGATTCGGGTCTTTCTTCTTTATTCTCAGTTCTTTCCCTCTTTCGATAAGATTTCCCTTTGAACGCTACTTGATGAAGCATTTCCTTAAATCGGTCCACTACACGCCAACCGTAGTGTTCCAGAAGGTCTTTCGGAGAAAGATTGGACGTGAGGATGGTGAATTTCAGGGTATCATATCTGGCCTCAAGCACTTCACGGACAGGGTATATGGGAGTACCATAAACCAGCACCTCTTTAGCTTCTTCGCCCAGGTCATCGATTACCAGAAATGGAGTTTGTTTAAGATTCAGAATCGAATGATAATCTTCAGCCTTGTGCAAGGTGCAGATATCCGTTGCCTTGATATAGCGAGTTTCAACAGAGAAATATTCGCCCATGAACTTGAGTTGTCCACGGTTATTCAAATCCTGAATCATCCTAATTACGGCCCTTGCCATGGTAGTCTTACCATTGCCATGGAGCCCACACAACAACAAACCAGGCTTAGGTGTCTTTTCCACCATGTGTCCGGATATGTTCTTGAGAACACCGATTGTGCATTCATCAAGTTCGAACACACAATTGCGGGATTGAACCTCATACTGGTAACATCTGAGGAGCAACAAAAACGCATCTTTGTGCGTCATCTCAAAACGCAGGATTGGAAACGCTTTGCGAAATTTTCTGCTGGCCTCAACTGCAGATGTCAGTTCGTTTATATTCAGTCCTATGTCCTTCAGTAAAATATCACTGAGAGCCTGTGGCGCATCTTTTCTTTTCATAATCCTGAGAACGTGTTGATTATATCCCGACGGAAATCTGTTGACAATTCGGTCACATAGTAACTTTCGCGGATAATGTCAGCGACTTTCAGGCCATATATGTCACCGATATTATGGATGTCAAAGATTGAAGCGACTATCGTGGGACGCTTTGCATCGTAACGCTTAATCAGCAATTCTCCGATAAGCGACTGAGCAAGCTGCAGATTTTCTCCGATGCCTCGTTCATTGCCGAGATCATCGAGTATAAGGAAATCTGCCATACAAAGCTTATCGAAGGTCTCCATTGAGGCGTATGGGAAGACCATGTCATAAGCTGAAGTAAATTTTACCGAAAGTTCAAGTTCCGGGTCAAAAGCCTTAGTAAACTCCAGAAGCAGCTCCGCCGCTTTCAGCCGCGTTGTTTTGCCACAGCCGGATTTTCCCCAAATCAGAAATCCGGTATGATAATCATCCTGCACCAAGAATCTTGCAAGAAAGGCACTGAACTGTTCGTCTTCCTCAGCCAAGGAGATATTATCATAACCTCGGTCAAACACAATCTCCCTGATTGATTTTTTGGCACAGTCATACATCTCTTCTTCAGCCAGGGAAATCGGGAAACGGTTGGTCGTAATCGTCTGGATTTCGCCCGCTCCCTTCGGCGCCGCGTCTTTGTGATGCTGCGCACCTGTGGCTACTTGTTTTTTCTTCTTTTGTTCCATCTGTATATTTTTTTGAATTTCGAGATTCGTTAGTTGCCCGGCAGCGATTAAACCACCTGATGAAATGAGATGTAAAATCGCTGAAGTTCTGGTGAAATTTGTTTGAATCGCCCAATATGAAATTTTCAAAGATTTCGAGCTGTTCCAAAACAGCAGAAACATTTGTCAGTTTCAAACTCATCGCCATTTGCTCTAATGCTATTTCTGAATTTTTCAATTTTTCAAAAAACTCAGCCTCGCGCTCAGGAGAAGGAGATTTATTTTTAATTTTTTCTTCTTCTAAGATTATATTATTTGACGGGATTCCACTCTGAACTTCGGTTGACATATCGCCAAGCGGCTGAGAATGGATTGGATTCTCCAAATCATCACTCATTCGACTTTGCGTTTCAGCCATCATTTCAACTCCCATTGAATTGGAGTTGATTCGTCTGATACCTTTGGCAAAATATCCGGCAGGGGGCGAGAATCGTTCATAACCGACAATCTTTATTATTGAGATGCCGTTCTCTTTTCTGACCTCAATCCGTCCATCTTCCTCTATTAAATCAAGAAAAGAGGTTACAGTACGCTCATCCACATCCCATATACGAGCGAGATACGAAATGGTAGTGGCGTATTCTCCGTAGTTAAGTCTAACCCGGATTCTGGTTCTCCCGACAGTTTGAAGGCATGGCCTCGATGTGGCTTTCATTCTTAGAAAGCTCCACCAGTGATAAAGCTGTGGATCTTGCCAAAGCCAGTCCTCTACTTCATCTCGATATACTATTACGAATCCGGAGTTATACATATTCCTATCTGTTCTTATTTTTACCATTTATGGCGTCGAGTACATCCTTGCCATAGACTTGCAGCTCATCGTTGATGACTCGTATTGAGCATCCCTTGATTCTTACTATATGGAGGATGGCATCGGCGGTCCGTTGTAGCAGCCGAACTAACTCTTGTGGTCTGTACCACTTTTCTGGATTTATGGGAAGATGTTTCATCGTGCCTTATCTGTTTGTTCCCTTTCAGGAAAAAGGTGAGACAAAGATGATCCAAGAAGAGCCGCTATGCGCTTTTTTGCATGGGTACGAGGGCTACGCCTCCCAAAAATCCAGCTTATTACAGTTTTTCGTGGGGCTTTTGTTGTTGTGCAGATGTCTTTAACGAATTCATCATATTCGAGGGTCTTATTGGAAAAACCCTTATACATGGACACAAGCGAACCCGCTGTTTGCCGATTTTCAGGGAACAATGCTTGTTCAGACACATTAAGTTCCTTTGACAACAGCTTCTTTACTTCCCTACCAGGTTCAATTCCGGAGTCAGTGGTGCATAACACCATTTTCAATGTGTTGGGAGCAAGATTCGTCAATCCCAACAAATAGTTGAAGAATTTTGACCTTGGTGATGGCAATTCCGCAAGTTGCTTGCTTAACTCGACGAGTGACTGATGAGCCTCGACATATTTGGCGTATCTCTTCATGGCTCATCATTTAATTAAGAGTGTCACTGCGGTCAACATCGTGGTAGCCAAGGCTATCATAGTGTCTTGAGAGCGCAAACCAAGGAGCCTGTCAGATATTCGCAGTGGAGTGCCTTTAGCGGTTCCCGTCAATTCTGCCGGAAACGGTAGCACTTTCTGTGATATATCATATTCTTTAAGGCCATCTGCTCCAAACTGGAACTTAGAGTCCCCAAGGTAAAAAACATTTCTCATCTTTTTTATGTTGAGGTTATTTCTCTATATGACTCTTACGGATATAGGTCTCCAAGAAAGAGATAAGTTCGGATTCAAGGAACATAGGAGTTCTTCCGAACATATGTGCCGGAAGGCCCTTCTTCCTATAATTATCAATCATCTTTTCTCCCTTTCCGATAAGGCTGGCTGCCTCTCGTTTTGTCAGGAACCTTTCATTTTTCCCGGTAAGCCCGGGAATATTCTCCGTGTTGATTTCTTGGAGTTGTGCTGTCACATATTGGCGACATAGCTCTTGGACATATCTTTCGAATGGTCCTGCCTGATATGAGGGGTTCGGGATTAAAATCGATGTATCCATATGCGTCGATATTTATTGTTTTCTGACGCAAAATTAAAATAGGTCGAACCCCCGAATGGTAAAATATAGTAAAAGTCGGTTAAGCTAAACGAAGTTAACTTTAACCGACTTTTACCAATAGGTCACATTAGTGACTGTCACTGCTTTGAGCTTAAAGCATACATGATTTCTTTCTTCTTTTCCTCTATGATTTTCTCGGAGCAACTGCAATCATCAAATGAAAGGTATCTGCTCAGAGCCGGCTGTGTTTTAGTAATTCCCCAGAAAGTTTTCATCGAGGGGAAGTCGGGTGTTCTTGACAGAAGATTTAACTCAATGGCTGCTTTGAGATATGGCGCAAGATCCTTGCCACCCTTACCACTGACAACAGAGGCAAGAGTATTGAATATTATTTCCCTCTCTTTCGGAGACGCACCAATTATACACTCAAATAACTTTTCCCTCCGTTCATCAAGGCAACTTTCTTCCTTGTGTTCTTTGGCAATTCTGGTCCGTTCTTCTATAGGCAGCACAACAAGATTGGCATTTGCCTCTCTCATTACAGGTTCATACTCAGTAATAAGCCATGTCAGCCATAGAAACTCTATAACTAACGCTATTTCTCTTAGCCGAGCCTCTTTCGTATCACTCTCTGATGTATGGTTGATATATTCTGTCGGCAATGATTCAGCCCATGCCATAAAGGTTTTCAAGGTTCGATGCACACTGATTATAATAGATGATGCGGCATAGCCGTTCATCTTATCAATTATCACCATCTCTTGAAATGCCTCTATGCTTTCGTTCAAAAAGACTTCAATGGACAACAACTGCTCTATTTTTATATCGTCCCAAGTGGACACATAAGGATCTATCCCCTGAAACTTTTGGCTCAGAGAACGATAAAAGGCGGGGATAGAGTGCGTCGTCATTTATATATTTGTTTATATCAATTAACGAATGGATTTGCCCGACTGTTCATTAAAATAGTCACCTTACCTATTGTATTCGGCCTTGAGGGAGAAGGCATTATTACCTCAAAAATCGTCATTAAAATGCTCCAGAACATAAGATTATATTTTTGTACCTCGAATAAAATTAGTAATTTTGCATTGAGCGACTGAGGTCGCAAAAACAAGACTTAATCTCTTGAATATTACCACTTTGTCGAAATGACAACGATTAGAAATAACCAAGGTACAAACGTAGGAATATTATTCATTGATATTCAGCGAGTTAAATTTGCAACGAACTTCAATTTAACTTCCACTACCTGCTATGTACCTTTTTAATGGCATTTGCCTGACTGATAATTTGGTGAAGAATTTGCATCGGCAAGTAGCTAATTGATATAAAAGCAGTTAAAATACTAATAATGACCAATAACGCCTGAAATCCAGGCGTTATTTTTTTGCTATATCGGGCTTTTCACGGGCATTCTTAGCCGTTTGTGTATCTTTTTTCGCTTTCTCTTTTGTACGTCAGCCCATTTTCCGAGGTGTGGACGAGTATTGCACGCCATTGCACATGGTTGCACGCTCTTGCACTGCAGAGTCCAATGGCAACTGCAATATTAGCGAAAATGTTTGAAAAACTCGGTCATTGGAGTAGAGAAATTTAATTTTTCTCTGGGTCGTCGGTTGAGCCCTACTCTCAACTGGCAAATGCAAAATTATAGATTTGTCGGAAGAATACACATATGGGAGAGGAAAAATTGAGTTTCTTGCGTGGTCTGCGGTTTATTTTGTGTTGGACATTGCGGATGAATGCATCGGTCAAGGTTGAAAATCAGTGCCTTTGGGAATGTATTGGCGGATAAGCTTGTTTGTGTATTCCACCAGGCCATTTTGCCATGAGCAGTATGAATCGGCAAAATAGACGACCACACCTTTGAGCCCTTTTGTTATTTCCTGATGAGCCGAGAACTCGCTGCCATTGTCTGTGGTAATGGTCAATACTCCTGTAAGCCGATAGGCATACAGCAGTCTGATTACGGCTTTGGCTATATCTCTGGCATTCTTTCCATGAGGCAGCTTTTCGATGATGCAGTATGAGGTATTCCTCTCAGCGAGAACTAAAATGGCTCCGTAACCGTCCTTGCCGATAATGAGATCCATCTCCCAGTCGCCGAAACGAGTGCCGTCAGCCTCCCCGGGCCTGTCGTGGATACTGGTGCGGTTCGAAATGTTGGTGGCCCTGGTAGGTTTGCGTTCTTTTTTAGTCTTACGGTTATACTTGCCCTTGTGTCTGGTATTGGCAAGCAGCCTTCCGCTGCTGTCGGCATGTATATGGTTGTAGATTGTCTGTTGGGAGATGCGTGTCCCTTCTTTTGCCAGAGTCCCGACAATCTGCGCAGGAGACCATTGCTCTTCCGTAATTTTTACCTTTGCAGACGAAATTTCCTGTTAACATTTTCAATGGGAATTGTTAATAAACAAGACCGAGACGGTGACCATCGTCTTTAACCCACTGTTATTTTTATGAAGGATACGCCCCAGCGCTTGAGGAGCTTTGCTCCCCCTACCCGGGATAAAATTTTTATATGGAGTGCCGTGATTGCCGGATGTGGCATCATGGCTTTACTTGGTCGTTATGCCGCCATAACCCGATTCGGCACTGACGAATTTACCGGCAACGTTCTCTTTGCCGTTTTCCTTGTCCTATCAATAGGTCTTTATTGCGGTTGCCAATCAGTAATCGAAGATGTATTCAACCGCCTTCAATCTCTTTTTCGTCGCCGTGAAGTCATGGCTATTGCTGAAACTGCCAACGGTGAGAAAATGCACGTTTCAGTTGAAGAACCATCAGTAACAATGACGCAATATTCCGGGGGCGACTCAGATGTGACTGGTATTGAAGAAAGCAATGCGACTTTTGAGAAATCAATGGACAAAGCACCGTTTGAAGTCTTGGAAGTTGTAGACGATATGCGTCATATCCGTTTCCCGGACGGAGAGGAAGCCTATGTGGGTATTGGTCTATCTGATGAAGAGATTATCCTTCAAAAAGCATACAACGATTCAATAGATTATAATGCCGAACTTGAAGAGGCATACAATGAGTATCTTGACTCTATGACTGCGGAAGAACGATATGACCACAACCACGGTATTAAACGCGTTAAAAAGAAGAGAGAATATAATGAAGAAGCAGGTTTCTTTTCATCAGTATCAGTTCAAGAGATTCACAACAATCCTGATGGAACCACTTTGATTGAAGAGACTGAACAGGATGTGTATGTGACACCCGACGGCTCGGTATATTATCTTGAAGATATGGCTCCAATCTGTGACTTCTATGAGAAACACAAAGACGATATTGAATCGCACAAGGAGATACTGACAAGAAAGCAACGTTGTGATGAAGCGTTTGACAAGATGAAACGTCACGAAGAATTATACAATCTTGAACAAGTGTCGTTTATTTGTGCCTATCTCATACATACCATAGAGCAGTTTATGAAATCGCACGAACTGGACAAACTTCATAATAACGCGAAAATATGGACAGTCAATCCATTAGCTCAATTCGATTCTGTTCAGATACGTAGTAATCACTTGTCGAAAGAGGGCCTGAAGCATCTGGGATATAATGTCGGGAAATTTCTGAAACTTAAAGGCGAAAATATTGCCTTGTTCATCAAAAATGTATTCGCAGACAGTTTCGGCAGCGTGCAGGTTGGAACAATCATAGCGAAACTTGCAGACAGAAATCCCGGCAAAGACCGAATACCTCTCCTGAGTGCCAAAGAGATGAATCATTTCTTTGATCACTATAAACGCTATAAGACCATCAACCTTGACATTATCCCCAAAAGATTGGCTGAGGAAGAGGCTAAAGCAAAATTAGAGGCAGCTAAAAAGAAGAACAGAAAATAAATAGGGAATCACCGATATAGTAATGGCGAATAGTTGTGACTTTGTCATGGCTATTCGCCTTTTGTTTTATACTACATATGGGGCTACACAGCGACCAGCCATTTGACAATTTCAAGTCAAATTTGCCGGCTTCCATGAGCAAAGAATCTATCATTTTGTTTTGATATCGCTTATTATTTATCAAACTGAGATTCTATATATGCGAATAACTCTTGATTATTACACATCGGATGTTGGAGACTTTTTCCTCCTTTGAAACCATGTAATTTCAAAGTGGATTCATCAAGCGAATCTCCGATATATTCTTCTACAGCCTTTAATCTCCACGTCATATGCATCGGCGGGGTTTCAACCCAATACTCGCCATCTGAACGCATTTCTTCAGCGATAACTTCTGTCTTAAAAATAATCTTACGTTCTATTGAACTGAAGACATATACAATATCCCCAATAGCAAAATTATTTCGTTCTCTCTTCCAACTGATGAATCCAGTTTCTTTCAATGAAGCATAATGATTACACCGTGAGGCATTCGCATAAACTAGCCAATGCTTAGATATTCTTTTGTTTATACTCTTTCTCATACTGCAAATTTACAACTTTTTAATGACAGTTCATTTGAGATGACTCAGCAATTAGAGTGATAAGTAATTTTAACCACAAAATCACTCCATATTATTCTCAATCACCAGGTGAAAAGAATGTATATAATTCTAACTTATTTTCAATAAGTTAGCACTTGCAAAACGGTTATTTTAGAAAGTGTTTGCGGTTATTTATTTCACCTTCAACTCACTTTCAATCAGTGCGGTTCTATTTCCGTAAAACAATTCAAAACCGCACCAATATGGAAACATCAACACCAACTTTCGACCAGCTGCCACATGTGGTAAGCGGTCTCTCCGAAAAACTCGACCGTGTGCTCGACATACTTGAAAAGCTCGGCATCGCCAACCCCATCAAGAATGTCAAACCCTCACGCAGACTCGTGTATGCGAAAAAGGCTTGCCAGATAATAGGCAAATCACTTTCGGGCCTCTACCGTGGCATCAAAGCTCCGAATGACCCCATTCCGAGCTACAAGCGCGGCAAACTCCTCTATTTCTATGAGGATGAACTATACGCATGGATAGAGAACGGTCGCAAACATTCCGTTGCACCTTCTCTCTCCGAGACAGCGGCTGCCATCACAGCCGGGATGAAACGTCGTCCCCGTGGGGGATATAACTTCTGAGCCTATGGAAAGGAATATTACCCCAGACTCAGTAATCAGTGCGCTGATGAATAATACAAAGTCTGCTGACAGCGACTTTCCTATTCATGTGTTTCCGGCAAAGATGCAACGGATTATTCTTGAGCTAAACACGACCTGCGCTTTTCCGATTAATTATACTGCATCGGCTATGCTGGCCGCCATATCTGTGGCAATCGGCAATACTCATCGTGTCGAGGTCAAACATAGTTGGCAGGAATCGGCTATCGTGTATATCGCCATTGTCGGACGCCCCGGAGACTGTAGGTCGCACCCTCTGACGTTCGTGATGCGTCCTCTTGTCAATGCCGACTGGAAAAACAATCAGGAGTTTCAAAAGAAGCATTGCAAATACCAGCAAGCGGTAGCAATGAGCCGCAAAGAGCGCATCAGTGCCGGATTGGATGAATCTCCGAAAGAGCCGAAGCGTCTGCGCTATCTGGTTTCGGATGTGACGCAGGAGGGTCTCAGTGCCATTCACTCCCATAACCCACGTGGCCTATGCCTTTGGGTTGACGAACTGTCGGCATGGTTCAAGAACTTCACACGCTACGACACAGGCTCGGAAGAACAATTCTGGCTTTCAGCTTTCAACGGAAGCACTACGATGTCTGACCGAAAGAATTGTCAGAACTCCATCTTCATCAAACGTCCGTTCATCTCAGTGGTCGGGACAATTCAGAAACGTCTGCTCACGGAGCTTGCCAACGGCGAGAGAGCTGCCAACGGCTTCATTGACCGCATACTCTTTGCAATGACCAAGAGTAACGTCAAACCGAGATGGAACGAGGATGAAGTGCGTGATGACCTCGACAGTGAATGGGAGCGCATACTCAACCGACTTCTTTCAGTGGAATGTGTAGTCAACGAGGATAAGGAGCCAATTCCTACCGTCATACGGTTCACTCCGGATGCCAAGCGCAGACTTTATGAGTGGCAACATGAGAATGCCGCGCTATGCGACAAGGAGATGAGCGACAACGTGGTCAGTTTCTTCTGCAAGCTCGAAATCTATGTGCTCCGATTCTGTCTGATACTCCGACTTGTCCGCTGGGCTGTCGGTGAAGACCAACCTCGTCCGTCAGACATTGAGGATGACGATGTGGTAGGAGCGATAGATTTAGCTGAATATTTCCGGGGCAACGCATTAAGCGTACTCACCTGCATCAGCGAGGAGAAGTTGAATGAATTGCACCGTACCGTTTATGAGCATCTCACCGAGGAGTTTTCCACCGCCGACGGCATCCGTATAGCCGAGCGGTTCGGAATGAAAGGCCATACATTCAAGATGTTCCTTACCCGCAATCTCAATACTCTATTCCGTCGCATAAGACAAGGATGGTATCAGAAGCTTTCATGTTACTCCGCTAACAAAGTTACTACCGATGAACAGGATTGATGATGCAATGGTGGCGGCAACCATGCGGGGTTATGACCGCAACAATCTGTTCGCTTTCGTAGCGACTGTAATTGGCAGTAACGAGGCAACCGGACTGATGGAGATGTATCGGGTGGGCACATCAAAGCATTGGCAAGGTGCCACGGTATTCTGGCAAATCTCAAATGACGGAGAAGTCCGTGGCGGAAAGATTATGCTGTATGACCGATTGACCGGGCATCGTGTGCAAGAACCGTTCCCGCATATCAACTGGGTACACTCGGTGTTGAGATTGCCGGACTACAAACTTACCCAATGTTTCTTCGGAGAGCATTTGCTCCCTTATATCCGAGATAAGCCGGTGGCTATCGTGGAGAGTGAGAAGACTGCAATACTCGCAACTCACTACCTCCCGCAATATCTGTGGCTCGCCACAGGTGGGAAGTGCAGTTGTCTCAACCGTGAGGCAATCCAACCACTCCGAGGAAGAGAGGTGATGCTGGTTCCTGACCTTAACGCTACTGACGATTGGCGCAAGAAACTGACGCTATTCAATGAATCGGGAATAAAGGCAACTCTATTTGAGCAGCTTGAACAGATGGCTACCGATGAACAGCGCGAGCAAGGTCTCGACATTGCTGACTTCCTAATTGCGGAGCGAACTCCACATGGCATACTCGAACAAATGATGCAACGTAATCCGGCATTGCGCAAACTCGTTGACGCGCTACAACTGGAACTCGTCAGCATCGAAGAAGTCAAACCGAGCGCAAGCTCACAAAAACTTGAATCAAATGGCACAATCAAAAATTTCAAATCCTCAGTCATCTGAAATGACTGATATGTCAAACAACCCAATTTTCTCTGAATCTATGGAAAATCCTACAAACCCCGATGTCCTGCCAATCGCCGGACAGAGCGAAACCGCTCAACCCAAGTCTAACCGACCCACCGCCAAGCAGCGCAAGAGCGACCTCGAAGATTACCGCAAGGCATACTTCGGTCTGATTAAACTCGGCAAGGACAACAAGCATCAGGTGGCAATCAGCAACGACACGTTTGACCGTGTCGAGCGTATCGCCCGATTCTTCGGTGGTCCCGGTTACAGCGTCAGCAACTTTGTCGAGCACATCATCAACGAGCATCTCGACAGCAACTCAGCCAACTACGAGAGTTGGTTCACAGTAATCAGTAAATCGTTCTGACCACTGCCCCGAGGCAGTGAAATGGCGAAGCCATCGGCAACGCCGGTATCCGGATAATCTGTCAAGATTAGGAGGATAGCAAGGTAGTGGCAATGTAAACATTCCCGACCTTGCATCCTCCGTTACCGGGCGTCTGGAGTCCGTTCCCGATGGTCACAATGTCGAATCTCAAAACTTGAAAGAATGACTTTTTCAAAAAGAAAGAAGGCTCCTCCGGGAGTAACAGAAAAGTCTGGTAAGTCCTATGTCGTCAGTGTCAGACTCAATGAAGAACAGTATCAGACCGTGCAAGAAAACTGTCGCAAATCCGGCAGAAAGCTGTCCGACTATTGGCGATGCGCTCTGACAAAATCCGAGGTGATACAGGTCGCACAGCCCGAAGACATGGCACTTTTGCGTCAGATCGGAAGCATGGCTAACAATCTCAATCAGCTTGCTAAGAAAGCAAACGAAGGAGGTTTCAAGCTCGTGCAATGGTCGCTCGACAAGCTGAGCAAGGAGATAAAATCACTTTACACCAAGCTGTCGCATGATTGGAGGCATCACTAAAGGGAGCTGTTTTTCCGGCTGCGTGGAATATGTCCTCGCGCTGAAAGAGAAGAACAAGGAGGCCCGTTTGCTCTATTCCGAGGGATTGCTGACCGACACGCCGAAAGACATTATTGACGGTTTCGAGTGCCAACGACATCTCAACAGCAGGGTCAGACACTGGTGCGGACACATCTCTTTGTCTTATTCTCCAAAAGACGCAGAGCGCATGAGCGATGAATTTATGGTAAAACTCGCGCTGGAATACATGGCTAAAATGGGCATCAAAAATACCCAGTTTATCATAGCCAAGCATCTCGATAAGGAGCATCCTCACTGCCACATCGTCTATAATCGAGTGGACAATGATGGCAAATGTGTTAGCGACAGTTTCGAGTATTACCGCAACAACGAAATCTGTGATGAGATGAAAAAGAAGTACGGTCTGACCTATGGTGAGAACAAAGACCACGTGAAAACGCAGCGTCTGCAAGGACGGTTGAAGACACTTCAGGAGATATATCTTGCCGTTCAAGCCGCTAAGAAATCGGCAAAAGACTGGACTACTTTTCAGCGCGAACTCGCACAAAAAGGTGTAACGGTAAGGAAGAAATTCCGACGTGGTTCTACCGAAGTTGAGGGCCTATCTTACATCAAAAACGGTCAGAAATTCAAGGCTTCGCAGATTGATCGCGACGGCAGATGCTCCTACAATGTCATCTGCAAGGCACTCGACCGAAACAAGAACAGTCAGTTCCAGCCGGCATCATCGTCAACGCAGCCGATGCGACAGCAACCTAAACATGAACCGAGTGCCGCAGCAAAAATCATCGAAGCCGGAGCCGATATAGCCGAAAGTCTCGGCAATGCGGTCGGTGGACTCTTCCAAGTCGGACCTGCCTACGACCCGGAAGAGGAGGCTTTCATCAATGAGATGAAACGCCGCCAAAAGAGAAAAAGAGGCAGAAGTCTTTAATTTCAAAAACTGAAAAGCATGAAAGAAAATTTTGAAAATTCCCCGGAGAATATTCTCCAGAACATCGCTGAAGACCTCAGCACTATCAGTGGCACGTGTGCCGAAATCAAGGAATCGCAGCTCAACTGCGCCACCGCAGACGACCTGAAAGAGTATGTAGAAAAAGTAGAGAACATACTCCAAGAGGGTGTCATCCCGGCTGTCAACAAGGTGAACGAACTGATAAAGAATCCACCCACCTACAATATCGAGATGAAGACCGAAGGGCTGGCAGAAAACATCAAAAATGGGCTTTCCGAAGCCGTCAAAGCTGACCTTTACAAAAGCGTTGACAAGGTGATTAAGGACGGTATCAGCTCGACTTACGCTCAATCTGTAAGCTATCTGAAGAATGCGGTCAATGATCTTCGCTACGAAGTAAACCGCATAATCAGCGGCCACTGGTGGCTGGCAATGCCTAAATGGGCAAAAATCACCGCTATCGTTTCGGTTCTCGCAGCCATAGGATTTGCTATCGGATTCTTCTACATAGTATCAGAGAATCAGAAATACCAGAAAGTCGAATGGCTTTATCGTTACGAGCGCATGAGCTACAATGCGGACGGTATCCGGGATATGATGCTCCGCGAAGAAGCGATGATGGTTGGCTCCAAGCAGGAACAGGACAGCATCAAGGCTTTGACCATCCAGCTTGAACGCCGCAAACACGCCGAGCGTACCCACGTCTATTTCCGTCCCTCCGATTCATGGACACCGGAATCAAAATCAATCTGGTAAGCATGAAAGTCAACCGACTTTTGAATCTCGCAATCGAGGCAACTGCTTCAAAAATGTGCCTGATTCTACAATGTTTCACTCTCAAAAAACGAAAAAATGACAGCGCTCAACAACCTCAACCAGCTCCTCTCTCGTGTAAAAACCATCTTCGGCCACAAGGCTTCACCCATGACCAACGCTACAACAAGCGCAGAACCGCCCACCGACATCTCCGTCGTAAGCGACCCTCGGCTGAAAGCAGCCCTCGCCGACATCGAGAAATATCTTCGCGACAATTTCGTCACCCCGACTGCTAAGCTCCGCTATAAGGACTACACCAACGGCGCAAGCTTCTTTTCGAAAGACGCGATATTTGCGCCATCACTCGTCATCCTCACAGACTCTGACGGCCTCTACAATCTCCCCGACAATGTGATGATGCTCGTCACAATCACCTCGGTCAAAGATGAGAACTGGCCCATTGAAGAACTGAGCAAGTTCATCCTGTTCCTCAAAGAACTCGGCACGACCCACCGCATCCAGCACTTCGCCATCGCCTTCTCCAAGGACAGGCCCGACCATCCCGCGACCGTCCAGACCGCCGATGTAACCTGCATCCGCCTCTACTAATCCACAACCCTCCCCGACGCCCCGACAAGACTCACCCTCTTGCCGGGGCTTTTATAAATGTATAATCCCTGAAGATTCAATAACGAAGTGCAAAAATCCTCGTTCTGAATAGCCCTATATTTT
>ERZ1673743.2304-NODE-2304-length-17138-cov-14.055611_pt1 | contig 17138 bp, 8 predicted proteins | sample MGYA00580197_ERZ1673743 | MGnify/ENA primary metagenome ERZ1673743 (study PRJEB41218, sample SAMN15661795) | gut metagenome | host: Homo sapiens | place: Canada: London | collected 2015-08-20/2019-03-30 | study: EMG produced TPA metagenomics assembly of... | reverse complement strand
CCTTTGGTAAAGGTGCAGCTCAGACCGTTGATATAGGTCGTATTGATGATGGAGGACTTGATGCTGGCCGCATCGAGTTTGGAGGCATTGATACTGCCCGCTGCAATACGGTCGGCGGAGAGCGTCCCGGTCTTGATGCTGGATGCGTTGATGCTGACGGCATTGACCTGTGCGGCCGTCAACGTACCGGTATAGATGCCTGTAGAGCCGATATAGGTCAGCGGGTGTGCGGCAAGAGTGCTGTCACTTCCCTGTGCCAGTGCAATAAAACGTTTACGGCGTATTTCTTCCTCGACCGAAGCTGTCAGCGTGCGGGGAGCCGGTGCATTCGCCTTGGTGGAACCGCTTTGAAAAATCAAATCCGAGTTGTAAGCGATCTGCGGTGCTGCCGGTATGGGGGACGGACTCATCGCGTTACTGACAATCGGCTGGTCGGAATAGATATGATAGACCGCTCCGGTCGTTCCGCCACCGCGTAAGAACACGGCGAACATACAGTTGTTCCCACATAGGGCCGCACCTGCGAACATGCGGCAATAGGATTCGGAGAGTTCATAAATGTCCCATGAATAGCTGATGCCGCCCCAGCCACCGAAATTGGCCTTCAGCAGCAGTACCAGGCCACCCTTATGCGTGGACGTGTTCCAACTTGCCGGAGCCTGCTCGCTGTAGGCACGACGCACAAGAATGTCCCGCTTGAAATTCTGTTCACCGCCCTTGAGGATGACAGGATAGTATTTATTCTCTTCCCCGTTGATGACAAGCCTGTAATAATACGGATAGCCGTAATTGGTTGTTTTTGCGGCCTCTATGTCATTTTTCCATAGCAGGGAAACGGCAGGGGAGAACGAGACTTTCCCCGCGGTATCCCATGATATGTTCCCCGAGGCAATCTGCCCGCTTCCGTCATTGTTCAATTTCCATTTCGTACCATTGGTTATTGAACCGTCACTCCCCAGTACAATGTTTCCCTTACGGATGGAGGAGGCATCCACCGTCCAGCCGGCAATATTGTTCTGGGACCCGAAACGTGCGACACATGTGCCTGTGCTGTTCGTGGCATACAACCCGAAATCACTGTCGCTGTTATAATACAATTGTACCCGTTGTCCGGTTGTCGCGCCGGAATTAAGTCCGTAAACCACCACACGCCTGTTTCCGCAGTCAAGCAGGATGTGGTTGCCGCTCAACACGGTTGCGCCGATTGACCAGCCACCGATTTTCCCTTTCGTGACATTCAGCGTCAGGGCCTCGATATTTCCGGCCGTAATGAGAGAAGCCTTTACATTGGCGATGTCCAGTTTGGAGGCGGTGATACTTCCGGCGGCAATACGGTCGGCAGAAATAGTGCCTGCCGTAATCTGTGAGGCGGTGACAGTGCCGGTATAAATACCGGCCGCAGTGATTTTTGTCAGCTTCGGAGAGCCGTTTCCGCCCAAAGCGGTAACGATGGTATTGATCGGATTTGTCCATTGCAAAGAGACGGAAGAGGCAAAGGTGACATTGCCCGAGGCATCCCAGGATATATTGCCTCCCGCAACAGCCCCCGCCCCCGAGGCATCCAGACACCATTTAAAACCGCGGATGCCGTTTGACCCCAAAGTCATGGAGCCGGAGGCGGCGGTCATCGCCCCGGAAGTGTTGTTCTTCGTTCCCCGGCAGATGCTGTCACCGTCGACGGACCAGCCGCCAATTTTCCCTTTCGTGACATTGAGTGTCAGCGCTTCGATATTCCCGGCAGTAATAAGAGAGGCTTTCAGGGAAGCCACATCGATACGTGAGGCGGAGACCGTACCTGAAGTTATCTGTGAGGCGTCAAGCTGCACCGCCTTTACCGTACCCGCTGAAAGTTTACCGGTAAAGACACCGTCTTTGTCAATAAAGGTTGCACCTATCCAGTTCAGGCTGACACCATTTCCGAACTCCACCTTGCCGGTAGCCGCATTGTATTTGACAACCTGGTCGCCATGACCGAACTGGACATTACCGCCGTTATCTACAAAAAAGGTCTTGTAACCGTTCTTGAAACCATAGATGCCGTTAACCGTTTCAGAGGTAATGGTACCGGAAGCTGTCCTGACAGAGAGGGGGAACTGCCCGATTGCCACACCGGTTATCGTGCCGTCACTGTTTTTGATCCCTGTAAAAATTTTTGGAGTGATGACCGTGCTGCTGCCGATAAGTGTCTTGTTGGTATTCCACTCCTTGACCCAGTCAAGCATCACCGTGTCGTTTCCATCCTTGCCGGGTGCCCCTGACTTGGCCTTTGACCAGACAAATGACAGGGTGTAGGTGATTCCGGATATAATGACGGGAATAACCACAGTGCCATGATCGGCCAGTGTGGTCGTTCCTGCTGCGACCGCATAAGTTATGGTCTTGTTGCTGTTGTTGACGGATATGGAGGAGAATCCTGCCGGTCTGGTAATGTTGCCGATGGAAAATCCGGTAAAACCGGAATCGCCAAGCGTGACCTTGACAGAGGAGGTGACGGATACGGCAGAAACTATCTTCCCGTCGGCATCCGCAGGGAAGATGTATTCACCGGGTGACTGGCTAAGCGTATAACCGTCCTTTTGTATGTTGATTGTCGCCTGACCGCGGGCGACCAGTATCTTTGCCATATGCTCTTTTAAGAAAAGTATAGGACAAAAAAAGGCGGCAGGTTGCCGCCAAATGGCAAGGCTCCCGTTTTGTCGCACGGATGGGATGAGACCGGTTCACACCGCTTGCCATCCGTAGAAGCCCCGTTCCTTCATTACTATTTCGACACTTCACACATCAGTACGCCCTTGCCTGTCACATCGGCTTTCGATACGGTGATGGATTTGCCCGTATAAGTCTTTATGACGGATGTTCCGGCCGAGTTCCACAGTTTCCATGTGTAGGTATAGGCAGTCCCGTCATCGTCCAGTACCTCACCGTTACGATACAGCACCGCTTTGGCATCGACATCATTCCCGTTATTTTTGATGGTGAACCCTTTCTGGCTGACAAGGTCCACCGTAATGGGGTCGGACATATCCGTGAAAGAAATGATATCGCATACAACCTTGTTGGCCGAGGCGTTGCCGGCCGATGTGTCCGTGTCCTTGATGGCACATTTGAATGTCTCGAAATTCAGTACGGCATCCGCAGTAATGGTTATTTCGTTCGTAGTCCATCCTGCCGTCACGCCACGCGGATTGGTGGAAGTCAGACAGGACCATCCGGCACCGAGCATGGAGTTGTAATACGGACAGGAAACCGAAGCCCCTGAATTGGCCGCCGCAGTGAGGGCCGATGTCAGCGTTATGACCTTGGTGGAGGTGTTCACTGCCGATATGGTGTACTGCACGGAACTTATTGTAATCTTTCCGCCGGCTTCCATGTTATTGGTGGAGGCCACCGTGACGGTGGTCGCACCGGTAGTAGCGGCGGCAGCCAGTGTGGTATTGGCAAAAACGGAGGAATCCTTGATTCCCCAGGCATAGGTGACATTGGTGGTATCGATGGTGGCGCCACGCCACAGGTCGCAATGCGCCTTGAGTGTGGGTACCTCGTCATTTTTGAAGACAACACCGTCGGGAGCATATGCCACGGCGGCTATCATCGCTCCGGCATTCAGATGCTGGGTAAACTGTATCTCGGAACGGAAAGGCACCTCCAGCCCGTTGGCATCGATATAAACCGCCTCGAAGGCATACCGTACCTGCGGCGTGGAAACGGTCATATGGTTGGCCTTGATGGTCAGGGCATACTTGGCGGACACCGCACCGACAGTACAGCTGTCCTGGCCCGAAGTTATGGCCGACCCGTTCTTATACCACTTGGCGGAGCCGCTTTTAACGCCGGCTGTCAGCGTAGCCGCATTACCGACTGATGAAATCTGGTCGGTGGCGGCCTTACCGCTGACAAACAGCGAAGGAGTGAGCACCAAAAACGGCGATGCCGCCCATGAAGGTGCATAAACGCCCGTATCCTTGTTGAATACCTGGGTGAGCGGTTGCGAAGAACCGATGAACGCCTGTAAGGAAACAGCATCATTCTGGTCAATGATGGTTATCTGTCCGCGTGCTACTTTTATTGCCATATGCTTATTGTTCTGTTGTTGATATGTCCACTTCACAGTCAAAAACGGCCTTATGCCATACATCCCTGCCGGTTATCTCAATCTCCCTGCCATAATGCGGCAGGTCATTCCATATCCTGTCGCCATCGGTATCCCTGCTTGTCCGCAGCCAGCGGAAATTACCATCGGGAATGAGTGCGGTAATATCTTCACCGCCCCTGTACACTCTGGCCCGCAGAACCGTGGAAACAATGCCGTTACGGAATATCGTGCCATTTTTCGACTCCACATGAACAGTATAGGATGGCGCACCGTCATAAAGTTTGAAGAAAGTATGGGTGGCTCCAATATTTTCATTCCGGAATACGGCGGTGTAGCGGAGGGTTAATACGTCACGCCCTTCCCAGCCGTGAAACGCCGGTGTCATTTCAAACACGGCGGCATTGCAGCCTGTTTCTTTCCATATTCCGTCCGATGCAAGATATTCCCATAAGCGGCTTTCCGGATTAAAGTTATATTCGGTGGGGACAAGAGGGATGCTTTCCGGCTCACATATGCCGGAGAGCTCATCCGTGAAATGGAAGGCCGTACCGCCTGTCAGGGATACGGAACGGGGCTTGAGCTGTTCCTGTGCCTCCTCGTCAAAATCTTCCCAGCGGATGGTCACGTCCCGCAGTTCGATGGTGTCCTTGCTCCATTTGAAGCGCCCTGACGCGAAAAGCCCCGTACCGTCGGGATTAATGACGAAAGAACCGTCACGCGAGGTTATCGAACCGTCCTCACCCAACCTGAGCAGCGGATTCTGGATAGTTCCGCCAATACCTCCTTTCGAGAACCATGCTCCGTAATCTTCCGTGTAAGACAACACGCCATCCGTCGCTTGGTAAGGTGTCGCCGTCTTGCCCGGCTCCAATTGCGGGGCGGACAGAAGGACCGGCACCGGGGTTGCGATACCCAGTGTCATTTCAGGAGCGCCGGATTCTCGGACAGGAAAGGATACCTTATGACGTGTCCATCCCCTGCCGGCATCCACAGCCTGTTCGCCGACAAGATGCTCGTCCTGATAAAAACGGACAACCGTTGTTTCTTCCGCCTTTATCCAGATTGAAAAACAATAATAGTTGCCGGCATGGGCTTTGCGCCAACCGACATCCTGTAATGTAAGGCGGCTGTCTGATGTGACCCGTACACTCTTTCCGATACCGGCGGGAGTGGCGGTACCGACTGTCATGGATCCGCTGAAAGCACAGGAAAGGCTGTCCGGAATGACATTTTTGTGAATTTTGCCCACATAGAAAGTTGAGGAAAAACCGTTTTCATCTCCGGCGGTCAATGTTCCGGCGATGTTGACATTCCGTGTTGCGTAGAGATTCTGGAAATAGGCCCCGTAACCGTCCAGTATGCCGAATACCGGATCGATAATGCCGCAGACCTTTCCCACACGGACTTTGACCGCATCGCCGAAAGCGGACACGGAAGAGAGCCGCAGGATATTCAAGTCCGCCAACTCACACCAGTCACCCTCTGCGGTCAGGCTTTCCGTCAGATCGAGAAACAGGCTCCGGCTATATTGCGCAGGATAGTCCACAGTGATAACCCACAATTTGTACTCCCATTCCTGCCCGGCGGACAATATATCCTCGGCATCTGATTTCTCCCGGTTGGTATAGCCGAATGAGAGGGGGACGGAGGACAAATCCCTGAAAGCCCTGATTTTGAAGGATACCAGCAGACGTTCCGGATGCCCGACCGACTCCTCCAGAGTCTGCATCAGTCCGAAAGAGGATTCTCCCGCCGGTTCCGCATTGCGGACTATCCGGACAATGCGTGTCGCCTCCGCATCGTTTTCCCTGTATTCGGATTGAAGCACATGGCCACATACGGCATACTTGGATTTGTCAGGCACCCCTGCCACCCCTCCGTTCATGACCGGATAGCAAAGGGAACGCTCCGTTGCCATGCCGTCGATGACATCCATATAGGGGGCTTCGCTGTCCGAAGCCGTCAGGTACAGTGCCCCGCTACGCGCCGTATCGAACAGGTTGGTACTCCGTACGAAGTCCAGAAGCTCCCCGCTCTGCGGTTCATCGCCGTCCAGCAAAGCCCCGATAAAATAAGGCGCCTCCTTGTCGCCGACAAGCTCCGTTCCGGTTTCCGTCACGCACATCAGGGAATAGACCGCCCGTTCCCGCCCGGCATATTGTCTGCGGACGATATCCCCGACATGCAGCCCCTGTGTTTTCTGCGAGTCGGGGTCGATACGGACCTTGTATTTTGAATAACGGAATACGGACATGGGCTATGATATTTTTTCAACGGAATCTCCCGAGCAGCTGTCGCTGATCCAGAAAGAGCCGTTGGTCGCGGAAACCTTCTTTACCTCGAATTCGTAGGCGCGTAACTTGCGCCGGGCGACAACCTCGTCGAATGTGGCGATGACATTTCCCGTGGTACGGTTCTTCCGGATGCCCCAGCCGCTTCCGGCAAAGCCCGAAGAAAAGAATTCCGAAGAGACGGAGCCGAGAAAACAGCTGTCACCGTAATGCCTGATACCGCCGGAAACAGCCTGTAACCTCAACGACTCTGTCAAGTATAGGATTTTGTCTGCCAACCGGGTTGATGACGTGCAGATTCCGACATGCCCGGCAGCCTCCACCGGAACCCCGGAGGAGATGAAATCGGCATCGGTTTGGATATGGAAAGACTCACTATAACGGTTTTGAGGGGCATGGGCACTTATGGACGGACGGTGTCCCAATACTGTGGTATGGGGGACGGTTGTCCGCACGCCTTCTTTTTCGTATACAACCATGGAGGTCAGTGAAAGGGTTTCCTTATCTCCGGTAATCAAAAATCCGCCAGCCATACCCATACGCAGCCGCTTGTGAATAATTATGCCTTCATCCGAGTTGTCCACCCGGTACGAAGACAGCAGATCGGCACCATAGTTGTGACGGACAGTGAGCGAACCCGGAAAGCAGGCCCTGCCGTAGGACGAGAGCATCAGACAGTCACCGTCCACATCCGAAATGCCGGACAGCAGGCGTATCCTGGTCGTATGCCCGCTGCCCAGCAACAGATCGCTTCCGATACCGCCCAGTTGTATCTTGTCATTATCAGTCCGCAGGAGTACGGGCATACCACCAATACGAAGCCCGTAACCGTCCAGAAATGAGAGAAAGCCTCCGAGGGCGACTTCCTCACCGGAAAATGAAAGCAGGCACTTTCCCTTGTCACCCAGCCTTGCCCCATACAAGGCATCCAGACCACCGCTCAAAGCCGTATTCCCGCAGACCACCAGATGACGCTGCACCGTTCCGTCCCGCATGGCCCAGTCCACTGCCGCCAGATTGGCGTTGCCCCGGTGGTATACGTCATGTCCCCCCACGGTCAGCCGTGACGGAGAAATGAACACTCCCGTTTCCCTGTTCCCGATAATCCATTCTCCGCCCGAGTGTATGGAGGCATCCTGAAAATCAATGCGGGAGGCATTGAGCGTCGCCGTGTTCCTGTCCGTATCGTAACCCAATAATTGTTGTCCGCCTATATGGAGGCTGCTGCCGCCTATTTTCAGACTGCCGGTAATTTTGACACCGTATTCAACGGCAGTCACCGCCCCGTCCGCATCGGTAATGTCCTGCGAACAGATCTCCAGAATACGGTTATTGGCGACACCCGCCTCGAAACCGTAATTTGCACGGAGTGCCCCGGTCATGTCACCGCCCGACTTCTTGAGGTATTCCAGCAACAACCCTCCATCACCCGGGTCACCTTCACCGGCAACCGCCCCCGCAATGGCCGAAGCAAACCCGTAGGCCGTATTTTTTAACCTTATGCTGGTCTCGTCCCCTTCCTCGACACCGTAAGGATGGTCATCATCCTTTTTCTGCTGGGCATTGAAAAAGTTATGGTAGAGCTGCGAGTAGATGGAATAACACAGGCTCTCCTTATCAAGGCTGTCTATGTCCGGATACAGTTGTACGTTCATTTGGTATAGCTGGTTTTGGAGAGGAACCTTTGAATGCGCGAGATCAAAGAAATGAAATTAGGGAAATTGACAGGTGACATTGTACCCATCAAGGTGGGGGTCATCACCTTGCTGCACTCGGTCAGGAAGTCGAGCATAAGCCCGGCAAGTTCATTGCCTAATACCAACGGTTCGGTGGCATTCTCGTCACCGAGCGCCACTTTGTTGTCGGTAACCGTTACGGTCGTGGAGTTCACCTTTTGAATTATCTTGTCCGTTGTCTGCCTGACCTCCGACTTGTCTACAACGTGGGTAATGCTCTCCGCCTCAATCCCCGTAGAGGCTTCCTTACCCTTTTTGTTCCTGACAGTGGCGGTAACGGTTGTCGGCGTATAATGTGTGAAAGCCATATTTCCCGTAGCCTCCAGCTCGTCGTAGTCCGGAGCAGAGTCACTCTCCGGATCCAGTTCCTCCATTTCCGTTACACCGACAACGGTTTCCTTACGGGCATTCAGCCGCAGGATATCCACATGTGAGAAGTTCACCACATAGGCGTACCGGGTGGCGGCATCCATAAAAATCGTTACGTCGGAAAAAAGTGCAGGCACAATCAAAAAACCGCCCTCGCTGCTTGTTGCCGCTGAAAGCAATACGCCTTTGTGGATGACGGGTTCCGCAGAGGCTGTCTCGTCCGGGTACTCGCCGACATCAACGGTACCGCCATACTCGGAAAATTCCTCGTCCGACGGGTCATCATGTATTTTGGCGACATATCCATGTATCATACGGGCCGTGCCAATGCCCGACATACCTCCCGGAGCCAGACTGATACGTTCCATGCTACGGCCGAGAGCTATTTTACGGATAGCCTCACGAATAAGCAACTGATTCGACTTATCTGAAGACATTGATCTTTTTATAGAAGAATAGGTAGTTGGAATATATTCAGGTTTTCATTTTTCCTCCTCGAAAATAAAACATAAAAATAGAATTTTCTATCTTTGCGAAAAACACTTAATTATGTAATTATGGCAGGTTTCCAATCACCAATAACAATAGCGCAGGCAATAGAACGTATCCACCGGAATGAATACCTGTTGCCGGCTTTTCAGAGAGATTTTGTATGGTCGGCAGAACAGATAGAAAAGTTGTTCGACTCTCTGATGAAAGGCTACCCGATCAGTTCCATGCTGTTTTGGAAGGTAAAAGGAGGAACAAAGACTGATTTCCGGTTTTATAAGTTTCTGTCAGCTTTCATACAGTATCATCGGATATGCAACGATCCGATTCCTACAGACAATATCAACGATTTTTATGCGGTATTGGACGGACAACAGCGATTGACGTCATTGTATATCGGTCTGTGCGGCAGTTATGCGTACAAGGATTATAGGAAACGTTGGGATTATTCTGAATATAATTTCCCTACCCGGCATCTATATTTCAATATATCCCGTAAATACACACAGGAGGAAAGCGACAGGGAGTTCATCTTTTCCTTTGTTGACAAGAATATATCCAAGGAAAAAGATTTATTTATTGACAAGTCTAATGAAAAATGGTTCCGTGTAGGTAAGATTCTGGCTTTGCACCAGGATTACAATTATGGCATCGATGAATTTGCCGAGGACAATAACATAGACAAGGAATCCAAAAGACTGCTGAGACTGTTGGACAATGTCATCCACACCAAGCTCAATATAAATTTTTACGAGGAGGATGAACAGAAACCGGACAAAGCCGTGAATATTTTTATCCGGATCAATTCCGGGGGAACCGCATTAAGTTTTTCTGATATTCTGATGTCCATTGCCATTGCCAATTGCAAACAGATGGACGCGAAGACAGAAATCAAGAATCTGGTCGAGCATGTACGTTCAAAAGGATTTAATATATCTCACGATTTCATATTAAAATCGTTCCTGTACCTGTATCATAAAGATGTGCGTTCCCTTATAACAAGTTTCAATCTGGGCTTTATTGAACTGGTGGAAAATAATTGGACGAGGATCAGGGATGCCGTTTCAAACCTGTTCGACTTGCTGAGATCTTTCGGACTGACGGATTTCACAATGACCTCATATAATGCCGCCATGCCCATACTATATTATCTTTATCACAAGGACATATATCAGGATTTTTACAAAAAGATGGGAAATAGGGAGGATTGTGAAATCATAAAAAAATGGTTGTTCTCAATTCTGCTCCGCAGGGCATTCGGAGCAAGCGCGGATTCCGTGCTTGCGCAGTCAAGAAGGGCATACACAACAGACATCACCGGCAGCTATATAAAAGAAACCGTGACCTTGTTCCCAGCAACGGAAATAAACTCGGAAATCAGGAAACTGTCGGATGTAGGTGACGATTTTATAGAAGACCTGCTTTACAGCCAGAAAGATTCACGATACAGTTTTCCAATATTGGCTATGATGTATCCGAATCTTGATTACAGAAACAATAACTTCCATCAGGACCACCTGCACCCAGCCTCTGCATACAATGATCTGGAAGAGAAAGACAAGGAAAAATATGGCTGGCAGGTCTACAATTCCATCCTGAACCTGCAGATGCTCGATGCCAATGAGAACGAGTCTAAAAACGCCAAACCATTGGAGAAGTGGGTCAGTGAACAGACCCGGAACAAGGATATGCGGAAATTCATGGAGGACCATCTTATCCCGGATACGGATCTTTCATTGTCCAATTTTTCTGATTTTATAGAAAAACGAAAAGCTATGCTGGTTCAGAGAATCAGAAAGATGATTAACTGATTGATATCAAAGGTATTTGCGGATATTGTTCTTCTTGCCGGAAACACTCCGGTTACGAAAATATTTTTTAAGGCAGAAATTTGTTGGAGGCAATGAATTTTGATTATGAATGAAAATAATGATGCTCCTTGGAGCGGAACGGAATGCAGTTTTACCCTTCCAGGAAATTTCCTGGAAGGGAAGGATGTACATTGGTGGACAATAGTGTTATTTGCGAATCCTGTACGGAATACTCAACTGCTGCCTGTACCCTCCAATCCCGAACGTAGTCGTGACCTCCTCCACGAGATATACGCCGTTCTTGGACGGGTTACGGAAATCGATCAGTTCCACCTGTACGGCAGGAGACAGCCCGAAATCCCCGAATATGGTCACGTTGCCGGTGATTCCATTCAGGTTGTAATTCCGGAAGTATTCAGTTGTCTCTTCCACAAGCCGGTCTGAATTGATGCCTACGTGCGGTGACATATACGGTACGATAGTATAAGTGGACAAATCCACCTTTGTTTTGGTTTTTGCCCCCGAAGCCGTCGTGTTTCCGGTCACTTTATGTGTCTTTTTTGAAATTTGGGTGGCATTTACCGTTTGGAACTCCTTGCTGCCCGGTACTGCCGGATCATATTCCGGATTCATGCGTACCGTCACCTCAAAGAACTTCTCGTCCGTTCCAAGCGCCTTGCCCGTCACCGCCAGAAACTTCGGGTCGGTCTTGACCACTTTCAGGTTGCTCTGCGCCACATGTTCGTTAAAATATATCTTGAACGGCCCGGCCGGGCCGTCTTCCGGAAATACCGGCTGCGCCTTGCTGGACGAATAAGGACGTCCGACAGCAATGGAAGGCATGACGCTTTCGTCCTCAGCGTCGTATTTCAAAAAACAATAAATCTTATATTTCGACCATTCGGAAAGAATGTCCGCCACCGTAAAGTTATCCGTCACCTTGATCTTGCCGATATGAATATCAAACCGTTTTGTATCGGAATGTATCTTGAAACCGGTATCTTTTAAGATATTGTATTTCCCATCCAGCACATCATTCACAGTTGTCCCCTTTGCCGGAGTTTCGAAATGGGGCGCCTGTTTCAATTTAAGTTTGTAGGCCATATTCTCACATTGTATTTCCAATGTACTGTCCGAGTTGTAGCCGGTAATGTAACCGTCAAACATATTTTTCAATACACCGTTATACCCCAGCTTGATATTGATGCGTTGCCCTACTTTAAAAGTCGTCTCATCAACCAGGCGTTGTGTGCTGCGCTTTTCAATAATCACACCATCCTGCATGACCTCTGTCGTTATCCGGGACACGTCTTTCCCTTCCAGTGTCATATTGCCGATAATCGTCGAACGGCATACGGTACCTTTCGGGAACGTGACTTTGGCCGTCCCGATCAGCTTCTTGTAGCTCTCGTTAATCTCAAGCGTATGAACCTCCGTTATCTCCACTCCGCTGCGAATCTTCATCGGATTGGACGGATCGGCATCTCCAATGGTAATACGACAGCAGAGAACATCCATTGCGGCTACACCCATAGGCGTGTCAGTTTAAGCAATGAGGCGGGATCGATGATCTCCGTACCGAATTTGACATATTTGATCCATTTGTTCGTGTGCCTGATAGCCGTATCGGCCTTTTCCTGCCCGGCCAGTTTGAGCTCCACAGCTTCGGACGGCTCAACGGCGACACAATTGAGTGAATATGGCTGCACGTTCCTGCAGTCCGTCGGGTGAAGCGTATACCCCTGTATAATCAGCTGTGAGATATTGAACTGGCGCAATACCGTATTGTCACAATCGACAACCCCCTTGTATTGTACCAGTTTAATAAATTTGGAAACTTCCGCTTCCGGATACACATCCGGATATTTGGATGTGATTTTACCGTTGATGGTGATCTCAAGGTCACCGCCGGATATATATTCCTTACGGGTATAATCACGCCCCTGCACTTGTGTCAACAGGATATTGTTCCGGCTGCCGATTTGTATCTGTGGCCCCAGGTCCACGAATGTAACCAGGCCGTATTGGCTGTTGGGCAGCACCTTGCACTCACTGTTGTCGTAATATTTGCCCTCTTTGGATATGGAGAGTTCCAGAAAATCCGCTACCGTCCGTCCGACAATGGAATCGGTATGGCTTTTCTTCTGTGCCACGGCCTGCTGCTCGCTGATAAGACGATAGTACTGTCCGGTCTTGTTGGCCAGGCTGGATTGTGATTGTGTCTGAAGGTATTTATCCCGTACCTGCTGTTCCCAATATTTAAGGTATCTGGGATATGAACGCAACAATCCGTAGGCCGTTTGTGAGGTTATTTGTACCGCTGCCCGTTTGAGCAGGTCATGATGTTTGGAGAAATAATGCACCTGCCCGTCCTGCAACTCGGCCAGCCCCATGCCCATGGCAAGACGGGCTGAGTTGCTGATATAGCTGCCAATCGAACCGTTTCCAAGTATCCCCCCGCTTAACAAGGTCGAGGATGCAATTTGTATCAGTCTTCCCATTTTTTATAGTTTTTTTATCCGTTCCATGATGCGTCAAAGTCGTGGACAACATCAATAAGCGCCTGTGCCAGTTGTTCCTTCAGGTTCTGTATCTCCTCCGTCTGTCCCTCCTTTGATTTCATCAGGTCGATAGTCCTTACACTCAGCAGGCTGTCGATATTTACGATAACTTGTTTGGGGGCTGCGGATGACAGTTTGCCCGTGCCCGAGTAGTTTCCGCCGGCACCTCCGTCATCCAGGTGTGAATTGGTGATCGGATTCGTGTCGAACGGACGGGTATCGTTGGAGTCCGGTTCGTTGCTGTACTGTCCGGGTGTAAATCCTGCTGTACGAAGGATATTCTCGGCCGCCTCCGCTGACCCGCCAAACGTTTGCCGGAGTGATGAAAAGAATTTGACAAGGACATTGTGCGCCAGTTTACGGTTGGCAATATTGTCTATACGCTGCTCGTCCGTGGCATCCTGTCCCAATGTCCGCTGTTTCCACCGGCCTTTCTCATCCTGTTCGAACCCCCAGCTCCTGAGCCTGTTAAAATCGAAACCGCCCTTACGCATAAACTCCTGCGCGTCTGCGGCGCTCGAGATGGCGTTACGGTAGGCTGTTGCGGCCCGTATAATCTCCGGTACGGTCTGCGTGTTCATGTACCGGGCGTAATCGTATGTCCGGGCGGCCACCGCTTCCGGCTTGTCACCAATATCATCCACATAGACGATTTTACCGTCCCTTACGTTCCATAGTGACTTGTCCAGATCCTTGTCCTGCTGACCGAAACGTTCCTGTACCGTTTTAAGGAAGGCATCGACGTCCAGTGCCGTACCCATCTTGCCGAATTCGGCGTAGGCAGCGTCAATGCGTGTCTGGCTGTCCCGCTTGGCGAGGGTCACAAGCGCCTCCCTTATGTCGTCCTGACGTGCCTTGTCCATATTGTATATATGCTCGCGCGACACCATGCCTTCTGAGGAGGCAATGGCAAACTCTCCCAGAAATCCCGTCCACCAGTTGGATGTGAACGCACCGATCTTACGTCCCGAAGCCTCTTCGATGCTCTTCCCCGCCACAACCTCGTCCACGGCACGTTTTGTCTTGATCGCCATATTGTAGGTCTCACTCAAAGAGGAATGGAGGGCCTCTATGGACGGATAACGGCACTTGCGGTTCGAGGCGATTTCTTCTAGTACGGCATCCTTCGCCTCCTTTATCTTCCAGGTTTTATATGCCACCCAGCCCAGAGCACCGGCCAATGCGGCGATTCCCGCCGTGGCAACCACCGCTCCCGTGCCCATGGCACTCAGGGAGGCAGCCGCGCCTGTCAGGCTGCCACCTGTGGCCACCTGTGTTGCGAACAGCGACTGCAGCACACCCTTCGCCCCGACAACACCGCCTCCGGACATCAAGGTACGCGTCATAGCTCCCCGTCCTGTCACGCCTGCGGACTGCATGGCCGAGACAATGGCCCTCTTTTGTCCGAAAGACATCTTGCCGGGACTCCCCATATCCAACAATCCCTGTACAGAGCCGACGGCCGCCGTCGCCGCCGATTGTCTGCCGATAAAGCCCATGGCGATACCGATATTGGTCAGGGCACCGGCCACCTTGAACAGCCGGACAGCCACCGCTCCCGTAAAAGCAAGCGGTTCTATCCAATGAAAGTTGCGTGCCACCCAAGCCCCGATATTACCTATGACGGTAAATATGTCCAACAGGGCGTTCCCGACAGAAAGCAGTCCGCGGGTAAATTCCGGAGCCTTGAATTTATCCAAAAAGGAACGCAGAACGGCACGTACCGAGGGTTCCATCACCTCGAACGCGCGCATGAACCCCTCGCTCAGCTGGGAGGTAACCTGCGCCCACAATCCTTTAGTGGTATCCTGCTTTACAAGTGCCAGTTCAGCCGATATTCCCTGGGAACCTCTATTATGGGAGCTGAGTGCACGCAGCCGGTCGTAATTACGGACAAACATCATAGCTGCATTCCCTCCGATTTTTCCAAAAATCGCCTGCATGTCCGCCATTGAGGCGCCTTTCTTGTTCAGCTCCTCGAAGATGTCCGCTATGGGGCGCAACTTCTCCACCAGTACCCCCTCCACGTCCCGCTTTTCCGTGAATTTGACGCCCAGTCGGTCCAAAACCTCCCGGGCCTCTTTCGTAGGCTTGGCAAAACGGGTGGACATGGCCCGCAGCGAGGTACCCGCCAGTGTTCCTTTCAACCCCATGTTGCCCAGCAGGCCTATGGCGGCACTGGCTTCCGTGAACTCCACACCGGCCATACGCAGGTAACCGGCGGCCATTTTATAGGATTCCGCTATTTCGACGATATTGACATTCGAGCGGGAGATGGTCGACGCAATAATGTCCGCCACACTATCCATACTGTCGTTATGGATATCATAGCCAGCCATGATGTTCGTGGCCAGGTCGGCAATATAGGACACGTTATTGTCCCCGATGAGCGCCAGGTTCGTGACCGGCCGGATGGATTTGTGGATTGTCTCGATATCCATGCCGGCCATGGAAAGGAATTTGACGGCGCCGGCGATCTCCACAGCAGTATATTTCGTATCGATTCCTATCTTGCGGACATGGCGGGCCATGTTGTCGAAGCGGGTCTCAAAAGATCCCAGATCCATGTCGGCCACGCGCAGGATGGATCTGGCCGATTTCATGATATTGGCATATTCGATAGCGTCGGACAGCTCCGAACGTACCAGGCTGTAGCCCATGTAGGCGTTCAGCATGGAAGCGAAAGGCAGATTCCTCAGCGAGGGCGCCTTCGAGTATTGGATACGGTTGATGGCCGCACGTCGCTTGCTACGGTAAAGTGTCCCGGCAGCGGTATGTTCCCGCTGCATCAGCCGTACGGACTGCATCGCGTTACGCTGTTCCTGTTTTCTTGCCGCCTGTTCCGCCTTGCGCTGTTCCATCTCGGCTTTCCGGCGTGCCTGTTCTGTCTGCCTGCGTAACTTCTCCGCTTCGCGGGCGGCATCCTTACGCTCCCGTTCCCTGGTACGGGCTTCGTCGGTACGCCGCTTCTCCTCCGCGGAGGCCCGGGCCGATTCCTCCTTGCGACGCTGGTCGGCAGCAAAAACATCTTCGGCATGTGCAAGTTTCTGGCGATGCAGCTGTTGCCGGGCATAAAGACGCTCCATCAGTTTCTGCTGTGCCTTTTCCGGCATGACGAATGCTCCCGGGGCATAAGGAACGGGAACGGAAGGGAACAAGCTCCCCACGGACATTCCACCCTGCATGCCCAGGCCCGGGCGGGATTCCCCCTTGATACGTTCCAGCAGGGAAAGCACACGTTGCAGCCGGTTTTCCGCCGTATCGGTCCTGATTTGCAGCTCCCTGCCGCGCTCCACGGAAACCAGGGCGGAATTGATTTTGCCGATGGCCTTGGTTATGCGCTTCTGGGCGTCGACCATCGTACCTACTGAAGAGGCCGCATTTTTCTCAATTTCGGCCTTGCGAATCTCCGCAGCTTTCTTCTCGTAAAGATTTTTAGCGGCGGTTTTGATTTTCTTGCTGTCAAGCACCTGTCCCGCATTAATGGTCAGGCTGATGCCTTTGGAAAGGGCCGCAATGTCCGTAAGCAGGTTCTTGACACGTTCCAGCTTCTCCTCACTGCTCCTCGTATCAATGGTCAACCGATAGTCAAAACTACGCTTCTTCCCATTTTTGGTACGGAAGACACGGTCAACTTCGTCCATCATTGTCTTGATGTTGTTTACCGCAGGGGACAGCGAGGCTTTCGCCTGCACCAGCTTGCCCACAGCCTCGCCGAAAGCTATGACCTGTTTGGTGCCTTGCGAGGCGTCGACGTTGATGGTATAATTGACCTGATAGTTTTGTTC
>ERZ1673743.2300-NODE-2300-length-17164-cov-13.482787_pt1 | contig 17164 bp, 15 predicted proteins | sample MGYA00580197_ERZ1673743 | MGnify/ENA primary metagenome ERZ1673743 (study PRJEB41218, sample SAMN15661795) | gut metagenome | host: Homo sapiens | place: Canada: London | collected 2015-08-20/2019-03-30 | study: EMG produced TPA metagenomics assembly of... | reverse complement strand
AGGTCATGTGGGGCAGGGTGCAGAGCCCCAGCTCCCGGTGCACCCGGCAGGCCACCAGCGAGGAATCCATGCGCGCCCGTGCGATGGGGCAGTCGGCCACGGTCATCAGGTCGGTGCCGGCAGCCTGCAGGCGGCGCGCCCCTTCCAGATAGGCGGTCAGGTCGGCGTCCTTGGGGGAGTCCAGCTCCACGGCGATCACCTTTTTGCCGGACCGCAGCTTGCGCAGGAAGGCGTCATCGGTTTCCACTTCCGGACGGGAAACGGTGGAGATCTGTGCCGCCGGGGCGATGGGCAGCCCCTCCGGCAGGGCATCCAGTGCCTTGCGCAGGGCCGCGATGTGGGCCGGGGTGGTGCCGCAGCAGCCGCCCAGGATGCGCACCCCCTCAGCGGCCAGCCGGGCCAGCTCGGAGGCAAAATAGTCCGGCTTGCCCCGGTACTGCACCTGGGTGCGGGTGACCACCGGATAGCCCGCGTTGGGCATGACCGACAGTGGGATGCCCACCTGTCCCAGCTGCTGCACCAGCGTGCGCATGGCGCCCGGTGCCGACACACAGTTCAGGCCCACGGCATCCACAAGGCCACTGTCCGCCATGCGGCGCACCAGCGCCCGGCAGTGCTGACCCTCGCGGGTGTAGCCGTCCGGCAACACCGCAAAGGACACCTGCACAAAGGCACCCGGCACCGTCTCACGCAGAGCGCGCACGGCATCCAGAACACCGGTGTCGCTGCTCAGGGTCTCAAACAGGTAGTTCTTTGCCCCCAGGGCGGCAAACCGCCGCACCACCGCCGTGTACACCTGGGCCGCCGACAGGCCCTCGGTGTCCGGGGCGGGGCCAAGGTCGGCAAACACGGCGGCGTCCGTCCCGGCCGCTGCCTCTGCGGCCAGCTTCCAGCCTGCGCCGGCCAGTGCCTCCCACTCCGGGTCCTGAGCCGCCGCCATGCGGGGCAGGCCGAAGGTATTCGTCTTGATGGCATCGGCTCCCGCCGCCAGATAGGCGCGGTGGACCGCCCGGATGCCCTCCGGGTCCAGCCGGTTTGCCTGCTCACATTCCCGGCCGGGGGCTCCTTTATAATAGGTGCCCATACCGCCGTCGAACAGCAGCGGGCGTTTTTTCAGCAGCGTGCGTACATCGCTCATGGTGGTGGTTCTCCTTTTCCTACAAAAGCACTTGGCTTTCAGTTTAATGCAGAACGGGCGTCCGGTCAAGGGTTTTCTGCCCCGGCCGCTTGCAGGAACGCCGTTTTTGTGCTATCCTATGCATACTTTATGGAATGAGGGAGGGATGTGCCATGCGCCATGCCGGCACACAAGACATCGAAACGCCGCGGCTGCTCCTGCGCCGCCTGCTGCCGGAGGATGCACCGCAGATGTACGCCAACTGGGCCAGCGACCCGGAGGTGACCCGCTATCTGCGCTGGGAGCCCCACAAACGTCCCGCCGAAACCCGGGAGCTGCTGGCCGCGTGGGCGCTGCTCTATCCCAACGAGGACTACTACCAGTGGGCCATCGTGGAAAAGGCCACCGGACAGGTGTTCGGCTCCATCAGCCTGTACAATTCCCTGCCGGGGGAGCCTCAGCAAAAGACTGAGTGGCCGGGGCTGGACCTGACCGACGGCGTCTGGGAGCCGGGCTACTGCATCGGCCGGAAGTGGTGGAACAAAGGCTTCACCACCGAGGCTCTCCGCGCCGTCGTGGCGTACTGGTTCACCCGCACGGACAGCCGCTGGCTGGCCTGCGGCCATGCCGCCGCCAACCCCGCCAGCGGCCGGGTGATGGAAAAAGCAGGCTTTGTGTACCACCACAACACGGTCTACCACAAATTCGACGGCACCCCGGTGGAATGCCGGAGCTATCTGCTGACGAGAAAAGCATTTGAGACAGCATAACTCCCCCAGTCATCGCTGCGCGATGCCAGCCCCCTCGGAGATGGGGCCTTTGGCGAAACCGGAACGTTTTCCTCTCTGTCAAAAGGCTCCCTCCCTGAGAGAGCTGGCGAGGAGCAGAGCGACGAGACTGAAGGAGTTTCCAAACAGAAAGGACTTATTTTGAGCGAACTTTACGATATTCTGACCGAGACCCCGCCCACCAAAGTGGTGCTGCTGGCGCTGGACCAGGGCCTGTGGGACTGTGAGCGCAGTCTGGCCGAGCTGGCCGCCCTGTGCGAGGCCAACCATATGGAAGCCGTGGCGCAGATCAGCCAGAAGCGCCAGACCCCGGAGACCGGCATCGTACTGGGCAGCGGTAAGCTGGAGGAAGCCAGCCTTGCCGCGCAGGAGCTGGGGGCCGAATGCGCCGTGTTCGACGGCGAGCTGACCGGCAGCCAGATCCGCAACATCTCCACCGCGCTGGGCGGGCTGGAGGTCATCGACCGCACCATGCTCATTCTGGAGATCTTCCGCAGCCGTGCGGTGACCAACGAGGGCAAACTGCAGACTGAGCTGGCTCTGCTGCGCTACCGCCTGCCCCGGCTGCAGGGCATGGGCGAGGCCCTGAGCCGTCAGGGCGGCGGCGGTGGCGGCGGCGGCGGTGCCCGCCGCGGTGCCGGTGAGACCAAGCTGGAGCTGGACCGCCGCCACGTCCACGCCCGCATCGACGCGCTGGCCGAGAAGCTGGCCGAGATGGAAAAGCGCCGGGGCGAGAGCCGCAAGGCCCGCGCCAAGACCGGCATGCCGGTGGTGAGCCTGGTGGGCTACACCAACGTGGGCAAGTCCAGCCTGATGAACGCCCTGTGCGGCCCCAGTGTGGCCGAAGCCGACATGCTGTTTGCCACCCTGGACCCCACCAGCCGCAAACTGGTGCTGCCCAGCGGCATGGCCGTGCTGCTGGTGGACACGGTCGGTTTCGTATCCCGCCTGCCCCACAATCTGGTGGAGGCCTTCAAGTCCACACTGGAAGAAGCCGCCTGGTCGGACGTCATCATCTGGGTGGCGGATGCCGGGGATGAGCAGCGCGAGGAACAGCTGGCTGTGACCGACGAGGTGCTGGACGGGCTGGACTGCACGGACATCCCCCGCCTGACCGTGTACAACAAGTGCGACAAGCCCAACACCCTGTCCTTTGACCCGGACATCCTGCTCACCAGCGCAAAGACTGGCTATGGGCTGGACACCCTGCTGCAGAAGCTGGACGAACTGCTCAGCGACCGGGTGCACACCATCCGGGTGCTGCTGCCCTACGACAAGCTGGGCCTTGCCGCCCCCATGCGGGAGCGTGGCAGCGTGCAGGTGGAAGAATACCGGGAAGATGGCCTGTATCTGGAGGGCATCGTCAAGACCGAGGACCTGCACTGCTTTGAAGGGTACCTCGTGTAAAAAATAAAAAAGCCCCAACAAACACAAAAACCCGCCTGGCAGCGGGTTTTTGTGTATAGAGGGGTGGGAAAGTATATAAAGTGGTGAATCTCAATTTCACAGCAGGCCTTTGTGCGGGGCGCTGCCTTGCATGATGTATTATACGCGTTTTTTCTTTCTTGTCAAACCAATTTTTTTCATTTTACTTTAAAATCATGCTTTACTTTTCCCGCAAAACTTTATATAATTAACGTGAAGTGAAGCAAAAGCAAGGTTTTTCAACCTTTGTGCGTTTGCGACAACAATAAAACTTTACTTTCAGAAAATTTTATACAATCCAACATATTTCAAAGGAGCATCTCCCATGGACGATCTGGATCGAAAAATTCTTTCCCTGCTGGCCAAAAACGCCCGCATGCCGGTCAAGGAGATCGCCGAGCAGGTCTCACTGACCAGCCCGGCCGTGTCCAGCCGCATCCACAAACTGGAGACGGACGGCATCATCAGCGGCTACACCGTCACCCTGAACCGCCCGGCCGACCGCGTGTATGTGGACGCCCTCATCAGCCTGTCGGTGGCCCCCTCCAAGCAGGACGCCTTTCTGGAGCTACTGCAGAACAGCAAGGAAGTGCTGCAGTGCTACCACGTCACCGGGGCCTATACCTTCCTAGTCAAGGTGAGCTGCGGCAGCATGCCCCAGCTGGAACACCTGATCCTGCAGTTCCAGAAGCTGGGCACCACCAGCACCCAGATCATCCTTTCCACCCCGGTGAATCACGGCGAGCTGGATGCGCTGATGCTGTGAGCCGTTCATAAAACTGTTACCATTTTCCTGCAATCCTCCGCGCGTCTGGTTCGTATATGGTATACCAGCCGCAAAACAGCGCACACTAGCCGTGCACTGCGGCGCAGCTCCGCCACACGAAGCACTGGATACGAAAGGACTACACGACTATGAAACGACTCATCGCCGCCCTGCTGGCAGGGCTGACCCTGTTTGCCCTTGTGGGCTGCTCCGCCGGCAGAAAGGCCGACTCCGCCGCCCCGAAGGATTATTCCCAGATTCTCCACGATGCCCGCACCGACGAGGAAAACGAATACGATATGATCTTCACCAAGGGCGAGGACGGCAAGTTCACCGCCATCGACGGCTACAGCGCCGAGTACGAGGCCGGCCAGCTGGACGACGAGGTGCGCAGCATCCTGCTGCCCCTGCTGAATCTGGAAGATGATATGTACACCGACCTTGCCGCCTCCATCTCTGCCATGATGGTGCGCAGCTATGCCGTGGCCATCGTCAAACCCGCCGAGGGCAAGACCGACGCTGTGAAGAGCGCACTGGAAGCCTATGTGACCAGCGAGCAGCAGTCCATGGAGCACTATCTGGAAGATCAGTACCAGATCGCCAAAGCCGCCACCGTCACCGTGGCCCCCACCGGCGAAGTGATCCTGGTGTGTGCCGAGAACCACGACACCTTGCTGACCAACATCGAAAAGGCACTGGCAGCGTAAGACCCATACAAATTTACCGCACTCCGCCGCGAGTGCGGTTTCTTTTTGCCCGCAGTTGTGCTATACTGTTCCGGTAATCGTGCAGTTTTACAGGAGTAACCTTTATGTATAAAGCAACCATCGTCATCCCCAACATCAACGGCAAGGGCTGGCTCAAAGACTCCATCGAGTCGGTCTACGCCCAGACCGAGCAGAACTTCCAGCTCATCGTGGTGGACAACGGCTCCACCGACGAAAGTCTGGAACAGGCCCGCAGCTACTGCAGCCGGGCCAACTTCACCCTGATCGAAAACGGCACCAACACCGGCTTTTCCCACGCGGTGAATCAGGGCATCGCCATGGCCGAGAGCGAGTATGTGGTGCTGTTCAACAACGACGCCTTTGCGGAGCCCCAGTGGCTGGCCGAGCTCATCCGCACCGCCGAGACCGACCCCAAGATCTTTGCGGTGCAGAGCCTGATGATCCGCCACTTTGACCGGGAGCTGGCCGATGACGCCGGGGACTATGTGACCTGGATGGGCTTTGCCTGCAAGACCGGCGACGGCCGCCGTGTCAGCCGCTACACCAAACAAAAGCGTATCTTCTCGGCCTGCGGCGGGGCTGCGCTGTACCGCAAGCGCATTCTGGACGAGATCGGCACCTTTGACGAAAACTTCTTTGCCTACTTTGAGGATGTGGACCTGAGCTGGCGTGCCAACAACGCAGGTTACAAAAACGTGCTCTGTCCCACGGCAAAGTGCTACCACATCTGCGGAGCCAGCACCGGTGCCGTGCGGTACAACGCTTTCAAGAGCCAGCAGAGCGGCCGCAACAGCATTCTGCTGCCCCTCAAGAACGAGCCGCTGCTCATGCTGGTGCTCAACTTCATCCCGCTGGCTGCGGGCTACCTGCTCAAGTGCTACAAGTTCCACAAGCAGGGCTTTGGCGAGGCGTGGGACAAGGGCATGCACGAGGCCTTTGCCCTGCTGAAAGAGGGCAGGCTGGGCAAGCGCCCCTTCCGCTGGCGTGACCTGCCCCACTACCTCCTCATGGAACTGTGGATGATCTGGAACATGGTGCCCTACCTGTGGTACCGTCTGGTGGTCGTGCGGTTCGATCTGAAATAACTCCTTCCTCAAAAAAACACACCCGGCTGTGATGTTTCACAGTCGGGTGTTCGTTTTTGCAGGTATTATGCGGCCGTGCTGGACGCGCCGTTATCGGCGGCATCTGCTTCGGCGGCGGTGCTGTCAGCAGCCGGCTCGTCCAGGCTCTGGGTGTCCGGCTCGGCAGCTGCGTCCGAAGCGGCATCGGAAGCCGCCTCCGAGGAACCGGCGGTGGCCAGGATGGCATCCTGCACATCGCTTTCGGCCATGGGCTGCGGCTGGCTGGCGGCCTCGGTGCTCGCCGTGCTGTCAGGCTTGGTCTCGCTCTCGGTCAGACCGGTGAGATACCAGCTGCCGCTCTGGCGCTCGAACAGGTAATCCATATACTTGGTGGGCGTGTCCGAGGACTGGTTGATGATGCTGTCATCGGTGCTGGAGGTGGGAATATAGCCCACGGTGACGTGCAGCTGGCCGCTGCGCTTGAACAGCCGGGTGACCACGGCGCGGTAATAGCCCACCGTACCGGTGACCGGGATCTTGTAGCACTGGCTGCTCTCGTCAAACTCGATGGTCATATCTTCCACCTCGAAGCTGCGGTGGGTCAGCTTGAAGCTGGGGCCCACCAGCCGGGCCAGATAGGCGTCCACTTCCACCGAGGGCAGCAGCAGCTGTTCGGTGTCGGGGTCGGTGTTGTAGTTGTCGAAGCCGCCCTGCGTCTCCTGGATGTTGTAGATGCAGCCCCACACGGCAGCTTCCCGCAGGGTCAGGTCGTCGATGTTCTCGATGCCGTCAAAGGGCATGGGGTCAAACAGCACCAGACCCTCCAGCTTGTCCTCGTATTCCTGCTTCTGGGCGGTGTCATCGAACAGGTTGGCCACCAGTCCCACACCGGCCCGCAGCACGGTCACAAACCCCACCAGAACCAGGATCGTGATCAGCAGGCCCAGCGCCTGCCGCCCCCGGCGGCGCTGCAGCCGGGCGTGTTCTTCCGGGGTGATATAATGTTTTGTCATGGTTTTTTATCTCCCAAGGTTTTATTGCTGACTTTTAGTATACCACAGGGCAGCGCAGAGTGCAAAACCCTGCCCATGGTTTTTTTGTGAAAACCCCACTGCGCGGTTACTCCCAGTCCTTCCACACATCGGGCTGGTAGCCCACGGTGGCCTTGCGGCCGTTGCGCACGATGGGGGTGCGCAGCAGCTGCTGGTTCTCAAACAGCTTGTCCTCTTTCTGCCAGTCGATGAGCGCCTCCAGCAATGCAAGGGTCTGCTTGTCCTTGGCGTTGGGGTTCACCATCTTTTCCCAGCCGCCCAGGGCCCGGGCCACGTTGTCGAACTCGCCGCGGCTCATGCCCTTTTCCTTCAGGTCGATCATCTGGAATTTGATGCCCCGCTCCTTGAAATAGCGCTGGGCCTTTTTGGTATCAAAGCACTTTGTGGTGCCAAAAATCTGAATGTTCATTGGTCTCTGTCCTCCTGAGCTTCCATTATACCACAGCCGCCCGCAGGTGCCTAGCATATTTCGCACCAAAACCGCCCATACTGGCAGCAGACATCATCCGAAGGAGGCAGATTTTATGATCGCATTCGTTGACCCGGACCTGTGCATCGGCTGCACCCAGTGCGCCGGGCTGTGCCCCGCCGTATTCCACATGGAGGGCGTGCTGGCCGTGGCCGAGCCCGGCCCCATCCCGCCGGAGGAAGTGCCCCAGGCGGTGGACGCCGCCAACGCCTGCCCGGTAAGCGCCATCCGAATTGAGGCGTGAAAAAAGAAGCCGTTCTGTCGGGGCCGCCCCCGGTAGAACGGCTTCTTTTCCTTCTCATTCTTTTGTGCTATACTATAGGATGTGAAATTATGGAACGGAGGACTGTATGCTATGCGCTTACTGGTCATTGACGGCAACAGCATTGCCAACCGCGCCTTTTTTGGCATCAAGCTGCTGACCACCAAGGACGGCCGCTATACCAATGCGATTTACGGCTTTTTGAATATCCTGCTCTCCCTGCTCAAGGAGTGCGAGCCCGACGAGGTGGCTGTGGCCTTTGACCTGAAAGCTCCCACCTTCCGCCACAAAATGTACGACGGCTACAAGGCCACCCGTCATGGGATGCCGGAGGAGCTGGCCCAGCAGATGCCGGTGCTCAAGGAGCTGCTGGCAGACCTGGGCTACCGCACCGTCACCGCCGAGGGCTGGGAGGCCGACGACATCCTGGGCACGCTGGCCGCTGCCTGCGCCGCCCGGCAGGATGACTGCTTCCTGGCCACCGGAGACCGCGACAGCCTGCAGCTGGTGAGCGACACCACCACGGTGCTGCTGGCCGCCACCGTGATGGGCCGCAGCAAGACTGTGACCATGGACGTGGACGCCATCCACGAAAAATACGGCATTGAGCCCCGGCAGCTCATTGAGGTGAAGAGCCTGATGGGCGACACCTCCGACAACATCCCCGGCGTGAAGGGCATCGGCGAAAAGACCGCCCTGAGCCTGGTGCAGACCTTCGGCTCGCTGGAGGGCGTGTACGCCAACCTCGACGACAAGCGTATCAAGCCCAAGCAGCGGGAGCACCTCATGGAGGACAAGCCCATGGCCGAGCTGAGCCACACGCTGGGCACCATCCGCACCGATGCGCCCATCGACACGGCCGAGGGCAGCTACGCCGTGGGCGAGGGCAACAAGGCCGCCGCCGTGCGCCTGCTGCAGGAGCTGGAGATCCACTCGCTGATCCCGCGCTTCGGGCTGGACGGTGTGGCCCCGGAGGCCGCCCCGGAAGAGCAGGCCGCGGAGCTGCCGGAGGCGGAGCTTGCCGCCCTGCCCCTTGCCCCGTCCGGGCACTATCTGGTGGCCGCTCGCCCTGCCGTCACCGGCAAGCAGGGCAGCCGCAACGTGGTGCTGCAGCCGGAAAGCTGGTACGCTGTCCAGGGCACCACCGTCTACCCCTTGGAGGACACCGACCTGCTCCGTCTGCTGGACAACGCCGACGTCACGCTGGATGTGTTCAATTCGGCTCCCCTGTACGCCAGAGCCATGGCCGCAGGCGGCTGGGGCAGCAGCATCCGGTGGGACGGCAAGCTGGCCGCCTACCTGCTGGACGCCTCGGCGTCCAAGTATCAGGTGGGAGAGCTGGTGCCCAGCTACAAGGCCGCTGCGGCCTTCACCTGCGCCGACTACCCGGACGCCGGACGTCTGGCCGACCTGTTTGCCAAAATGAAAGCCGAGATCACCGCCTGCGGCGAGGATGCCCTGTACAACGACATTGAATTCCCGCTGGCGCAGGTGCTGGCGGACATGACCCGCATCGGCGTGCTGGTGGACCGGGACGGCATCGAGCAGTTCGGCGTGCGGATGCGCACCGAGCTGGAACAGGTGCTGGCCCGCATCCACATGGAGACCGGCAGCACCAGCTTCAACCCCAACAGCCCCAAGCAGCTGGGCGAGATGCTGTTCGACACCATGGGCCTGCCCCATGGCAAAAAGACCCAGCGCGGCTGGTCCACCGACGCCGAAACGCTGGAGAGCCTGCGGGAGTACCCGCTGGTAGAGGACGTTTTGCAGTACCGCGCGTACCAGAAGCTGAACTCCACCTATGTGGAGGGCCTGCTCAAGGTCATCGGCGAAGATGGGCGCATCCACTCCACCTTCAACCAGACCGAGGCCCGCACCGGACGGCTCTCCTCCGACAACCCCAACCTGCAGAACATCCCCATCCGCACCGAGCTGGGCAGCCAGCTGCGAGCCTACTTCATCGCAAAGCCGGGCTGTGTGCTGGTGGACGCCGACTACAGCCAGATCGAGCTGCGCATCCTGGCCCACATCACCGGTGACGAACACATGCAGCAGGCCTTCCTGAACGGGGAGGACATCCACCGCAGCACCGCCGCCAAAATTTACGGCATCCCCCAGAGCGAGGTGACGCCCCGGCTGCGTTCCAGCGCCAAGGCCATCAACTTTGGCATCATGTACGGCAAGGGTGCCTACAGCCTGGCCAAGGACATCGGGGTGAGCGTCAAGGAAGCAGACGCCTTCCTCAAGAACTATCTGGCCGCCTTCCCCAATGTGAGCGGCTATATGGACAAGACCATCGCCGACGCCAAGGCGAACGGCTATGTATCCACCCTGTTCGGCCGCCGCCGGGCGCTGCCGGAGCTGGCAAGCTCCAACTTCAACGTGCGTTCCAGCGGTGAGCGCATGGCACGCAACACCCCCATTCAGGGCACGGCGGCCGACGTGATCAAACTGGCCATGGTGCGGGTGTGGAAGCGCCTGCAGGACGAAAAAATGGAAAGCCGCCTGATCCTGACCGTCCACGACGAACTGATCGTGGAAGCCCCGGAAGCGGAAGCCGAAAAGGCTGCGCAGATCCTGCGGGAGGAGATGGAGGGCTGCGTGCAGTACGCCGTGCCCCTGAGCACCGATGTGCACGCAGGCAAAAACTGGCTGGAGGCCCATTGAACATGATCGTTTTAGGAATCGAATCCACCTGCGACGAGACCGCCGCAGCTCTGGTGGAGGACGGCCGGCATCTGCTGAGCAACGTCATCTCCACCAGCGTGAAAGAACAGGCGCTGTACGGCGGCGTGGTGCCGGAGATCGCCAGCCGCCGCCACTGTGAGTTCATCAGCGCCACCGTCAAAAAGGCCCTGCTGGACGCCGGCAAGACCATGGACGACGTGGACGCCGTGGCCGTCACCTTTGCGCCGGGCCTCATCGGCGCGGTGCTGGTGGGCGTGAACTTTGCCAAGGGGCTGGCCTACTCGGCGGGCAAGCCTCTGGTGCCGGTGCACCACCTGCGGGGCCACATTGCCGCCCTGTACCTGACCCACCCGGAGCTGAAGCCGCCGTTCCTCTGCCTGGTGGCCTCCGGCGGGCACAGCCACATCGTGGAGGTGCAGGACTACACCCACTACCACATTCTGGGCCACACGGTGGACGATGCCGCCGGAGAAGCCTTTGACAAGGTGGCCCGCACCCTGGGTCTGCCCTACCCCGGCGGGCCGAGTGTGGCCAACGCCGCCAAGACCGGCGACCCCAAGGCCTACCGCCTGCCGGTGCCCCATGTGGAGGGCAAGTACAACGTGAGCTTCTCCGGCCTGAAAACCGCCGTGCTCAACGAGGTGAACAAGGCCCAGATGAAGGGCGAGGCGGTCAACGTGCCGGACCTTGCCGCCAGCTTCCAAGAGCGCATTGCGGGCATCCTGGCCGAAAAACTGCTGCTGGCTGCCGCCGACACCGGGGCAAAGCAGGTGTGTCTGGCGGGCGGTGTGGCCGCAAACGGCCGTCTGCGCCAGCTGGTGAACGACGGTGCCCAGAAGCTGGGGGCCAAGGTCTACCTGCCGGAGCTGAAGTTCTGCGGCGACAACGGTGCCATGATCGCCGCACAGGGCTACTACCAGTACATCGCGGGCCACACCGCCGGGCTGGAGCTCAACGGCCTGCCCACCCTGCCCATTGATTACGAATAAAAACCAAAAAAGCCCCCTCTCAGGCGCTGCGCGCCAAACTCCTTCCGCCTCACTTCGTTCGGCACCTCCCTCTCAGAGGGAGGCTTTCGCGCGGCGATGAACCTTGCTGTAACACGATAAAGTTTCCCCTCCTGTCAAAGGCTCCCTCCTTGAGGGAGCTGGCACGGCGTGAGCCGTGACTGAGGGAGTTTTAGGAGGTACTCACCATGCCCGAAACCAATCCCATCCTGCAAAGCCTGTATGCCCGCAAGTCTGTGCGGGTGTTTGAAGAAAAAGCCATCCCGGCCGGAATGAAGCAGGCCATTCTGGAAGCTGCCGCGCAGGCCCCCTCTGCGGGCTGCCAGCAGCTGTACACCATTCTGGACATCACCGACCCGGCCCTGAAGGCCGCGCTGGCCGACAGCTGCGACCATCAGCCTTTCATTGCCAAGGCCCCGCTGGTGCTGGTGTTCTGCGCCGACTGCCGCAAGTGGTACGACGCCTACAAGGAAGCGGGCTGCACGCCCCGCACGCCGGGCGTGGGCGACCTGATGCTGGCTGTCACCGACACCGCCATTGCCGCCCAGAACGCCGTGGTGGCCGCCGAAAGTTTTGGCATCGGCTCGTGCTACATCGGCGATATCATGGAGAACTGCGACACCCAGCGCAGCCTGCTGCACCTGCCGGACTATGTGTTCCCAGCGGTGATGCTGGTGTTCGGCTGGCCCACCCAGCAGCAGAAGGACCGCGTAAAGCCCCAGCGCTGCGCCATGGAGCATATCGTGCACGAAAACGGCTACCGCACCATGGACGGTGCCGAGCTGCGCGACACCTTCGGCTACAAGGCCAGCACCTCCGGTTTTGATGCGTGGTGCACGGCCTTCCACAACCGCAAGTACGACTCCGGCTTTGCCCGCGAGATGAGCCGCTCGGTGGCGGAGTACTTAGAGCAGTACAAGTAACGCATAAAAAAGCAGGGAGCTTGTCCAGCCGGACAGGCTCCCTGTTCTTTTACTTGAAATATTCCTGTGCGCGCTGCGCGGCGTTGTTGATGCAGTCCCGCAGCTCGTCCAGCGTATCGAACTTCTTGCTGGGGCTCAGGTAGGCGTGGAACTCCACCACCGGGTCGGTGCCGTACAGGTCACCGGAAAAGCCGGGGATAAAGGTCTCGCAGGTCACCTTGGTGGCGTCGTCGTTCACGGTAGGGCGGCTGCCCAGACCGGTGGCCGAAGGATACCAGGTGCCGTTCACCAGCGTGCGGGTGATATAGATGCCGCTGCGGGGCATCTGGAAGCCCTGGGGGTACAGCTGGTTGATGGTGGGCACCCCCAGCGTGTGGCCCAGGCCCGCGCCGTGCTGCACCGCAAAGCGAATGGCGTAGGGCATGCCCAGCATGGCGTTGGCTGCCGGGATGTCGCCGCCCTCCAGCGCGGTGCGGATGCGGGTGGAGGACACCGGCTTTTCCTCGAACTGTGCCATGGGCACCACCACCACTTCCACGCCCAGCGGAGTGCACAGCTTGCGCAGCAGCTCCGGCGTACCGGCGGCCTTGGCCCCGAAGGTGAAGTTCTCGCCGCAGAACAGGGCTTTTGCATGGCAGTTTTCCACGATGCTGCGCACGAACTGTTCCGGGCTGAGGCCCTTGATCTCCTCAAAGTCCGGCGTGAGGTAATACTCCACGCCCAGGCTGGCGATCAGCGCGTGCTTGTCCGCCGAGGACAGCAGGCGCTTGCCCTTCATTTTGTTGTCCACCGGCAGCCGGAAGGTAAACACCGCCGGGGCAGCCCCGTGGGCTCTGGCCCACTGCACCGCACCGTCGATGACGGCCCGGTGGCCGATGTGGATGCCGTCGAAGTAGCCCATGGCCACGGCGGTGCCCTGTGCGGGGTCTGCCAGCGGCAGCGGGACGAACTGTGAAATGATCTGCATGGGTATTGGTTTCCTTTTTTCTTGTCAATTCCGTTCCACGAACAGTTTTTCCACCCGGAGCACGCCCCCGGTGATGTTGGCCAGCCCCAGGAACTGCCCGGCGGCATTGCGCACCCGGTAGCGGCCATCCGCTGCGGGGTAGCGGCTGGTGGGGCAGCCGTTGTACAGGTGCTGTTCCACCCAGGGCTCCACCACCAGCAGCGGCAGCGGGGTGAACACGCTTTCCACCGGCAGCATCAGCGCTTCCAGGGCCGCAGGCCCCTGCTCTTTCGCCGCAAGGATCTCTTCCAGCGTGTGGGCGTCGGCCTCGGTGTACAGCCCGGCGCAGGTGCGCCGCAGGGCGCTCATGGTGCCCTTCTGGCCCAGTGCGTCGGCAATGTCCTCCAGCAGGGTGCGGATGTAGGTGCCCTTGGAGCAGGTCACCTCCAGCACATATTCGTTTTCGGCGGGGCTGCCGCCGTAGGTGATGCTGTAGATCTCGATGGGGCGGGCCTTGCGCTCCACGGTCTTGCCCTCGCGGGCCAGCTTGTAAAGGGGCTGGCCGCCCACCTTGACCGCCGAGTACATGGGCGGCACCTGCATCTGTTTGCCCACGAACTGCGGCAGCACGGCCTGCAGTTCCCGCTCCCCTGCCGTGACGGGGGCCGTTTCCAGCACCGTGCCGGTGATGTCGCCGGTGTCGGTGCGCTGGCCCAGCCGCAGCACAGCGCGGTAAGCCTTGTCATGGTCCAGCTGCAGGTCCACGGCCTTGCTGGCACCGCCGCAGAACACCGGCAGCACGCCGGTGGCCATGGGGTCCAGCGTGCCGCTGTGGCCCAGCTTGCGGGTGCCCAGCACGCCGCGCAGCTTTGCCACCACATCAAAACTGGTCCAGTCCATGGGCTTGTCCACGATCAGGATGCCCTGCATTTATGCGTCCTCCTGCGGTGCGTCCAGCTCGGCTTCCACCTCGGCCAGGATCGCATTCTTGGCGTTTTCCAGGTTGCCCAGCAGCTCGCATCCGGCAGCGCGGTTGTGGCCGCCGCCGCCCAGACGCCGCGCAATGGCGCAGGCGTCCACACCCTTGGCAGTGCGCACGCTGATGCGGTAGCTGCCGCCGGGCTGCTGACGCAGGGTCAGGCCCACCTTCACGCCCTCGATGCTGATCGGCAGGCTGGTCAGCTCTTCCAGGTCTGCCGGGTCCACGCCGGTCTGCTCGATTTCATCCCGGGTGAGGTAGATCAGGGCGCAGCGGCCGTCCAGATAGTATTCCAGATGGTTGCGGGCGATGCGCTCGGCCTCCATGCGGGCCCGGGGCTTGGTGTCGAACAGCAGGGTGTTCAGCTCTTCCACATGGCAGCCCGCCTCGATGAGCTTTGCCGCCACAAGGTGGGTGTTGGCCGTGGTGGCCGAGAACCGGAAGCATCCGGTGTCGGTGGCCACGCCGGTGTACAGGCAGTCGGCAATGTGCGGGGTGATGTCCACTCCCATTTCCAGAATGACCCGGTACATCAGCTCTGCGGATGCAGCCGCGGTGCCGTCCAGCAGGGTAAAGTCGGCATAGCCGCTGTTGCCCGCGTGGTGGTCGATGCACAGATCGACATGGCGGCTGTAGCGGGGCACGCCGTTGCCCTCGCCAAACAGCTGCAGCCCGGCCACGTCCACGGCAATCACCGTTTCCGGCTCGAACTCGCCCTTGAACAGGTGCGCATTGGTAAAGGCATAGCGGGCCGGGATCGTGTCGGAGCAGAGCACCGCTGCATTCTTGTCCAGAGCTTTCAGGGCATAATACAGGGCGCTGCCGCAGCCGACGGTATCACCGTCCGGGTTTTTGTGGCACAGGATCAAAATGTTGTCGGCAGACTTCAGGCGCTGGGCCATCTGCTGCACACTCAACGGTTCCGTCATCCGATGTTCCATCCTTTCCGCAAGGCTGTAAAGTGTATTTTACTCCTCGGTCTCCCCGGCTTCGGGCTGTGCCTCGGCCTCACCGCTGACGTTCAGGCTGCGCAGCAGCTCATTGATGTGGGCTGCATAGGCGGCACCGTCGTCCTCCACAAAGATGAACCGGGGTGCTTTGCGGATGTGCATCTTCTTGCTCACTTCGGTGCGCACATGACCGGCGGCGCGGTTCAGCGCCTCGATGGCAGGCTTGGGACCGTCCGCGCGGCCCATCACGCTCACATACACCTTGGCCACATCCAGGTCGGGGGTCACGTCCAGACGGGTGACGGTCAGCAGGCCGCCCTCCAGCCGCGGGTCCTTCAGACGCCCGATGATGGCAATGATCTCGCGCTTCATATCCTGCGCCAGACGGCCCATATTTTTCTGAGACATTCGGTTTCTCCTTTAAACAAACTTCTCTGGCATCGTTGCCGGTGCCAGAGAAATCCTCAAAAAATCTTAGTCGCGGTACTCTTCCATCTTGAAGGCCTCGTACACGTCGCCTTCCTTGACGTCGGCAAACTTCTCCAGGGTCACGCCGCACTCGTAGCCCTCGGCCACTTCCTTGGCGTCATCCTTGAAACGCTTCAGGGATGCGATCTCGTCCTCGGCAATGACGATGCCGTCACGGACCACGCGCACCTTGCTGTCGCGGGTGATCTTGCCGCTGGTAACACGGCAGCCTGCAACGGTGCCCACGTTGGAGATCTTGTACACCTGACGGACCTGCAGCTCGCCCAGAGACACCTCGCGGAACTTGGGAGCCAGCATGCCCTTCATAGCGTCGGTGACATCGTTGATGGCATCATAGATGACGCGGTACATACGCATTTCCACCTTGGTGGCAGCTGCTTCTTCCTTGGCCACGTTGTCCGGGCGGACGTTGAAGCCGATGATGATGGCGTTGGAGGCATCGGCCAGATCCACGTCGGACTTGCTGATGGCACCGACACCGGCATGGATGACGCGCACGCGCACCTCTTCGTTGGAGATCTTCTCCAGACTCTGCTTCACAGCCTCGGCAGAGCCCTGCACGTCGGCCTTGACCACGATGGCCAGTTCCTTCATGTCGTTCTGTGCCATCTGGCTGAACAGGTTATCCAGCGTGACCTTCTGGAAGGAGGAGAACTGCTTCTCCTTGGCGGCAGCGATGCGCTGCTCGGCCAGCTCACGGGCCAGGCGCTCGTCCTCAACGGCCTCGAACAGGTCGCCTGCTTCGGGCACGGCGGTCAGGCCGGTGATCTCCACAGGGGTGGAGGGGCCGGCATCGCTCAGCAGCTTGCCCTTATCGCTGCGCATGGTACGCACACGGCCCACAGCGGTACCGGCAATGATGACATCGCCGGAGTGCAGGGTGCCGTTCTGCACCAGAATGGTGGCAATGGGGCCCTGGCCCTTGTCCAGACGGGCCTCGACGACCGCACCCTTGGCGCGGCGGTTGGGGTTTGCCTTCAGCTCCATGACCTCAGCTTCCAGAGCAATGCGCTCCAGCAGGTCGTTGATGCCCATGCCGGTCAGGGCAGACACCGGGATGCAGGCCACATCGCCGCCCCAGTCCTCGGTGATGATGCCGTACTTGGTCAGGCCTTCCATCACGCGCTCGGGGTTTGCGGTGGGCTTATCCATCTTGTTCATTGCCACGATGAGCTTGACATTTGCAGCCTTGGCGTGGTTGATGGACTCGATGGTCTGGGGCATGATGCCGTCGTCGGCAGCAACCACCAGAACTGCAATATCGGTCATGTTGGCGCCGCGGGCACGCATGGAGGTGAACGCCTCGTGGCCCGGGGTATCCAAGAAGGTGATGAGGCTGTCGTTGACCTTGACCTGATATGCACCGATGGCCTGCGTGATGCCGCCGGCCTCGCCTGCGGTAACGTTGGTCTTGCGGATGGCATCCAGAATACTGGTCTTGCCGTGGTCAACGTGACCCATAACGCAGACCACCGGGGGACGCTCCACCAGATCCTCCTGCGAATCCTCTT
>ERZ1673743.2279-NODE-2279-length-17345-cov-5.960324_pt1 | contig 17345 bp, 9 predicted proteins | sample MGYA00580197_ERZ1673743 | MGnify/ENA primary metagenome ERZ1673743 (study PRJEB41218, sample SAMN15661795) | gut metagenome | host: Homo sapiens | place: Canada: London | collected 2015-08-20/2019-03-30 | study: EMG produced TPA metagenomics assembly of... | reverse complement strand
GCCTCATTAATATTTTGAAGGCCAGCAGGGATTTTAGGATCTCCCTTTTTAATAAGATGCCAGCCATCTTTTTCATAAAAATTGTATTTTTCAAGAGAACCTGTCAAAGACGAGTTATTCTTTACTTTTTTATGAGACAATTCATTTAATCGATTTCTAAAGGTAAGATCTCCTGTTGGATGTTGATACAAATTAATATCTTCCCATTTAAGATCCCTTTCTTCCATAGGACAAATCCAGTAGGAATCGGATAGGTTAAGAGCAAGGTTATGGATCATATATTCCTGCGCCGTTTTGCACCCAGCTTTTTGTAAAATTTCATCTAGGTCTTTTCGACTGTCAGGGATTGATCTGTTTTGTATCCATTCAGCAAGATTCTTACGCCCATCTCCAAGAATAGGCATCTCCTTTTGATCATGTATTTCAAATGTATATAAATCCCCGTCACTATCTAAAACAAAAGAAGCTACGTCTCGATTTTGATGTTTTAACATATAGGTAATCATTTGGAATCTCGTACCTCCTTCTACACACTATATCGATACTTACATTATAGCATTGTCATAAAGTCTACGCAATCCAGTTTTGCCCTCTGAGCTATTAGTCGAAAATTTTGCGGCTTTGCCCGAATTCCATTGACTTCCATTTTTCTCTTTTTGTCGCCTTATTCTTCGAACGGAAGAATCCGGTCAAGCATCATAATTTCGGTTACATCTTCGTCCCACTCCCGGTCGCTTTCAGTCGGATTGATCATCGGATAAAATGCGCCTGTCACATCATCCCACCAGGAAAAGCGATACAGCCAAATGGTTCCATCCCCCTTTTTCCCGAGACACAGCTGGCCTTCTTTGGGATTGCCATCTCCATAAAGGTCTTCTACTTTGAGCCATGCTCCTGTTTCGTTTTTTTCTTCTTTCATAATTCTCCTTTCTCAATTCCTGCATATTTTTGTTGCATATTCAGTATGGAAATTTGTCTACGCTCCTGAACGTGAAAACACGGACTGCATTTGTTTGCAGTCCGTGCTTCCTGTCACTGTTATTCTTATTTTTCGTACGGGATATCCGTCAGGAGGTTCTCGTCATACCGCACCGCCGCCACTTTTGCGTACATGTCACCATCCACGTAGTAGCTGGTTTTATCACTGTACACCTCGATGGCTACCGGCTTGCTCCTTGCGTATCCGGCCGGCGGCTTTAACTCCGCCAGGACGTACACACCGGCACTCACCGGCTGGCTGGTCTTAAAGTAGCCAACGTTCTGGTCCCCGTAGTCTTTCAGTTCCCCGGTCACCGGGTCGTCCATCTTTACGTCCGCCTTGGTGCTCCAGACGGTCATCTGGCCGGTCTTCTTTCCGAAGTCATCGGATAAGTCGATCCGTTCGGATTCTACGCATACCGGCGTGCCCTTCCTTACAAGGCCCGTATAGGTATGTCCGGTATCTTCCTGGCTCTCCACGATCGGGGTCCTTGCCCTGCCGGTGGAGATCTGCAAGTCGGTCGCTCCCATGGCCTCCAGGAACTCCTTTGATCCGACGATATGGGTATCTTTCAGGTAAAACTTCGCGTCTCCCGGCTTAAACTGCATCAGGAACCTTGCTCTCTCATCCGCGTCTTTGATCAGCTTCGCATCTTCCTCGATCTCATCAAAGCTTGTATAGCGGGATGCCGCATAAAGCCCGAAGATCGCATCATCATGCAGGATGTATTCTCCCGTTTCGGAGTCCACCTTGTTGACCTTTAAATAGGATACGTAATAGCTGTTCCGCTCCTTCACATCGGCATATCCCGTGAAGTCTTTGGAACTGTAGATATCCAGGTTTGCTGGTGCCGTCACGCTCCACGGTACCAGGGCTGCCGAATACAGCTTATCATAAGCCGTCAGCTCCCCGGTCGTGGACGGGATGTTATCCTTCCAGTTCATGCCGGACGCGTTGTTGTCATCCTTCGCTCCGTCCTTATAGAGGACATTGTCCGCGGTGCCATCGTCTTCCGCTACGGACGCGTAGAAGAAACGCTTCCGCAGGGTATCGCCGTCATAGGTTTCCCCGTTGGCGGTATCCTTCCCGTTCCCGTTCTCCTGCTCGTAGCCGTGGTACTTACTCTCATTGTTTCCGCCGCGTTCCGCGCCGATCTCCGTGATACCGGCTTCGCCGCGGTGGTCGTACTCGTAGTAGTCCTTAAGCGGATCCCGGTATCCCTGGCGCAGCTCCCATCCGTGGTAGCCGTATGCTCCGTTCGGTGCCGTGATGGTCCCGGAAAGTCCGTCGATATCCAGTCCGTATTTATAGACCTCAAAGTCTCCGTAGTAGCCGTGTGCCCGTATCGCAAACTCGCGTTCATCCTGGTTCTCGGTATTGGCAGAAAGCTCCTCGCCGAACCGGATCAGGTAATTGGATGCCTTTGCCTGTTCCCGCAGGGTCATGTCCGTATCAAAGTTATAATGCGGGTCGTAGTTATCACTGGTGTCATCGCTCTTTTCCGCGTCATAGACACTTGGCACAATGACTTCCTTCGGCTTTTCGATGTCATAGCTGCGGTTCTTCCAGTCATTGACATCCTTATCCCGTCTCTCCGGCTGCTGCTCCACGATGACATACACACCGTACGGCAGGTAGCTGGAGGTATTGTAATACGTTCCGTTATGCAGCTCATCCACGGAAAGGGTCGTGTAATCCTTATCCGCGCCGCCGTTCTTCACGCTGTCCCATTCCACGCTGTAAATGGTATCCAGGTCGTAGAAGTAGAACGGCTTTAAGTAATTGTAGGCTTTCGCGATGGCGTTAAAGAGTGCCTCGTCATAGACCGCCTCGTCATATCCGATGGTGCCACTCTTTAAGGCCACATTCTCGCCCTGGCCGTTGTCGACCATGAGCTTGGCTGCCTCATCCTGCAGGTACCATTTGACTGCGAACTGGCGGACCGCGTCGGAGGCTTCGGCATTCGCCCTTGCAAAATCCGATGTATTGGCGGTCACTTCGGTGTTCACACCGTTGTTGTCTGCCGGGTACTTCTCATAACCGTCCCGGTACCCGAATACGTTCTCCCGGATCCAGCGGAACGGTTTGAATGATGTATCCTTATCGCCGCCTGCGGTACCGTCCTTATCCGCACCGTCGGTATTGACCTTCGTGTGTCCCGGGTCCGTATCATCCTTCTGGTACTTTTCATAGAAGGTCTTAAACCAGTGCTGGCCCGGGTAGTTCTTCATAGCATCCCCGGTGAAGGTGGAGTGCATGTCGTCATCCCAGATGTCGGTATTGGCCGCGTGGATGGCGTCAAAGAACTTCTCGTAATTATACATCTCCACTTCCCGGGTCGTTCCCTCATCCTCGATGGTCGTGAGGGTGGACTCCAAAATGCGGGTGTAGCCGCTGTTGGCCGTGTCATTCAGCTTATCGGAACGGTCCGCATCCACCAGCTTTCCATCGTAACTGTAGAGACTTGAATTGTTCTTCACTGCCTGTCCGGATGCGCCGCGTTCGGAGGTCGTGTAGCTTTGGATGTCGCCGACATCCGCGGTATTCCCGCCCTGCGGGGTGCCGTAGGACGCCCATACGTTATTTGCCCTTGCGGAAGAGGTCCTGGAATCCTTGTTATGCTCCACCTCCGTGTAGATCTTCTGGACGTTGGAGGATTCCAGTGTACCGTCGGCAGAGGTCTTATCCTTTTCCGGGAAGTCCACGGTCTTTTCGTCAAACGCGCCTTTGTACTTCCAGGTAAAGGTATCGTAATTGCCGTCATCCGCCGCCTTATCCTCATACTGCGGGATCATCTCATTTCCGTTCCGGTCGACCCAGGTGATGGTGCCGTCTGCCTTCCGGTAGAGACGTTCCAGGTTGGACTTTAAGTATGCCTTGAAGCGGAAGTTTCCGATGCTCTCGGTGCTCTCATCCTTGCTCTCAAGCTTTAAGAGTTTCGCGAACCAGTCCTTCACGGTCTCATACCAACCGTCCTCACGGTCGGCAGAGATGTTCTCGGAATGGACTGCCCCGTAGGTGTCATGGGCGTAGTCGATGGTCTTTGTCTTTTCCGTGGTCCGGTTATGGCCGCAGAAGCCGCAGATGGCATCTCCGTCCGCGTTTTCGTATCCGCAGTTTAAGCAGTACCAGACGCTCTTGGATTCTTTGAGTTTCTGGATGTCCTTATCGATGCGGATCTTCTGGCGAAGGGAACGCTCATTTACACCTAATGGTGTCATCATTGTTTTTGCGTCATCTACAATCGTTTTTTCATTTTTCCAGGACAAAGTTGCTGTACCGATATAACTGTCTTCATTTTCATTTGCAGGTACATAAGATAAAATCGGTTTATTAAGCCGGTAATACCATTTACTGTTCTCCTTACCCTGCATACGGACTGTCACTTTGCCAACGGTTCCTGTACCAAACAGATTCTTCGGGATCGTAACCATATAGTTGCCGTCCGCGTACTCAAACGGAAGCGCCGTCGTTTTCTCCACCAGCTGTGTAGATGGCTCCTTATGCGTTGTAGTTACCCAGGAACTGGTAGTTGCCAATGTCCCGTCGTTATTGAACTGCTGCATAACTCCATCATAAAGCCAATAGGATTTTGCTTCCGTATAAGTTTTTGCGTATCCATCCTGAGCCGGCAATGCGTTCGGATAGGATGTGCCACATGATACAGTAAACTTTTTCAGGATTGCGGATTTAACAAATCCTTCGTCGTTTCTATCAACCGAAATGATATCCGTACTGTCTAACGGTACCTTCACGTAAACAAAGTATCCGCTTCCACTATCCTGTTTTACATATAATGCAGCTTGGTCCGGATTATATACGCAGGAAGATGGCTCTTTCTTTGCCGCATAATCATATCGGATAATCAGACTTGTGCTTCCATCTGAATTGGCCACTGCATCCACAATACGGACGCGATTAAAATAGATCAGCCCATAGTCTCGCATAGCGCCGGATAAAACAGCGATCCAATCCGTATCGGATGTCCCTGAAATCTTAACGCGGATCCATGGCGCATTTGCATCTGGTGTTCGGTAGCCCATATCCAATAACGCCTGATTGTACTTTGCAATAAAATCATTTACGTCAGCTGAGTGATAAGTCGTAGCGGATGGAAGCCCGAACATTTTGGTGTTGACCGAGATTGCACCCATTGTCTGTTCTTCTTTTGCACTTACATTTGTCACCGTATAAGAAGTACCATTGACATTTACGGAATCGCCCACGGAAGCTTCCACCGGACCTCCATTTAAAATGACCTGGGTATCTTTTACCCCAATAACCGGTGTTTTTACTTCTGTTTTTTCTTCCACTTCAATTTCGCATGGTTCTTCCACAAGGGTCGTTGCAACAAATTCAGCCCCTTCTTTAGAAGATGCGCTGATGTGGACATCTCCGGTTAAGTTCTTTCCGATGACAGAAAATGTCCAGCCGTTTTTCGCATTATCTTCTGTCAGGCTTCCGACCGTAACCATCTGTGTGTCCTTTTCCGTATTCTGGCTGTCTTTTCCGTTTGTTACCTCATTTGTTTTACCGGTAACGGAAAGCTCATAGCCCTCTGATCTGGAGAGTTCTTTGATATAGTAGTTGCTGCCATTCGGATTTGCGATCAGAGGACGACCGATCCAACAATTTCCGTTGTTCTCTTCATTATTAAGAATCGGATATACCTCATGGCCGCCAGTAAGTCCCTCAATGCCGTCCTGATTGGAAGAATGCTTATAATAAACGGTAGCGTCCCCTTCATCCGAATCTGTCAGTGACATCTCCTGATTATTTGAATCATGTCCAATATAAGCTTCATTATCTTCTGATACAGCATCGCCATCCGCCTGTGGTTTATGCAGGTTATCCGGTCCATCAAACGGAGAATCCGTACGTTTTACGATTACGCCCTGGTTGTAATCATATGTACGGCCCGGTGCCTCGGTAAATACCATGAAAGAGGCGTCTCCGTTCCGGTCAGTTGTAGCAACTGCCACAAGATCATCTTTTTGGTAAACGACATCCGTATGACCGTCCGGGTGAATGATGTCTTCTTTCGCGAACAAGCCGTAAACAGCGCCTTCCAGCGTTCCGTCCCCGTTTTCGTCTGCGTAGGAATCATACTGATCCGAATGTTTCATTTCCAGATCCAGATCCCGCTTGTTGATGTGGATTTCGCCTTCTGTCCGGTGATCAAATACGGTAAATGTATGATCCACAATATCGGATGCAAGCGGTGCCACATAATTTCCCGGGCCATCCGGAGTCCATTTGACGCTGTCGCGGACAGGATGCGATGCCCCGGAGCCGCCCTCGTCATCAGCTGCAAATAATGAAATCGCATAACGGATTCCATTCTGGCACATGGTGAAGAACTGCTCCACAAGCTCCTGTACATTTTTAACGACTGCCTGGATCCAGCCTTCTTTTTCTGTCTGAATGGCCGTGTTTAGATCGGCATCTGAAGCAGTTGCGTTGGAGGCTGTCGCTTTTCTGACCGATACTTCCGCAGCTGAACCGTGAGGATCCAGATCGTTTGCCAGCTCTATATCCGAGATGGTTTCTTCTGTGTCGCCTTCATCTTCCGGCTCTGCATTGTTTTTACTGCTTTCCTGATAGGAAGCTTTAAAGTCTGCCAGATGCCTGAAGTACTCGTCTCCTTCTATATCCGGCATGCCTTCCGCATCCGATGCGGTAGCGATCGTTACACGTTTCCCTGCTGTGCTTGATACGTATATATCTGCTGTCACGCTCTTATCGGACTGCCCGGCATCTTCGTCTTCCGCCGCATCAACGGCCAGTGCAGCGGCATCGCTTCTCTGCTGTGCTAACTTACGTGATTTTTTCGGGTCTTTATAAGCATCCGGATTGGTTGAAAATTCAAAATAGTCAATATATTCCTCGCCCTGGAATACAATGATCGATACGGATACGCGGCATCCTTTGGTTAAATGCTCGATATCTTCCTCGGAAAGAAGATCGTATATTTTGTCCGTGGAATAGCGGTACTGGTCCCCATCATCACTCTTGATGGTAATCTTACTGGAATTCATCGCTGTGATGGTACCGGTATACTTATACTCTTCGTATTCGTAATCATTATCTACGTCACCGTCTTCACCCGGATCTTCCGACCCACCTCCGCCGCCTCCTCCGGAATTTCCACCGGACGGACTGTCCTGATGTGGCAGATTCGTTACATTGCCACCGCAGGAAGCATTATAATCTTTATACTGGGAGCTTGTGACGGTCTTCGTCTCAATCGGAATGTCATCCGTATGGATGTCATGCAGGATGTATCCGTCTCGTGCCTTGATTTCTTTTGCGGAATAGTCATATGTCAGGCTAATGAACTGTTCATAATATTTATCCCGGTCGTCTTCCATTTCTTTTTTGGACTCTGAACCGTCTTCATCTTCACCATTTTCATAACCATTTTCTGCTGTTGCACAGAAGTATCCGGTATTGGATTCGGAAATCAGGTCTTCGCAAGTGGCAACTTCATTCTCCCAGTCTTCGATTTCATTCTCGTTTAAGATTTCCCCGGTTTCCGGATCTTCTTCCGGTTCCGGTTTTGCCGGGTGCCCACCACAAAAGCCCTTTGTATATGTATACGCCTTCGTATCCGTATGAGCCGTTCCGGTACCGGCAGAATATTTTAAAAGTCCATTGGTATCCGTTACGTCATCATCAATGTTACACGGATCATTGCCCTGATTGCCATCCGGATTTCCGGAACCATAGTCCCATCCATCCCATTTTAAAAACTGGCTGCCGTTGTCATTGCCCCAGTTTTCTTCGGATTCAAGCTCCGTGGAGCCAAGCTGTCCATCCGCATCCGGGAATGCCTCCAGAATATCAAAATGGGAGTCTTTTAATCCCTTTCCGGTTTCAGAATCGAATTTTCTCAAATTAACCGTATAGTCCGCCTGGAATGTTTCCGTATGCTGATAACGGACAATCGGGGTTGGTTCGTCTGGAAGTGTCTCCCCTCCGCCGCCGCTATAATGTCCGGGAGTCGCCTTGAACGGTAATGTATATCCGCCGAAGCGCAGCTGACCACCGCCGATCGCCAGATCGGTCATATCTTCTGACGCAGACGCAGAACGCATGGATACCAGACCGCCGGGAGCCATTGTCTTTGACTCTTCGCGGAATGCACTGCCGTCTTCACCGAGCAGGATCTCCAGGTTGCCAAGCCCATTATCCAGTTCCTCTGCAGTCGGGGCTGTGAAGATCAACTGTGTTCCGGATTTCGTGAATTTGATCTTGCTGTCTGACGGTAATTTTACCGTAAGGTTCGCGAAATAATCGCGGATGATATCCGGTGCCGGGCTTAATGGCACATCATCAACGGAGTTTGCAACCCCATAATCAAAATGCCGTTCGTATCCGCCATCTGCGCTCGGCGCAGTCGGGGTAAGAGGCAAGGTGATCGCCACACCGGTTTCCAGTGTTCCCGGGGAGTTGCCGGAGCCATCTGACGGTCCCCTCGATGCCTTTCCTCCGGAGGAACCGCCGGAATTGCTGCCATCTGCAATTTCATAACCAAAATATGTCAGAAATGCGGCTGCTTTCCATTGTTTGACAAAGTAATCCTTCACTTCCGGGTTCCCGATAAAATCATCAAAAAGATTCTCCCCGGCATTATTTGGATTGATATACTTCATAACAATGTCGCCACGGGCAAATGCGCACAATTCGTTATAATCCGCTTCCGGAGATGATAACACGCCGTTTCTAAATCCATTTGCTTCTACAATACGTGTAAAATAAAACAGCATGATACTGTACTGGGTGTCCCATCTGGAATCCCATTCTGCGCCCGACGGGATCGGATGGTTCGCATGAAGCAGTGACATCAAAAGCATCTTAAATTTTAACGTCTGTGGGTCTCCGTAACTTTGCGCAATAAAATCTGGATAGGCTCCTGTAACCGGTAAATACGCATAATTTGCAAATGCCTGGCATCCGATTTGCCCTTCGTATTTTACCCCATTGGTCTGCGTGGTACTGACTTCATTGGAAACATGGTTTTCAATACAGGAATTGTAATGCCCTGCAAGCTTGGAAAAATCCACGTTGATTTTTTGGGTACGATCTTTAAAATATGTGACTTCTTTTACACCAACATCCCCATGCTTTCTGTACCACCATTTGCCATAACCTAACGGTTCCTGGATGCCTTTTGGGGCACTGGAACTTCGCAGGGTACTGGTCATTTCTTCGGCAAGGCCGGTGGCCACCCAAGTGCGGTTTTCTGGCATATCGCCCATATCTGCATCAATCTGGCTCTGCGCATCGCTTCCAAAGGTCCGTTCTGCAAACGGCAGGGTGACCGCATTGTGAAACTGCTCATATCCGGAAGCCGCCAAAGCATCCATGGAATTTCCGAGTACTAAAGTCGCAGCAAGAAACCCTGCTGTAACCCGTTTCATCTTCTTCATCTGATAAGTCGTCTCCTCTCTTTAAAATGTCCGTATTTTCAGTATGTCTTATTTTATTGATTGTTCTGCCGTTTTGGAAATTTTAAATTAAGTTTTATATCACGCGGTTTGCAAGGCTTTTGATGATATAAATGACCAAAAAGTGTTATCCGCAAAAATGCACATTGATTAAAATCATACATACTGAATTCGAAAAAATTCGATCTTTTTATTGGGAAACGGCGGTAAATGTCGTATAATATATATAGAGAGGTTCGAATAGAAAAAGGAGGATTACTTATGTTTAAAAAAAGATTAACAATGACAGCCGTCCTTTCTACAGCACTGATGATGAGTGTTATGGCGGCGGTTCCGGCTTTTGCGGCCGGCTGGCAGAAAAATAACACTGGCTGGTGGTATGGCACTAACGCTGACAACAGCACTTGGCATGCAAACGGATGGCAGTGGGTTGACGGAAATGGGGATGGCGTTGCTGAATGTTATTACTTCGACGGTAACGGTTATATCGCAACCAACGGAACAACCCCAGACGGGTATCAGGTAAACGCAGATGGTCAGTGGATGCAGAATGGAGTTGTGCAGACAAAGAGTATGGTAACTACAGCTAATACAAGCAGACCATCCTCGAAAGAAATCGTAGATTATTTATACAGGGGATTGTCTTTGTCTGATTCCTTTACAAAAGAAGATCGATACAATTTATGTATCGATTATTCCAGACCAGAGTGGCAAAATGGAGTAACCAACATTAAACCAAACGTTGGATCAAGATGGTCCCGCACTCATGGCGGTTGGTATTTTATACGGTACGATAATGTTGATGTCGAGGCGATTGCCTTAAATGACGAAGGATACCTTCTTGCCGATACTACCACTCCGGATGGTTATTATGTGAATAAGCATGGCGTTTTGGAGATTGGCGGACGTGAGGTAGCGCATTGTGAAGGCTGCATGTATGTAGCGACCAGTATCGATGTACCGGATAAAAATCATGTAGACCCGAATCAGTACCGCTATCAGGATATTGGAATTGGATATTCCTGGAGTATGACGAGTTATTCTTTCGGCAATTTAGTATACAATCATTTCCATGGATACGACAGAGAAAAAGGCGGCGCCGATTCTCGTGTCGATAGCTGGAACGATTTTGGGGTTTGCGTAAAATTCAAATAATCGTTTTGCGTAGCATAAAGAGCCGCGGCAGAGGCATTAGCCCGCCACGGCTTTTTGTTATTTCGTGGCAGCAGAAATTTGCCAAATTTGCCGGGGATTTTTTAGAAGACTTGCATTTTTCCGAGCTGGATGGTATAGTATAGATAACAGAAGAGATGCCACCGATAGACGGTTGGTCCTCTAACTTATATGATTAAAAAATAACCGCCTAAGTTGGGGAACTGGGGGCGGTTATTTTTTTGACTTTTTTCGTGTTTTCCTTGGTTTCTCAAGGTGAATTACGATTTTGACATTTACGGAAATGGCGACACATGCGCCGATCAGCGCAAGTCCGCCGACGATTTCTAAAACCGCCTTGAGTATCTCAATCATATCCATATCTGTACCCTCCATATACAAAAAGGAGGGCTCAAAAATATGTACCCTCCTGGTTATCAGTTGCAAAGCCAGAGGGTCCAAGCCGCCTACCGTTATGGTGACATCTCATTCTGTCATTGTATCATAGATCATACGTTCTGGAAAGTGCTTTTTCCCATTTTGTGATATAATGAAGTCAGAGGTAGCAGCGTTGATCAGCTATCGCGGTGTTGAAGCAATTGACTGTGTCGGAATGTTTTTGTCGCAATTATTGTACAACTTTTGCGACAAAACGCATTTCGTTATCATGGAAGCAAGAAGAATCGGCATCTACTGAATTCTTTCGAGGTCACGAATTTAAGTTTGGTAAATTAGATGTTTGAAAGAATGCCACAGGGTGTTCTCAGGGAACACCCCTAAACAGCACGCCTTTTAAACTCATTCAGGCATTGCGCCATCATGGCATATGCTTTTCCGCCTTCGCAACTGTTGATCGGACCTCCTGGCAGCATGTCTTCCTGTGGTCAAAAATGGCCCCGAATGCGCAACCGTTGGACGCAGACACAGTACCCATACTTGTAAAAATATCTTGATTGTATCGCACGCCCTCACAAAACTTATCGTTCAGCGCCTCTGAATTCCTCCGTTTCAGGTGCGATCTCATCGCACGCAAAACACCCATGTGCGTCATAAGATGCTACCCCCAGCTGAACGACTACCTCCTGCATCTCTACAATTTTCTGTAAAATCTGCGGTGCGCAGTCGTTGCCAAATAATGGACGGCCATTTGCCGTTAAACCAAATTCAGCATCATCATTTGTACGCCCAATGACTCCGCGTTCTGTTCTTTCGCAGTCTGGGACCACGATTCGGCAGCAGGCTAAAATAGGATCCGTCCGGCTTAACTCCTGATAGTCCCGCAGTTTTTGCTGATAATGATCCGAAATCGTACGTAATTCATCCGCACGTTCCGGTGCGAGCATTTCCTTTAACCCTGAGATTGCCTTCTCCCTCTGATCCGCATGTAAGATTTCTTTCGCATCCACATGGGTTAAGAAGCGTTCCGCCTGTTTTGTGAATGCTCCCAGTTGTCCCTGCGGATCGGCTACCGCCAGGATCTTCTGTTCTGCCGGTGACAGGGACTCTGTTGAAACCATACAACGATTTACGTCACCTTCTGTAAGCCCCGCTTCCCGGATAACGGTTTGGAATTCTTTTTCGGCAATTTCCTTTGCAAAGCGCGTCACGGTCGCCCCGTGATATCCGGGCTCCGGATCTTGTTCGCAGACTTCCATGGAAACTCCGGTTCGTTTGTCTGTCAGTTCCAGGACTATCCCCCGTTCCGTGCTTCTGGCCTGCGCTTCGCATCCGTTTTTCAGTGCATCTGCGATAAACGGTTCCCAGCGTCCGCGCAGGATCCGTACAACGCTCTGTTCGTGGATCCTGGTACCTACGCAGTGTAAGGCTTTATCGGTCAAAAGGCCGTCCCTTGTTTCCGCATAGCGTTTCTTGAACACATCTTTTGTTTCGTTGTCCCAGTGATATCCGTCCAGGGTCAGGCGCATGTCCGTGACGTTCTCCCATTCATCCACGAGTGCAACCACACCCTTATCCTCCTGGAACAGGTACAGTGCCACGCTTCCGTTATCGCGGATGAAAAAGCCGTCCTTCCCAAGTGTTTTATGGAGAGCCGTGACATCCAGCCCGTCGATCTCCGCCGCGTCCACGACTTCCACATCCGCATGGTCTTTCTTCCCGTCATCCCGTGCATTATCAAAATCCTCATTGAGATGGGATACTTCCTGTAAAGGTGTCAGGCCCTGCCGCTCCCGTTCCGCCGCGATCCGGTCGATCATGGCGGAATGCTCCCCGATAAAGTCCGCTTCCATCTGATCGCAGACCCGGCTTAATTCATGCATCGGTTTCCCGTCCACGTAGGAATGGAAGACTTCTTCCGCCCTCCGGCGTACCTCACTGCGTCCATACCCCATGCTGGCCTCATCCTTCGGCCTTCCAAGGTAACGGACACCCTGTACGCTTTCGATCATCCCGGCTTTCATATATGCCATCGCCCAGATCCGGTCCAGGGTGTTCATACAGAACAAATGCATGGAGGATACCAAGAACCCGGAACGGCCGCACCGGTATACGTTCAGACCTGCGTATTCGTACGCATAGTTCTCTCCCCTGGCCTGGGCACTGCCCTGTTCCCGGTGGGTGGCATTAAAATGCGCGATCCCGATCTGTGCCTGGTCAAAGCGGCTGTTTTTGACGGATTCCTTCTGCATGGCACGCTCATAATGGAGGGATTCTCTTCTTGCCAGGCGGTTCCGGTACCAGAGGAAGACGGGTTCCGGCATCAGGCACGTCGCAAGGCGTTCCGACCGCCGTTTTGTCAGCTTGTCTAAGAAGCGGAAACTCCGGATTGCCATCAGTTCGTTTTTGAGCAGTTCCGGTGTCCGGCAGACGGATTCTAAAAACGGGTTCACATCGCCCAGCCGGAACCGGGTGTCGTCCTTTGCTGCCTGGCTGATATCGTCCCTGGTGATTTTTTTCCGTCCGGGGCGGAGCACTTCGTCCAGGTCCGCGAATGCCGCGAAGATATCCTCCTGGCATCCGTCCGTGATATGGCGCAGGGTCTCCGCCATCTCCCAGAGCTTCTGTCTCCGTTCTGGATGCGGCGTCATGACGCGTTCATACGTTTTGTCGGCTGTTTTTCCCATCCGTTTCGTGAAGCGGGCTTCCTGGATGGAATTCGTCGGGGTGCATGCCTGTTTATATAAGATCCCATCTGCGGATTCCGAGATTTTTGAGGCAACGTCCTTCGCATTCCCGACGCCCTTCTGCAGTTCCTCGGCGCGGTCTGCTGTCCCGTACACGGCATCCGACACTGCCTGTGCGGCACGCTTTACGATATCCGCCTTCGTCTCATCGAACTGGTCCGCCATATCGGATACCTTGGAAGCGAACGCTACCACATGGCCGAAAAGTTTGATAGCCGGCTGTGGGGACAGTCCCATGACATGGACGCACTTCATGAGAAAATCGCCCGTATCCTTTGCCTTTTCCGCCGCGGCAAGGAAGTGTCCCAGGTTCCTCGCGTTCTTCTGCTGATGTTCCGCCCGGTAGATGGCATCTTTGTAATCCTGTTCTTTCCCAGGTACGATATGATAGGTGACCTTATCGGTCCCATCCGGGTTTTTCTTTAAAACGTCATCCTTTGCGATGATTCCTTCTCCCTCCAGGTACTCATAGGCCGCTTTCCGGCAGCCCTCCCGGAATTTCATCCGACCCTCCCCGACTGTTAAGTCCACCTGGTAGGCATCTGAAATTTTTTTGATCGCGTCCTGCATGGAAGCGATATTTTCATACTGGATCCCGCGCAGGACCCCGCAGGCTACGATATAATTCTTACAATGTTCAATCAGTTTCCGCTCTTCCGGATCTGGTGCTGCCATAGGTAACCCTCCTTTTGTGTTTGTTGCTTTCAGTATGTAGCAGACAAGTTATAATTTCTGACGGAAATTGCGACATATTCCGTAAATTTTTAAGTTTTGAGGTAGACAAATAATTATAAAAGGAAGTGAAGAAGTGCTATTTGAATGGAATGAAGAATTAGATGGAGCCCTCATTGAGGCCAAATGTGAGATCGACCACGGGAATTTTTGAGGTCAAGTAGGTTTTGGGTTACACTTTTGGGGCAAAAAAATGGCCCATTCCATTATGAGGGAATGGGCCATGAAATCAGTTAGTATTAGGGCTACTTAACAAATTTTTGCATAATTTCAGGCGTAATATCCTTGGCTGATAACTGATGTTCTTTAATAAACCTCGCATATCCGCGTACATCAAAGGGTTCCATGAATCCTCCGCTATAGATGTTGCGCTCATTCTTTTTGATAAAATCGTTAGCGATTTTGTCACTTTCAAATGCATTCGTCACTCCACGCATAATCATATACCTCCCTGATTTTTTGTGTCGCATCATCAGACAGCATAAAACGATACTGATGTTCGGAACTTGGCAATGGAACGGCATGAAACTGGTCAACATAGTATTGATATATTTCGCGATCCATTGCGTCTCCATACACAAATCCATCATATCCATGCTTGACAGATAATTCAGCAGCAATAGCAAATAAATGACCACCAACGCCTATGTACTTCTGTTTGCCATATTTCCAAACATTGTTTTGTGGTGCTGTACAGCCCCATACAAGATATACACATTGAGCACCAGCGTCATAACGAATTGCCACTAATCCCTGAATGTCAACAGTGCCCTTCAGTACAAGAGCATAAATTTCAGTATCCTTGTCGAATTTGCTCCAGTTAACATACCACCCAGTTTTAGAGTTGTATTTAGCTAAAAAACTTTTCCGAACTAATCGAATCACTTCAGTTTCATAGATTTCACCTGTTTCAGCATCTTTGAGACAGGGAACCATCTCATCGAAAATAAATGTTATCATTTGCGTTCCTTTCTTTAATTATACTATTTTCCTACAACTAACACAAACTTTTTTTGCGCATTTTTCTCCTTTCTCAATTTCTTTTTTATTTGTGACATTATCAGTATGTCTCTCATACCACCCCAAAAGACATTAAAATTCTGGTGGCTATCAGGCATTCTGAAATCATCTGCATTTCTATTTGAGTTAAGTAGGTTTTGAGGTGGAATTAACAAAGGCAGGGCTGTATTTGCCCTGCCTTGATGCCTTACATGCCTTTGAATTAGTATTGTGTGGCCCATACCCATAAAATTGCAAGTACATCTCTAACCACCATCCTATTTCCGTTCTTTGAACACTCCATTTGCCGATAATTTGAGCTACACCTGTTCCGCTTTAAACTTCCGATACCGCTCAGTCAATTCATAAGAAGCGCCGAACGTATGCATGCACGCTGCATAAAATTTCGGTTCAAATTCTCGGATCGCTTCCAGTTCGGCCTGGATATCCCGTCCAAGCGGACATCCGGCGCAGCCTGTGCGCCTTAAATGGTACTGGGTATAACATGCGCTATGGGTAATCTGGTACGCTTCCACATACTGCCGTTTGTCATCATTCGTCAGCCAGAAAAGCGGCCGGTAGGTATCCCATCCGGTCCTATCCTCCTGCCAGTTCTCGGAACGTCGGTCGAAGCAGCTTTTATATGCGGTAGCGCGTGGCCCGCCCTCCGTTTTCCGGACACCAATGATGTCCAGATCGAAATTTCCTTCGTTCATTACCCGGTCACCGACCTTTTTCTTTGCGTATTCGCAGCATTTGCAGGAAAACTGCACGGATGGTTTCTCCCGGATCAGAAATTCCTTCAATCCTTTATGGTGCGCGATACAGAACCGCTCGGATTTGGCGGCGTTGCACCACCATTTTAAGGCTGTCTGGCAGTGTGGATAGTCCTTTATCAGCTGTTCATACGGCTCATCTTCCCACTGAAAACCGTGCCGCTGCAGGCGTTCCAGATAATCAGAAACGCGCTTGTTGACAAACGGCGTTCCATATTTTTTTACAGACAATGGAATCGGCAAAACGGCTTTTTCGCGCTGGATCCGGATGCCGTACTGTGTCTCCAGGTGCGCTAAATGGTCTTTCGTCGCCTGATATTCCAGGCCGGTGTCAAACCACACATAAGTTACCTTGCTTTCTCTGTCGCATTGCCAAATGACGTCCAGCATCACATCACTGTCTGACCCACCTGAGATCTTACAGGCGATGCGCTCATACAATGGGTCATTCACGACCGTCCATGTTTTTGTAAACATCTTTAAAACCGCAAGATTCTGCGGACAGTCCTTCAGCAATTCTTCGAGTGTATTGGCTTTTTTCCTTTCCATCATGTACTTTCCTCATCCTCATACGATTTCGTTTGAGGTGAGGTAAAGCCATGCTTGGTGAGTGTCTTTTTACACCGCTGTCACATATTTTTTCGATCCGGCCATGCCAACGATCCGCATCCCGGATCATCGCGGCAACCTTTCCTAATGAAAGGCGTTACGCACACGATGGATCTTCTTAGCCAATTGTAAGGACGGCGTTTCCGAGTTTCTCGAAGCCGTTCAGTTCCAGACCTATCATATCCCTTTTATTCTCATTCTTATAGTCTTCCAGGAACATGTTGAGCCACTCGTCGATGCATTCCGGATTATCGTAAGCTGGTGGCAATACTGCGTATTTTTCCGCTGTCTTGTAGACCCCTTTTCCTGTTTGGAACCGGACTTTGATCCGGTATACCGGAAGCTGCACCGGGACCGGCAGGAAGTTCCTTGGATGGGCTGACGCCAAAAGCGCCTGAGCGCCACCTGGAATAAATGACTCATTCAACATCGTTACATGATTAAAAAACTGGTTCGGATGCATATTTTTTTTCTCTCCTTCCTGTTTTTTCTTTATTTCTTTTTC
>ERZ1673743.2276-NODE-2276-length-17352-cov-5.670232_pt1 | contig 17352 bp, 7 predicted proteins | sample MGYA00580197_ERZ1673743 | MGnify/ENA primary metagenome ERZ1673743 (study PRJEB41218, sample SAMN15661795) | gut metagenome | host: Homo sapiens | place: Canada: London | collected 2015-08-20/2019-03-30 | study: EMG produced TPA metagenomics assembly of... | reverse complement strand
GGATGACATGGGCGCCTGGAGCGTCATCGACGGCGACGGCACCACCACCTACACCCTTTCAGGGACTCCGTTCCCCAACTCGGGCGCCGAGATGTCGTTCATCGTTTTCAACGGCTACATCCTCGGCGTGGAGGGCACCCACGGTGGCGACCAGATGTTCATGAGTTTCAACCCCTACGACATTGTGTCTGAGAACCCCGTGCGCACCGACGACTGGCTCATCTCGCCCGAACTCTACGGCGGCGCGCAGACCATCAGGTTCTACGCCCGGAGCATGAACGCCCAGTTCCTTGAAACGATGGAGATGTACTGGTCGACTGGCGGAACGGCCCGCGAGGACTTCACCAAGGCCGGTGAGGTCAAGCAGGTATCGGCCGACTGGACCGAATACACCTTTGACGTGCCCGAAGGCGCGCGCCGTTTCGCCCTGCGCAACGTGTCGTATGACATGTTCGCCCTCTGCATCGACGACATCACCTACATCCCCGCCGATGCCGGCTCGGGCAACCTCACAATCACCGGCTACAACCTCTACCGCGACCGTGTGCGCCTGAACGACACCCCCGTCACCGAACTGGCCTGGACCGACACCGATGTCCCCGCAGGCGAGCACATATACCATGTGACCGTGGTCTATTCCGACGGCGAGTCATGCCCCTCGAACGGCGCCCGTGTGGCTGCCGCGCTTGACGGCATCGTCGCTGAGGCGGTCACCGTCACAGGCGGCATAGGCGTCATCACTGTCACCGGCGCCGACGGCCTCGCCGTCACCGTATGCACCCCCGACGGCCGCGTGACCGCCCGCACCACAGGCACCGGCGCCACCACGGCCATCCCCGCCGCCCCCGGTGTCTACATCGTCACCGCCGGCCCCGTGACCGCCAAAGTCATCGTACGCTGATTCCGTGCCACCGTAACACACCCGGGCGCCAAGGTCTTGACAGCCATGGCGCCCGGGTTATGCATACCTGTAATGGCCGCAGGCCGTTTCATCATACGCCATCTAAGCATCTTTCAAATAATTACGAAAAGTTTTTTAATGAACGGGGCATAAATTTGCATATTTTAAATCAAATGTATATTTTTGCAAAAAATTCAATTTATCTATCAATCAATAGGTATAGCATCCGCGCGTGGCGCATAGATTGCCTTGAAAAGATACGAGTGCCATACCTGTCAAAACAATTTCTGCATGAAGTCAACCTCTACACTGCTGCTTTCGCTTGCAATGGCGGCCCAGCTACATGGTGCCGAACCGTTCACGCTAAGCTTTGACTTTGATGCCGCATCAGATTTCGCCACAGGGTGGAACTATGAGGATGCCGGCATGATTCACGAAACAGCCGACTATTTCGGGGCGCCCGACGCCACCGGCACAAACATGGTGCTCGGCAAAGCGAGCGCAAACATGTCGGAGGTCATCTACACCCCGATGATGAACCTCGCCGCAGGCGAACCCTGCACGATCGACTTCGACTACTGGGCACCCGGCGGCCCCGCGGCCATAGTATACCATGTCGGCCTTGACATCACGGCGGGCACCGCACAGGAAGCGTCCGCACAGACCATCGCCGCAGGCACGGTGCCCACAGGAGCGGCCTATTCCGACTGGACACACTTCTCGTTCTCGTTCACACCCGAAAGCGCGGGCCAATACTGTTTCGCGCTCAAGACCCGGAACTACTACAACATGACATCGAACTGCGGCTCATTCTGCATCGACAATGTCGTGATTTCAGGTTCTGCCGGCGAAGGCGGGGGTGATGAAGGCGGCGGCGACCAAGGGGGAGGCGATGAAGGTGGTGGCGACACCCCCTCTACCGGCAAGGAAGCCTTTGAACTCGAATTCAACTTCGACAACAATGCCGATTACGCCGACGGCACCATCATCGCCCCGGGATGGGGTTTCGAAGGTGGCGTACTCCAGCGCGCCAAGGCCTCTGATTTCGGCATAACTTCGCACAGCGGCGACTATGTACTGGGGAAAGCCACCGCCACTTTCCGCGAGATGCTGTTCACCCCGATGATGGAACTGGTGGCCGGGCAGCCCTGCACCATCGAATTCCATTACCTCGCCCCCGGCGGCACCCCTCCCATGGTGCGTAATATCGGCCTGCACATCAAGGCCGGCTCGGCACAGACATCCGAGGCGCAGACAATCGAGGTAGGCACTGTCGCCAACCAGGAATACAGCAGCTGGACACGCCAGGAATTCACATTCACCCCGACAATGACGGGCGAATACTGTTTCTCGATCGCCACATTCAACCCCAGTTTCTCATCGATGTGCGGCGGCGCATATATCGACGATGTCATCATCTCGGGCTACAAACCCGCCGAGACACCCGAAAACCCGGGGCTGACTGTCGATGATCTGGTGCCCGATGAGGAGCACCTGACCGAATGTCAGGAACTCCCCTACATCGAAAATTTCTCTGACGAAAGCCACTACGACGGCGTATCATATCTCCCTGTAGGCTGGTATGCAACAGGTTCGGTGGTATGGGTCACCGCCAACATGAACGCGCTGCCTGCTGCCGACGGCAAATACTACATGATTGCCGACCACAGCGAATACGAGCGCGACGAAAACGCCTACACTCCTTTCTTCAATCTGGAGGCCGACAAGACCTACACCATCAGTTTCAAGACCTTCATTCAGGGCAATGACTACAACGAAGACGAGGAACTGACGGTGCCGACACTCAGCATTACCGCCGGCACCGAACAGGACGCCGATTTCCACGCCACGCTGCTCAAACTCAACGAGCGCACGGCAGACTGGACCATGTACACAGTCACATTCACGCCCAAAGTCGCCGGACCCTACTGTTTTGCCTTCATGCTCAGCGGCCCCGCCAATTCAGGCATCGTGGCAGTAGACCAGCTCACAATCACTGCCGAGGGACTGGTGCCCCGCACCGAACCGGCCTTCTCTCTGATCGGCGTATATGATCTCATGGATTCACAGCTCGTTACTGACGCCGCCACGCCGGTGCAGTTCGTGAACCGCTCACGTTATGCCGACAGCTATGTATGGCACGCCGAGGGAGCAGTCCCTGAAACATCGACCGACGAACATCCCTGTTTCACCTTCCCCGCAAGCGGCGAATACAACGTGACCCTCGATGCCACCAATGCCAAAGGCACCCGCTCGACCTCGCACAGTTACAGTGTAAAACTGCTCGAAGAGAACACCGGCTACGCCTTCCACAACCTCAGGGAGGGGGATGACATGGTTCTCGACCGCGGCGCCGTGCCGGCATTCAGCACCGCCGCCGACGATTATGTGACCGGTTTCAACCACTACTACCGCACCGTCGCACAGCGTTTCGAGCTGCCGAAAGACACCGAACTATCGCTCAACCAGCTCAGCTGTTTCGTCAGCGACCGCCGCTACGCCGCCATCGTCGAGCAGGAGTTCAACAGCCAGAACACCACGCCGTTCAGCATCGTGATCTACGGGTCGAAAGAAGACGGCTCGATAGACCCCGACAATGAACTGGGGCGTCACACAACCACAATCGGCGAGGCCCTGGGTTCGTCAGGCCTGGGCAGCATCGGCGCCGACGGGCGGACTATCGACTTCACCGCCCCCGTAAAAGCCAAAGGCACCATCTACGTGGCATTCGAATACTCTGCCGAACTGCTTACCGACCCCTCGACGCTAACCTGGGCCGCAGCTACATCAGCACCACCGCAATCCGCCACGGCCACGGCAGGACAACCCTTTATGCACTCCCCTACAATGTACCCGAAGAGTCGGAGGCTCCGGTGGGCGAATGGTGTACTGTCGACAAACTCGACAGCAAGATGGCCGGTATCGGCGCCGCCTGGTATCTGTGGGCCACCACCGGCCAGTCAGCCATAGCGCTCACACCTGACGGCGAGACCGCGTTCTGCGTCACCTGCACCGGAAACGACATCATCGTCAGCGGCACAAAAGCCGGGTCGACGGTATGTATCTCAGACATCCAGGGACGTCTGCTCGTTTCGGCCAAGGCCACCGAAGGCTCGACAGCAATTCCCGCGTCGGCTCTCGGCCACGGCATGTTCATTGTCAGCTGTCCCGAAGGCACAGCCAAGATTGTAAAATGACATAACACCAAAACCGGGGTTCATGACGGCTGCCGCCTTACGCCGCGCCATCATGGACCCCGGTTCATTCTTTTATGAAACGGATATTAGCACTATCATTTCTTGCAGCCACGGCTGTCGGCAGCCTGCATGCCGTGCCTGCGTGTCCGGCGCCCATACGCGTCACACAGCCCGACGGCACTGTCATAAGCGTGACACAACGGGGCGACGAGCATTTCCACTGGGCCGAGACAATCGACGGACGCACACTGCTACGCGATGCCGACGGATTCTGGAAAGAGACCGACAGAAAGGCCCTCATAGCCAAAGCCGCCGGAATCCGGAGCATGGCCGAAAAAAAGCTCACCCAGATTGACGGTACTTTCCCTGCCTCAGGTCACCGGCGCATGCTGATGCTGCTGGTAAACTTCGCCGATTCTGAGCCGACATACACGCGTGAGGATTTTGACGACTACATGAACCAGGCCAACTACGGCAACATAGGCAGTTTCCGCGACTATTACCTTGAGAACTCATACGGCGCGCTCGATGTGGAGACCACCGTCACGCGATGGATAACGCTCCCTTACCCGAAAAGCTATTACGGCGCCGAACAGGTCCCTGCAATGATTGCCGAGGCGCTTGGCGCAATCGCAGGCGAAATAGACCTCACCCGGTTTGACAACGATGGCGACGGCATCCTTGACGGACTTGCGGTCATCCACCAGGGTACCGGGCAGGAGGCGTCAGGGAACATTGACGACATCTGGTCGCACTCGGCCATGATATACAATATGGAGTTCGGGGGCGTGCAGGTGCGCCGCTACACCATCCAACCCGAGATCCTCGCCACCACGGGCAGTATATCGACTATAGGTGTGATGTGTCATGAGTTCGGGCACAACCTTGGAGCGCCGGATTTCTATGACACCGACTATGACGGCACCGGAGGCACATATCCCGGCACCGGTGTATGGGACATCCTCGGCTCGGGAGCCTGGAACGGCGAACACGGCAACCGCCCCGCCGGCATAAACATGTGGCAGAAAATACAGTTCGGATGGGTCACACCCGAAACCCTCGACGCCTCGGCCTCGATAACCGACATGCCCGCGGCATACGACGCCCCCGTGGCATACCGTTTCGACACCACCGTGCCCAACGAATATTTCATCATCGAGAACCGCCAGCAGAAAGGCAATTTCGACATGGCTCTCCCGGGCCACGGCATGCTCATATACCATGTCAATGAGAATCTGATTGACAAGACCATCACCGCCAACACCCTCAACGTCACATACCCCCAGGCCATATACACGGTATGTGCAGGCAGTGAGCGCGACCCGTCAGACTTCGGGCCGGCCAGCTACGGCAACATAAACAGTCACGAGGCTCCGTTCCCCGGACAATACAATGTCACCGGGTTCAACGACCGCACCATACCCTCAACAAAATCAATCAGCGGACGCCGCTCATACCGCGGACTGTCTGACATCACGGAAAATACCGACGGCACCATAAGTTTCAGCTACACGCGCGAAACGGCTCCCGGCTCGCCCAAGGCACTCGCAGCCACAGTCTCGAAAGGAATCGTCACACTCACATGGCAGGCTCCCGACGACATCCCGGGCCCTGTGTCATACACCATTTACCGCAACGGAGAGCCCATGGCGGAAGTGACAGAGCCCGGATATACAGACGCCGACACCGAGGGGATGCTCTCAGCCACTTACGATGTCGACGCCACATACGATACAGGGCTCATATCGCCCTACGTGTCTGTGGGTATTACCCTGCCTGACAACAAGGCCTCTGACCTCACCGTCAACCAGCAGAGCGACGGCACCGTCACCCTCGGATGGAGTGTCAGCACCCGGCTTACCCGCATGGCTCCAGACGCAAGCGAAAATTATATCCTGACCGACTACCCGGCACGCGAACTGGATTATGTGCACCGTTTTCGCGCACAGGACCTGGCCATTTACAAAGGCTACCGTCTGCGCCGCATAGCATTCTATCCCTGCCAGTCGCCCCAGACCGCGACCTGCACCCTGCGCGTTTGGAGTGCGGAACCCGGTTCGACCGACAACGCCACCATCGTCTCCGAACGCACGCTCAAGGAGTTCGGATCAACGGTATGGAACAATGTCATGCTGACACAACCCGTCGAAATCACCGGCCAGACAGACATCTGGGTGGGCGTATATACCTCGGCCCCCGGCGGCGTGGTGCGTCTGCTTTCAGATAAGGGCCCAGCAGTCGAGGGGTACGGCAACCTGATACGCATCGACGGTTCCGACTGGGAGCCCGACACATATTCGCCCGGCAACATATTCTGTTACGCCACACTGGCCGAACCTGTTTCGGTGATGGAGCTCCCCGCTCCCGGTTTCGACACCGAAGGCACCGATCCGGAACTCGACATGTTCTTCCCCATCGGATTTACCGTTGAGCGCGACGGCACGCGCATAGGCACCACTGCCACGGGTACGTTCACTGACCCCGAAATCCCCGCGCCGGGTACGCACACGTATTCCGTAAGCTCACTCTACGCCGGCTCAAACGAGTCACACGCCATATCGGCCGATATCGAGATCATAAACGACGCCCTGACCGGAATTACGGCTTACGACAATGCCCCGGCAATCTATCTCGACCTGCAGGGCATACGCGTGAGCCGTCCTGAAAAGGGGAATATCTATATCCGCATCCTGAACGGCACACCCGCCAAGATCAGATACTGACCGCAGACGTACCGCGCCGTCACTCGGCGAGTGCGGCGACGGTGGCAGCGCGGTCGGCGGCAAGCTGTGCCGCCAGGGCGGCAAGCGAGTCAAAACGGCGTTCGGCGCGCAGACGCTCCACGAACTCAAGCGTGACCTCACGGCCATAGAGATCGGCGTCAAGCCCGATGAGATGGGCCTCGACAGTAGTGTCGAGGCCTTCTCCTATTGTGGGGCGGCGCCCGATGTTCACCATCGCTGGGAAAACGGCGCCGGCCGGGTCATCGGCGGTGCCGCGGGAACCGTCAGCTGCGCCGACGGTGGCGCGGCAGGCGTAGACACCCGGTGCGGGCACCAGGCGGCGCTCGTCGTCGGGGCGCACATTTGCAGTGGGGAAGCCTATCGTGCGGCCGATGCGGCGCCCGGCCTCCACATGTCCTGTGAGGGTGTAGGGGCGCCCGAGCATTTCCGCGGCACCTGACACATCACCCTCGGCAAGAAGGGCGCGCACCGCCGACGAACTGGCACCGGCACACTCGGTGGCGAGGTGTATCTGTACCCCGGCCTCGCGCCCCAGGCGCGCGTAAGCCGCGAAGTCGCGCGGAGCGTCGTGTCCGAAACGGTTGTTGAACCCCAACAGGAGGGCGCGCACGCCATAGCGGTCACGCAACATGTCAAGGAAACCGGCCGCCGAAGTGAGGCGCAGCGCGTCGTCGAAGGGCATGACCTCTACCCTCGCCCCGGGCAATGCCGTGGCAATCAGCCGACGTTTCTCGTCGGCCGACGTTAGCAGGCGGGGCGCCCTTTCGGGGGCTATGACCTCAAGCGGATGGTTGGAAAATGTGATTACAAGCGGACGCAGCCCGGTTTCGGCGGCAAGCGCGCCCAACTGCCCGAGTAGGTGGCGGTGACCGGCATGCACGCCGTCAAACATCCCCACCACTGCCACACAGTGCCCGTTGTCGGTTGCGGAAGAGTGTGTCACGCGTCGACAAATTCGCTGGTTGCGGTCATGAAATCGTTGTCGCCGGCGATATGGCGTGTGCTGAATCCCAGCGCCGCGGCGGCGTCGCAGTTGGCCTGCGAGTCGTCGAAAAACACCGTCGTGGCGGGGTCGAGGCCGTAGCGCTCGCAGGCGATGCGGAAAATCTCGGGGTCGGGCTTGTAGGCGTTCACGTCAAACGAGGCCACACACCCGTCGAAATAGTAATCACAGTCATGGCCATCCTTGCGGAACTCGTCGGCGATGCGCCCCTGCCACATTATGGGGTTTGTGTTCGAGAGCATGAAGACCCTGTGGTGGCGGCGCAGCTGTTCGAGGCGCCTGAGCCTTTCAACGGGTATGCCTGTGAGGAACCGCATGAAAGCGGCGTCAAGCTCGGCATCGGTGACCTCACGGTCGAAATAGCGGCGCATCTCGCGGCGGAACTCGGGGGCGCCGATGTCGCCGCGTTCAAGGGCCAGGAATGGGCCTTTCTGTTCATAGTCGCCGAGGAACGACCCGGCATCGCGCATGCCCAGGGCCGCAAGGGCCTCTACGGCATTTTCGCGGCGGATATCCATGATCACACCGCCCAAGTCAAAAAGCAGGTCACAGGTTTTCATAATTGCGGTTTTGTGGGGAGGGTGTGTGGCGCGCGGGGGCGCTCAGAAAGAGCGGGCCACGACGTGGTCAAGCAGCCCCAGGAAAGCGCGGCGCGGTTCGGTATCGGCGGGGAAGGCATCGCAGAGGGCTGTGGCGGCCTGGGCCTTGAGGCTGTCCATTACCGAGCGGGCATATTCTATGCCGCCGTTGTCGACGGCAAAAGCGGTCAGGCGCGCTATCTCGTCGGCCGTAAGGGTCTCGGCCTTCACGAGTTCGGCCATGGCATCGCGGCCCGGCACGGCGGGGTCGGCCAGCACATGTATCAGCGGCAGGGTGATTTTCCCCTCGCGCAGATCGTTGCCGGTGGGTTTCCCCACGGTATCGTCAGCAAAATAATCGAAGATGTCGTCTCTGATCTGGAAACAGAGGCCTAACAGACGCGCGTACTCGCGCAAGGCGCCCAGGCGCGGGTCAGCCTCGTCAAGACCGGCCATGTATGCGCCAATCTCGACACACGACACGAACAGCGAGGCCGTCTTGCGGTAGATGACCTCGAAATATGCCTCCTCGCCGGGATTGTTGTAACGTGCGTTGTAGATTTCGTCGAGTTCGCCGATAGAGAGCAGACGCCCCAGGCGCGAGATTGACTCGACGACGCGGATGTCGCCGGTGATGCTGCTCTGCATCAGGGCGTTCGACAGGAAGAAATCGCCCACCAGCACTGCCAGATGGTTATCCCACAGGCTATTTATGGTCTCGGAACCGCGGCGCAGCCGCGTATCGTCGACCACATCGTCATGAATCAGCGACGCGTTGTGCAGAAGCTCCACGGCGGCGGCGCCATGCAGTGTCGACTCGTCGACACGTCCCAGCAATTTGCCGGCCAGGATTACCAGTATGGGTCTGAGCTGTTTCCCCTTTTTCTGCATATAGGTATCGATGACGCTGTTCATCAGCGCGTTGGGTGATGCCAGTGCGGCCCTCATCAGCTCGTTGAGCTGCTGAAGTTCCGGTGTCAGCGATTGTCTGATAGACTGGAAAGGCGTCATCTGTCTGTATGGTGTCTGGGGTTGCGGACACGCCGCAAACGCCCTTAGGGCTAATTTCGTGCAAAATTACACATTTTTTCATTATCCACCAACCCAAACCCGCACAAACGCAATAACGCTCCGTTTCGGCACTCATCCTGACCGTCACAAGACAGCAGGCGCTGTGCCGTAACTGAGTTTTTACGGCACAGCGCTTATTATATTCTGACGGCAGCGTCAGTCGAGCAGACGCAGTTGCAGCGGTGCGAGTGTTTCACGGCTGTTGGGACCGACGGTGACGTGGAACAGGCCGGGTTCGCACACGTAATCGAGGTCATAGTTGTAGTAACTGAGTTCTTCGGCGGTGATGGGGAAACTTATCTGCCTGCTTTCACCGGCTTTAAGACTTATGCGGCTGAATCCCTTGAGTTCCTTTACGGGGCGCGACGATGTTGCGGCAAGGTCGCGGATATAAAGCTGCACAACCTCGTCGGCATCGCGTGCGCCGGTGTTTGTGACCGTTACCGTAGCCGTAACGGTGCCGTCGGCTGTCATCTCGTCGGCCGAGAGGGCAAAGTCGGAATATTCAAACGTGGTGTAGCTGAGTCCGTAGCCGAACGGGAAAAGCGGCGCGTTGGAGACGTCGATGTAGTTCGAGAGGTAGCGTGTGAATGCGGGGTCGTTGTCGTCGACCATGGGGCGCCCTGTGTTCAGGTGGTTATAATAGATCGGTATCTGCCCCAGGGCACGGGGAAAGGTCATGGTAATCTTGCCTGACGGCGATGTCTTGCCGAACACCACGTCAGTGATGGCACCTGCCATTTCCGAGCCGCCGAACCAGACGTTCAGTATCGCGTCAAGATTATCGTTCTCCCAGGTAAGGATAGTGGGGCGTCCGGCAAAATTGAGCATTACAATCGGCTTGCCCGTGGCCTTGAGCGCTTTCAGCAGGCGTTGCTGCAGGGGTTGCAGCTCGATGCTGACCATACTGCCCGATTCGCCGCTGAAATCACCGGTCTCGCCGACTGCGGCCACGATTACATCGGCCCACTGAGCGGTCTCTACCGCCTGGTCGATGAGTTCCCGGTCGGTGAGCGTTGTCGGGCACTCACGGTCGAAGGCCGCCGTGACCGAGGCCATGCGCGGGTTATCGCTCACACGCGACCCCATTGCATAACGCACATTCTCCTTGCCTGCGATTTCGCCGAAAGCCTCGTAGATCGTGGGGTAACGGGTGCCGTCAGCGGCTACCGCCCATGTCCCCTCGAGGTTGGTATGACTGTTGGCGTATGGCCCCACGACTGCAATGCGCGTGCCGGGCTGCAGCGGGAGTATGCCGTCGTTTTTAAGCAGGACGAAAGTTTCGGCAGCGATTTTACGGGCTTTGTCGCGTGATTCGCGGGTGAAAATATCAGTGGCCGCACGCTTGGGGTCGATGCGCAGATATGGGTCTTTGAAGAGGCCGAGCTCATATTTCGCACGGAGCATGCGGCGGCAGGCCGTGTCGATATCCTGCTCTGATATCTTACCCTGACGGAGGGCGTGCTCAAGAGTTCCGGTAAATCCCTCGGCAATCATGTCGAGATCCACCCCGGCGCGCAGCGCACGCACCGAACACTCCTCGAGGTCACCGAGCCCGTGGGCCTGCATCTCCATGATGGCGGTGTAGTCAGTGACGACGAAACCGTTGAAACCCCACTGGTCGCGGAGCACATCGGTCAGCAGCCACCGGTTGGCCGTGGCAGGCACGAAGTCGATTGTGTTGAACGACGACATGAAACTGCCTGCCCCGGCCTCTGCGCCGGCCTTATAGGGCGGGAAATAGAAGTTGTACATCATCGGGCGGCTCATGTCGACGGTATTATAATCACGCCCGGCCTCTGACGCGCCGTAAAGCGCGAAATGTTTCACGCAGGCCATGATATTGTGCTTGTCGGCCAGACCGGTGCCCTGATAGCCGCGCACCCATGCCTTCGCCACGCACGAACCGAGATAGGGGTCTTCACCGGCACCTTCAGCCACACGACCCCAGCGCGGATCGCGGCTGATGTCGACCATCGGACTGTACGTCCAGGCGATGCCGTCGGCTGACGCCTCTCGTGCCGACACCCGCGCGGTCTCCTCGATGGCGTCGAGGTTCCATGAGCACGACAGAGCCAGGGGAATCGGGAAAATGGTCTTGTAACCGTGCACCACATCCAGGCCGAAAAGCAGGGGAATGCCCAGACGTGTCTTTTTAACGGCCAGATCCTGAAGTTCGCGGATTGATTCGACTCCTCGGGCGTTGATAATAGCACCACATTCGCCTGAGATGATTTTCTGAGCGAAGTCTGTGGTCTGCGCCGATGCGCCGGTGGTTACCGCTCCGGAGTTAAGCAGATTGAGCTGACCGAGTTTTTCGCGGAGGGTCATCCGCGACATAAGGTCGTCGATAAACCGGTTCATTTCAACCGAGTCAGGGCGTTCAACAGCGGCAAGAGAGCAAGAGGCCGACATCAGCAAGGCTGAGATCAAGACATGACGTATTTTCATTTTGACTTAAGGAAAGATTAATATCGTAAGAAATGTGATGGCATGATGCCGGGAAAACCGAGGGGGGCACACTGCATTGCAAAATTACAAAAAATGCCCTGAATGCCAAAACATGACCAACCAGGTAATGAAGAACCAGACGGCAGGGGGACAGTCAAGAACCAGGGGAAGCAGGAGAACCAGCCCACTCTATACGCAAAAGCCCTGGCCTGGTTCATCTGGTTCGTCTGGTTCTTTAAATACATCCGAATTTAAAAATAACTGGTTTATCAGGTTCGTCCGGGGCTTTAAAAACACAGACCACGGCAGCCGTGGTGACGGTGCCGTGGTCCGGGGTATTATCGGGGCGCCGGGGAGGCGCGGTGAACGGGGTTACTTGCCGTTGAAGGTGGCGGTGATGACACTGGGTGCCTCGGGAGCCTTGCTGACGGTGTAACGGTTGTTGTTGAGGTCGCCGGTGATATCGCGGTCGTTGTGCTGTGCGGTGCTGAGCGCGCTGCCTTCGTGGGCGTCAAACTCGACAACGGTGCTGCGTGTGGCGTTGAGCACGGTCACCTGGCCCAGAGCCTGGGGCATGTGGATGGTTAGCTCGTGGTCGCGGGCCTGCGGCGCGTCGGGGTCGGTGTTCTCGGTAACGGTGACGATGCACGCTACGTCTTTGCCGTAATAATCGCCTGACAGCACGAGATTCTTCCCGGCCTCAAGACCGAAAAGCTGGCCGTCGGCCGAGACAAAGAGTTTCTTGTCATTAGACACACTCCATTTCACCACAGAGGGGTCAACGGGCAGTGTCTCGTCACCGTCGGTGATTCTCGGAGCGAGTGTGATGGCTTTACCGGCCATGACACTAAGGGCAGGATCCATTTCAAACTCACCCACGGGCTGAACGTAGACGGTGAAATCCTTGCTCTCACCGCGGTAGGTGGCGGTGACGGTGGTGACGCCGTACTGCAGGCCCTTGAGCTGACCGGCCTCGGTAATCTCGACAACGGCGGAGTCGGCGCTCACAAGCGTGTAGACCGGATTGGCGGGAAGTGTCTCGCCGGTGGTGTTGCCGTTGAGTGCCAGCGTGATATCGGGAGCGAGCACATTGCCGAGGTTCATGGTCATCTCCTTGGGGGTGATGATGAACGGATTCTCTTTCACCGTAACCTCACAGGTCTGCTCCACACCCCAGTAACTGCCGGTGATGGTGACGGGGGTGTCGCCGGTAACGGCATGTGCCGTGATGCGGCCCTGCGCGTCAACCGAGGCAACCTCGGGGTTCGAGCTTTTCCATACGATGGGAAGCTCGGGCACCGAAGAATCAATCTTGTTCGTGGTCTCGGTTACGAGGGCGCTCACCTCGTTGAGATACATCGTGGCCTCGACAGGCATCGTGAGTGTGCCTACAACGAGATACTGGCCAGCAGAAACATTCTTCCAACCCGTCTTTTTGAGATAGGCGGTCTTTGCATCCTCTGACGGCACATAGATCTTGACTGCCTTTGCCCAGGCCTGAGCATTATTGATGCTTACCGAGCTGGGCACGGCAGCGCGGGCCACAATGGTTTTCACTGCGGCACAGTCAGCATTGAACAGATAACCGGCAGTGGTGAGGGTCGAGGGCAACACAAGTGTCTCGAAGTTCTCGCAATAAGAGAACGGATACGTACCCATCTCTTTCACGCCCTCAGGAATTACCATTGATTTCAGTGCTGAGCAGTATGAGAACACGTATGCTCCCATTGATGTCAGCCCCTCGGGGAAATCAACCCCTTCAAGCGATGTGCATCTGTTGAAACACCCCTCGGGCACGACTGTGACGCTTGCGGGAACCGTGAAGTGTTTCAGCCCCTCACACCCCTGGAACGCATAAGTGCCGAGAGTCTTGAGGGTATCGGGCAGTTTCACCGATGCGATGGGGCAGTACGCCATGAAACGGTTGCCTACGGTGTTGATGACGCAATCGTCGGGGAACAGCACGTTTTTCAGCGCCTGACAGTTGTAGAACATGTAATTGTCAGCCGAGGTGGTGCCCAGATAGTCGATATATGTCGGGAACGACACGGTGCGGAGTTCCTGTGCGCCTGCGAAGAGGTAGGTACCCGACACACGGAGCCATGTCGAGGACTTGGCGGGGTCGATTGTCTCGACATCGCGGTTGTCAGCGAACGTCACGGCGGTGACGCCGCTGTTGTAGAACATGCCCGAGGCCGAAACGGTCTTTACCGATGCGGGGAAGGTAAAGCTCTTCAGCGCGACACACCCGTTGAACGCACCGGTGCAGGTAACCTTATTTCCGGAAACGGAATACGAGCCGTCGGACACGGTGACAAGCTGCGAGTTCTCGGGAAAGGTGACACTCTTGAGTTTGGCGCACCCCTCGAAAGCCTGAGTGGTGTACCATCTTGTGACGCTTGCGGGGAAATCGACGCGCAACAGCTCGGTACACCCCTGGAAAAGGTTGGCGTAGAGTGTAGTGATATTCGAGCCGCTCAGAATCACCTCGCGCAGCGCTGTGGCGTTCTTGAACACGCTGGCATTCAGCGTGGTCACTGACGCGGGGACTGTCACTTTAGTGATAGTGCTGTTGTTGGCGAAAGCCGAAGCATAGATGATTGTAACGGGAACCTCGGTATCCTTATAAGTTACCGAAGAGGGGATATTGATCTCACCGCTGATGTTGCGGTAGTTGTGTCCGCTGTTGGAGAGGTCATAAACCACACCTGCGGTCGCAACCGCGGGATCTTTGGCACTTGTGCCGCCGGTCACGGTAAGATTATACCTCAGGCCGTCGACATAGAAGTATGCGTTGTTGTCGGCAGCGGTGATCTGGGCGTTTGCCACAGACGAGAGACCGGCACACATCACCGCCGCGGCCAACGTTGTGAATATATGTTTTTTCATCGTTGTGATCTGTTATTTGATGACGAACTTGAATGTGTCGTTGCCCACGGTGAGCAGGTAGACGCCCGGTGTGCCGATGGTGACGGTGCGCTCAAGACCGCTGTAGACTGTCATGCCTGCGGGGTCGAAGATGGCGGCCACGGCATCGGGCTCGGCGCCGAGAATGGTGACGGTATTGCCGTCGACAACCAGGCTGACGGCTGATGCGGCCTCGGCGGCGTCAACGCCTGTCGACTGGTTGTAAGCGTAGCGTACGCGCACCTCGGTGAAGGGCACTATACCCGATATGTCGCCGGTTTCGGCGGCCAGAGCCATGATCTCGCTGTCAGGGAGAGCCGGGGTGTCGAGCGGACCGTTTACGGTATAGGTCTGCACGCCGTTGACGGTCTCTACGTTGGGAAGGCGGTCGGTCTCGTCGTGTGTGAGTTCCGAGAGTTCGGCACGGTCGTTGCCCGACACGATGTCGCCCATGAATGAAAGCTCGGTGGCGTCTTTCAGGCCGTAGATGTGCAGACGGCCGTTGGCATCGGGCATGTCGATGGTGAGGTTATACATCGCAGGGTCGATTACGGTGACGGTGCAGGGCACTTTCACGTCGTTGAAGATGGCATATACCATGGTGACGCCGGGGGTGCGGCCGTAGATGCTGCCGTCGGCGGACACGGGAGCCACCTCGTTGTCGGCCGACTGCCAGGTGAGCTTGCTGTTCTCGACAGGCTCGCCGCGGAATGTGGCCACAGCCTTGGTGAGGCGTGTGATGTCGCCGGTGTACATCCAGATCGAGTGCTCGTCGCCGAAGTCGACGCTGAACTCGGGCATTACGGTGACGTCGCGCGATGCCTCATGTGCCACGCCGTCGGGGTCGGTCCAGCGGACTGTCACGGCGATGATGCCGGGGGCGAGGGCGGTGACATTTCCGTCGGCGTCGATGGCGAGTTTGTCGGTGTCGGCGCTCTGCCAGGTGTATGTGGCGTTATCCACGTAAACGTCGGCAGGTACCTCTGTGGCATGGGCGACCATGGTCTGCGAGTCGCCGACGTACATCACCACGGGTTCGTCGAGCGTGAGGTCATAATAGTGGTCATAGACATTGACGCGGCAGGTTGCGGTGAGCTTGCCGTAGACGGGGTCGTTGTAGTGTGCATAGACGAAAGCGGTGCCGGCGGTCTTGAAACTCAGGGTGCCGGTCTCGTCGACGGTCACTACCGAGGGGTCTGTCGACTCCCATGTCACCTCGGCGTCGCCGATTACCTCGCCGAGATGCGACACGGTGGCGGTGAGGAGTTCGTCGTCGCAGGGAATCCAGCGCGAGATCTCGGTCTGGCTGAGCACGATGTCGGTGATGCGGCGCACGTTGTCGCGCAGGTCGTCGTTCAGGATATAGAAACGGCTGATATGCGCTGTCGAGCGGTATGCGTCATACGACATGGGGGGAACATATATCACGGCGTTGGTGTAGATCTCCTGTTCAGTGCCGCCGAAAGCGCAGTTGCTGTTGCCTACGTCGGGCGGATTGATGCTGCTGAAGATGATGCGCTTGCAGACATCAGAGTTGGCGATACTCGAGTTACCCATGGTCTCGAGTGTGGGGGGCAGTTTGATGTCGGCGATCAGCGACTCACCCTTGCGGTGATAGAACGCGAATGTGCCGATGGATTTCACCTGAGTATTGTCGAGGTCGATAGAGGTCATCGGGCAGCCGTAGAAGGCATAGGCTCCGATCTCCTCAAGCACGGGGGTGTCGAACACGCCCGAGGTGACGTTCATGTTGCTGTGGAAGTTGTATGAGCCGATGCGGCGCAGTGTCTTGGGGAACACCGGTTTCACGTCGGTGCGCTGGAAGAGGCACGAGTCGCCGAGCTCCACGAGTTTCTCGTTGAACGTAAGGTTCTTCAGACCCGAGCCGTAGAACGCGCTGCGGCCGATTGTGGCGAGGTCGCGGGGCATGGTGAAGTCGGTAAGCGCGGTGCACTTGTGGAACCAGCGGTTGCCGATGGCCTTGAACTCGTCGGGCATGTTCACGGTGGTGAGGGCCGGACAGCTGATGAAAGCTTCGTCATACACCCCTTCATCGGCCAGCGGAGCGGTGAATGTGACCTTCTCGAGTTTGGGATTGTTGTAGAACGCGCGGTAGTAGAGGTTGCGCAGCGACGCGGGGAGGGTCACCTCGGTGGTCTCGGTCATGCCGGCGAACACCATTTTGGCGATGGTCTCGATGGTGGCGGGTTCCTCGAACGTAAGGTTGCTGACCGGGCACCCCTCGAACAGATGCGAACCTGTAAGGAGTGTCAGACCCGAGGGTACGGTTACATTGTCGAGAGCCGTACAGCCGTAGAACGTATAGCTCTTGTTGGTGGTATTGATGCCGGCAGATTCAGACGAGGCATAGATCTGCGTCAGATTCTTGCCGAGAACCACGGTGGTGAGTTTCTCGCAGTTGGCAAAGTTGCGCTGGCCTTTCATGCGCTCCATGCTGTCGGGGAAACGCAGAGTCTCGAAACCGCAACCCTGGAAGTTG
>ERZ1673743.2271-NODE-2271-length-17422-cov-14.892152_pt1 | contig 17422 bp, 19 predicted proteins | sample MGYA00580197_ERZ1673743 | MGnify/ENA primary metagenome ERZ1673743 (study PRJEB41218, sample SAMN15661795) | gut metagenome | host: Homo sapiens | place: Canada: London | collected 2015-08-20/2019-03-30 | study: EMG produced TPA metagenomics assembly of... | reverse complement strand
GATGCAAATTTAACACTTTTCGAAAAATCTATGCACCGGAAATTCGGCTTGACCCATAAATACCCCGAAAGCTGACTTTTCTTATTAAGTGACAGCCAAAAGTTTACTCCGGCTCTTGGAGAAGCATCGTTTGTCGTGATATTGTTCATCGAGTTGTGTTCAATGCTGAAACCGACAAAAGTCGTAACAGATACTTTTTTAGTCTGATATCTGTAGCGGACGTCAGCAGCCACGTAAGAGTTGGAATATGAGTCACGGGCATTGTTAGAACCATGATAATCCAGTTTGAAGAAATTCTGGCCGGCACCGACAAAAAGAGATAATTGGTTTTTCTGTGCAAATACCATGCGTCCTGTGGCCTGCAATCCCCAATTATACGTATTCTCGGTGATGTGGGTAAGAATTGGCGACTGTATAAGTGTCGATTCATAGGAAGATGTGTTATTACGGTGCGTATGGCGGAAGCTGGGCGTAATATCAAATGAACCATTTGAACCTAACAGTCCCCAAAAATTGCTGCTATATGATATGGTATTGTTCCGATTCGGATTACTGCGCGTATAAGTATAATTATCTTCGGGGTGGATATTTACCTCTAAATCTCCGGAAGTTTGTTGCTCGGGAGATGAAAAATGAGTAAAGGATAATGTGTTGCGAGCTGTAAACCGAGGCGTGTTATAAGTTGCTCTGAATGTTACAGGGACCTGATTGCTCCTTGTCTCAGATTCCTTAAACGACTCCTTGCGATTGACAGTCAACGGCTCCGAATTGTTTTCAAGCTTGTACACAGCCATATTGTCTGAACCGGCATGGTGATAATTCTGATTGTCACTTTCGGCATAAACATCGTACGTCATCTTTTTGTAAGTAAAACGACTGAAAACAGATGTATTAATGAAGGTGCCGTTTAATGTTCTGAATGACTCATTTGCCTTCGTATAACCGCCGTATTCATATTCCTGAACAATGAAATTGACAACGCGAGGCTCTCCCCTGAAACGTGGGTCGGTAGGGAACTCAAGATACTCAATTTTTCGTACATCTGTCATTTTCATGCCTTTCAGTTCGTCCGAGGCAGACAGTTGATAGTTGATGAAAACCTTGACATCGTTGCCAAATACGTCCTTGACACTGTTATCGGCAGGATTTATTACCAGTTGTGGAATGGCCATTCGACGCAATAAATCAGTTGCATCCTGAGCTGCATTTTTCTGTCGGGTAGTCGGGATATAGATGTTTTTGTCGGACGCTAACGAGATATTGTGGGCTTCTACGGAAACTGCCGAAAGCTGTATGGGTGAATGTTGCATTGTCACATTTTCCATCGCGAAAGGCGGTTGGTTTACAAAGGTCGTTTTATACCCCATACAGTAAAACTTAGCAAGGACATTTTTCTTATCACACGGTATAGAAAAGTGTCCTTCACTGTCTGAGATGCCATAGGTGATAACAGTTGAATCCCGTGGAGCGAGAATCATAACAGACGCACCGACAACGGGTTCATTGTCAGCATCTACTACTTTTCCGTGATACATGAAGCGTCCATGCTGCAATGCTTCGATATAGTAATGACCGGCCTGGTTAATGATGGACACCGGGTTCAGTCCGATGGCCTGACGTAAAGCCGTATAGACGTCATCGGTAGCTATCCGAGCGGAGGTAAGGTAGTTGTCAAGTTCCTTGTATATGAACGATATATTGACATCAGGGTGATCTTTGCTGATTTGGACAATGGCTTCTGATATTGGAATATTATTGAATGTATAGGCGTATTTGTAAGCGCTGGCTGAAATGAATGTCATTGCAGCCAATATTATGGTCAGTATAGCTTTCATTTTCAGTCTACGGTCAGGACGTTGCCGTTACGTTTTATATTGATCTGCTCGAAAGTGTTGAGTTGTTCCACCACCTCATTCAAAGGCAACGACGGATCAAACTTATAGTACAGATGCAGAGAAGCGACTGCCGCGTCATTGAACGTCACTTCAACTCCGTATACTTCGGCAACTTCCTTCATTATTTTTTCAAGAGGTTCATCCTCAAACATTACAGGAGCAAATTTCACATTGACAGAGTCACGCTTAGTCGCTATCGTATCTGTAGATACGGCGACAGCAGGCGTTGCCGCAGATGTGTTTTCAGCAATCGGTTCGGGTTTATCGTTGATCACCGACACAGTAACTGCTATCCCGGCGGCGACAGCTGCGATTGATGTGCCGGCTATGGCCGTGATTGATGCGGCACGACTGCCGAGCCATGAGAATATTCGGCGTTGGTGACCTAACCGAGAGGTTGAGAATTTCGCCCATTCGGCGCTGACATTCGGCTCTTCGGCGCTTTTTATCGCTGACTCCGTTTTGCAGAGCAGATTGTAAATTCCGCGAGTCTCCGGCTCCGACAATATTTCGGCCAACTGTTCCGAAGTATAATTTTCGGGATGCTCGATAATATCAAGCACGAGGTCGTATTTATCCATTTTCGTTGAGTTTTTTACGGATGATTTTTAGCGCATGACTAAGATGACGGTAAACGGCAGTCTCGCTTATACCCATTACTGCTGCAATACGGGCAATCGTCATTCCGTCAGAAAAACGCAATTCCATGACGCGGCGTGCCTGCGGCGGGATGTCATTGTGTATTAGGCTGTAAATCCGGGCTATGGTCTCCTCATCAGGCCAATCTTCACTGTCGTATTCCTCATTGTCAAGGAAATAACGGTTGACTATGCGCTGATGTATCCCGCAGTCGCGGATATGGTTGAGACAACGGTTCCTGACCGATCTGAGCAGATAACCTGCGTCGGTAAGGATGGACCGGTCACCGTCGAGCAGCGATGCAAACACATCATGTACGATGTCGCGCGCAAGATCACCGTCATGCAGAAGTGCCGTGGCCAACCGGTACATCTGCGCATAATGCGCTTTGAATAGCCGCTCTATGTCATTTTTGTTCGTCATACACTGATAAGACACACAACTTTCGCAAAACTCAACCCTCGGTAGATTCTTTTTGAAAAATTTTTATAATAATTTTTCATAGTGTTGCATCGGTTTTTCTCGAACGTCTGTAATTTTTTGCGTAAATTCGCGTCTGATAAGAAAAAACTTCAAATCCGTTCTACTATGTTAAATTTACCATGGTACGCATATCTGCCTGTCGCGGCAGGCATAATTGGCGGCATAATCGGCGGCTACTGTTATAAAAAGAATCATAGAGATAAAAAGAAATAATATCAGACGGTGCTTTAATCGTCATGGGCGGTTGTGGCGCGTTTCATCGTATTGCCGCCCTTGCGCAAGGCGATACTGACAGACGGTCAGTACGACGGCACAAAAATACGTCAAATTATCGTGATAAACAAGTTGAGGGATATTGGCAAAAAAACGTACGGGGCGCCCCGGAGGTGATAAATTATTAGCCGCGCAGCAAAGTTGCCGCGCGGCCATTTTCATAACTTCGCGAAGAGTGTTTATCAAAAGATAAGCGGGCCTTATCTGATATAGACTTTTTCGGCCCGCGATCCGGTGCGTCGGATGTAGCAGCCGCTCGAAGGCTCGGCTACGCGCATGCCCTGGAGCGTGTAGTATTCGGGAGTGCCTTCTTCTGTTGAGATTTCTGCATCGCTGACACCCTGCCAGTCGGGCATGTATATGACTGTCTCGGGGGCGTTGCAGCCGCCGAGGTCGTCCTCGTCAATTTCATCGCCGAGGTTGACGAGCGACCACATAGGCGCGGCGATATGGATTTCGTGGTTTTCGAAGGTCGTCACCAGATCGGGGCATTTCTCATTGATTTCCACCGCGCCGTCGGGGTCGTCATAGAAGAACAGGCTGTAGCCTTCGAAATTATGCACTATGTATTCGATAGGAGTCTTGCTGATGGGATGAATGGCTGTGATGCCCGTGAACTGCGGCATGATGATTATCAGACGCGGGTCAGTCATGTCGATGATGAGGTCGCGGTTTTCTTTCAGGCCTTCGTGGAACTGGCTGAACCATCCCGTGGCGCTCCGCCATGGCTCGACGATGCGTATGTAGCCTTCGGGAGTGGTACTCCGCTGGAACATGCAGGTGAGCACATATTTCGTCGGATCGACGCGGTTGCCGTCGTCATCGCGCCATATGCATGTGAGCCAGCCGTCGTAGATCTCGCCCTGCCCCCAGTCCTGCCAGCCGTAGTCGTGGCCGTCTATAAGGGTGGGGCGTGCGGCCGACATCAGTTCGGTCCCGGCGCCGCACAGGTGAGCGAACGAACGCTCGGCCGCGGTGGGTTGTTGTGCCGATGCGACGGCGGCGACTGTCAGAAATGAAAGAGTTAACAGCAGTTTCATAGAAAAATGTTTTAAGGTTGTATATTATATTCGGCTGATAGCGCCATGACCCTAAGCCGCTATGCAAAAATTAGCCTTGGCCGTGCAATTTTTTGTGTCGGACGGACGTTAGACTTGTATGAAAACTGAACTTGAAAAGTGCATGGCCGGTGAAATATACGACTGCCATGCTCCGGTTTTTGTCGAGCGCAAGGCCCGCGCTTCCGAATGGTGCGCCCGCTATAACAGTGTGCCTTATTCTGAACGGCACCGACGCTACGGCATGCTTAAGGAGCTTTTCGGCAGTGTCGGCAAGAATGTCTCGGTCGGCGACGATTTTATCTGTGGATTCGGCTGCAACATATACATCGGCGACAATGTCTCGATAAATCTGCGCTGTATGCTCATCGACTGCAACCGGATCGTCATCGGCAACGATGTACTCATAGCTCCCGGCGTCCAGATAAACACTTCGTCGCATCCCGTCGAGCTCTCCGAAAGGCTTAATCCCGACTGGCAGCCCGGTTCGGCCGCCTACCGTTGGCTGACCTATGCCCGTCCGATCGTGATAGAAGACGGCTGTTGGATCGGAGCCGGCTGCATCATACTTCCGGGCGTCACCGTGGGTGCCGGATCTGTCATCGGGGCGGGAAGCATTGTCAACCGCGACATACCCGCCGGCAGTGTCGCCGTCGGCAACCCATGCCGCGTCATCCGACGCATCAACTCATCAGAGTGCTGACATTTATATCGTAAGTTCAACGATATTACCTTCCGGATCGGCTATAACGCTCTCATAATAACCATCGCCCGTAGTACGTGGATTGCTGAGGATGCGTACGCCGTCGGCGCGCATTCTTTCGGTGAATTCGTTGACGCGCTCTTTGCTGCCGACCGAAATAGCTAAGTGGCATAATCCCCTGATTTTGCCTGAGAAACCGCGGTCGATGATTCCCGGGACGTTCATTATTTCAAGAGCAGCGCCTCCGTCGGGAAATGTCAGAAAATACGATGTGAATACTTTTGCGGAATTGTGGTAGCGAGCGCCGGCAGTGGCGCCGAAATATCGTGTGTAGAAATTCCTTAGCAGCTCGATATCGCCTGCCCATATTGCTGCGTGACAGATTTTCATGGTCTTTTATTGGAATATAATAACTTACTGCTGCAAAATTACAGTTTTTTTATTTAACTCCATTGTCCCATTGCTGCTTGCCGTCGGCGAGCATACGGTTGGCCGCCGCTCTCAGAATTCCCGTCGCCGCTTCTATATCCGCCTCGGCGGCACTCCTGAGCCGTGGACGGCTGTCACGGATTAATATATCTTTCTTGTCACCTGAGTTCATGGCAGTTGATAATTTAATGCTTTTAAATTCGGGTAAAAATATAAATAAATCTGCGGGTCTGCAAATTTTCGGAAATTTTTCTATTCGACGGAAATGCGTATCTTTGCGAAAATATTCAGAAAAAACTACAGCGATGATCAGGACGATACTTTTTGATATGGGCGGGGTGGTTTTTCTGCAGGACACGCAGGAGGCTTTCCGCAGGTTTACGGAAATCGGCGTTGACGCGCGCAAATTCATGGGCGACTACGGCCAAAAAGGCTTCTTCCTCGCGCTTGAAAAGGGCGAGATCTCGGCCGATGAGTTCTGCAGCGAGATCTCGGCGCTGATCGGCCGTCCCGTGACCTGGGACGAAATGCAGCATTGCTGGCTCGGCTTCCTGAAATCCGTGCCGGCCGACCGTCTGCACAGTTTCGACCGCCTGCGTGAACGATACCGCATCTGCCTGGCAAGCAATACCAATCCGTTCATAATGGCCTATACCCGCGGCGACCGCTTCAGCGGCGACGGACACGGCATAGAGCATTATTTCGACCGGCTGTACTGCAGTTACGAGATGGGTGTCTGCAAGCCGGATGCTGAATTTTTCGAAAAAATCCTTGCCGAAGAGGGCGTCAGCCCGTCTGAAACGGTGTTCGTCGACGACAGCCGCAAGAACATCGAGGCAGCCGGGAGGCTCGGCATCCGCGGACTGCTCGTCGAACCCGACTCGGACTGGACCGTGCCCCTCGAAACTCTACTCGACGCTCTTTGACTTGCGGCGGTATGTCTGGTAGTTGTCGAAACACAGATATGTGATGACGACAATGCCGAACAGCTCGAACCAGGCTTTGCCCGAACTTGGCTCCATTGCCACTTCCCATGCTCTGGCGGCGATGCACGCCAGCCCGACTGCCGTAAGTGCGAGCGATATGTTGCGTTTTACCCGATAATTTGTTGTCATATCATCGATTGATTATTTGGTTTGGCTGCTGCCGAAATCAGTGCAAAGTTAAGCAATATTTTCAAAAATCCTCCCTCCCGCCCCTGAGATTATTTATTACTGAGGATTGCGATGCGGTTTGAAAATTTCAGGAATGTGACTTTCCCGTCGGTCACAGCAGCTTTTTGGCCCGTGTATAGTTCAGTGACAGTCGAGCCGTCGGCGAAGATCCCGCTGACGTCGATCGGACATCCGTCGGCCGGGCGTAGTTTTATAAGGATTTTGTCGTTGCCGTTGTAGCGCACACATGTGTGCGTGTCAATGGTCCGCTGGAGCCCGGTGGCGATCACAGGATTGTCGCGGCGTATCTGTCCCAGACGCCGGAAGTGTTCGAGCAGTGTGCTGTCTATGTCGGCCCAGTTCATGTCGGAGCGGAACGCCTGGTCGCCGTCAACGTTCAGACGCGCCTCGCTGAGTTTGCGGCCTGTCTCGTCGCCGTAGAAGATTTGCACTATGCCCGGTGCGAGCAGGAATGTGGTGGCGCAGTCAGTCATGTTCGACATGTCGGCGTCGCGGTGATACGAGTTGTTCAGGTAGCTGAACGGCTGCCAGCTGTCATGCGCCGCAAGGCTGTCGGCATACGCCTGCCAGGTGTATACGATGCCGTCGGGGTCGCCGTGCTTCGGAAAGTAGAAATTCACCATGCTCGAGAAGCCTGCATCGGCATATTCCGGCTTGAAGTCGATCGAGGCGCCGTCGAAGTCGCCGGTCATATAGAATCTGTCGGTCCAGTCGGCTGCCGGTTCGCCTTTATGTCTGGCGCGCCATCGTTCCAGAGCTTCGTTGCAGGCCTGGTTGAGCTCTTTCCAGCGGTTAAGATGCACGTTTTCGACTATGTCGCAGCGGAATCCGTCGATGCCGAATTCCTCGACCCACGATGCGATCCAGCCGATGACATACTGCATCGGCGACCATTGGCGGTCTTTGCGCAGCCCGCGTGCCGAGGGATTGACCCAGGCATCGTTGCCGGTGCCCTCGGCTCTCCATTTTCGGTGCAGAAAGTCGGGGATGCTGACCGGATCGTCGCTCTCGTCCTTGAAGTCGGGCATTCCGAAGAGTGTGGCCTGCAGCGGGTCGCTTTCGGCCCAGCCCTCGTCGGGCATACGGATCCATTCGCGGCCGTACCAGCCGTTCCACGCGGCGCGGTTTTCGAAGAATTTGTCGTAGCTCCACTCGCGGATGTGCTGCGCGGCCTCGGCTTCAGTCAGACCGGTGTCGGCGAAGCCAAGCTGCACGGCGTCGAGCAGCGTCGGATAGCCGGGATCGTTGATGTTGGCCCCGAGCATCACGCGGATGCCCTGCGCGTGTAGCGTATCGACCAGTTCGCGAAATTCCCTGACGGTACCGTAGTTCTTGTCGGTCTGTGTGTAGTCAAGTGGATAATAACCGTGGTAGCCGTAGTGCGGGAAGTCGTTGACCGGGCCCGATCCTGACATCCATCCGTGGATCTGCTCATAGACGTCGGTCAGCCACACCACATCGACCCCCAGTTCGGTGAAATAGCCTTCCTTGGCCTTTTCAAGCATCCCTTTGAAGTCGCCGCCGTGGAACGTGGCTGCGTTCAGCCGCTCGCTGCCGTAGTCGGTGATGCGGCCGTAGTTGACATCGTTGGTCGGATCACCGTTTGCGAAGCGGTCGGTAATCACAAAGTAGACAGTCGCTCCGTCCCATGAGAACGTCCGGTTGTCTGCCGCCGCAATCGCCGGCAGAGCACTGACTGCCACCGTAAGATAAGTAAGTATGGCTTTCATCGCAGAAAATATTTTTCTGCAAAATTACCTCTTCGCCCCCGCTCCGGCAATACTGAAAAATAACCATTACAGCAGCTTCATGGCGACGGCCGCGGTGACGGCCTCGATGCTGTTGCCGACACTCAGCTTCGCGATGATGTTCTGTCGGTGTCGGTTGACGGTGTGGATGCTGATGCCGAGCATGTCGGCGATCTGCTTGCTCGGGCGTCCGTCGCGGATAAGTTTCAGGACTTCCTTCTCGCGGTCGCTCAGCACATGTCGCCGACGAGTGTCGAACGTCAGCTTAGTGACAGCCCCTCTGACGTTGTCGACGATACGTGGATCTATTCCATGATCCGTGTCCTGATAAGGCGAAATGTCGTAAAGACACAGTATCAGCCATATCTTCCCCGCGGGCGACAGCCCGACGATCTGAGTGCTATTGTCGACATAGCGGTATGCGCCGTACTTGTCGCGCATCCGCAGGCGGCACACGGCCTTCCGGCCCGGTTTGGCTTGGCTGTCGAGCCCGTCGGTCTGCCTGAAGAACTCATATTCGAGAAAGCGCTTGTCTACGAGGTCTTCGGGGTGAATCAGGCCGTATATTTCATCCTCGTCGCTTGAATTCACTTCGATGACGGGCTGCTCTGCGTCTGCCAGACCCATTAGCTGCCCGAATTTGCCCGGGAAGATGTAGCAGCGGTCGCAAGATGCGTCCGTGATGACGGCGCAGCCGCCGCGGACCTTTACGACGGCTTCGGCCAGCCGCCGCACGTCCACGACAGCACTCTGAGGCAGGTTCTCCGCCTCGAGCCGCTGCGCCGCATAGATTGCGTTGAGTTCTTTCCGCAGGATGTCCATGCCTTAGCGCCAGCCCATGAACATCTTCACGGTCTCGGGGTCGTGATGGTCGAAGAACAGGCTGTGCCCCGTGTCGAGGCGGCTGATCTCGGCCATGTCGGCGTCGCTGAGCGTGAAGTCGTAGATATCGAGGTTCTGCGCCATGCGCTCTACGTGTACCGACTTCGGGATGATGATCACACCGCGCTGTATCAGCCACCGTAGTGCAACCTGGGCCACACTTTTGCCGTATTTATTTCCGATAGTCTCCAGCACCGGATTGGTGAAGAAGTTGTTGCGGCCTTCGGCGAGCGGGCCCCACGACATGATGCGGCAGCCGAATTCCTCCATGTACTTCTGTGAGGCGGTCTGCTGGTCGAAGACGTGCGTTTCTACCTGGTTGACCATCGGCGGGATCTCGGTGTTGCTGGCCAGGTCGATGAAATGGTCGGGATAGAAGTTGCTCACGCCGATTGCGCGCACTTTGCCTTCCTTGTATGCGGCCTCCAGAGCGCGGTATGCTCCGTAGCGGTCGCAGAAGGGCTGGTGGAGCAGCATCAGGTCGAGGTAATCGGTTCCAAGCTTGCGCAGACTCTCGTCGATCGATGCCTTCGCCCGCTCGTAGCCGTAGTTAGAGATCCAGATCTTGCTGACCAGAAACAGCTCGTCGCGCCGCAGCCCGCATTTGGCTACGGCCGCGCCTACGCCTTCCTCGTTGTGGTAGGCCTGGGCTGTGTCGATCATCCGGTAGCCGACTTTCAGCGCATCGCTGACGCATCGCTCGCATTCAACCGGACTTACCTGGTAGACGCCGTAGCCCTCCTGGGGCATTTCGACGCCGTTGCGGAGTGTTATCTTATTCATATCGTTTATTTTTTGACGTTATATTTAATCCACAGTACATCGTTGTCGAGGCGTTCCACGCTCTGCAGCGCGAGTTTTGTCGGCGCTTTCCCACTGCAGCGTTCCGTGTGTGTCGGGGCAAATGTGGAAGTCATTCCTCCCGGTCGTCCTGTTGACGGCAGGCTTGCCCGCTGGAGTGCAGTCCTTTGCCGCGAATCGCTCGGGCAGGGCATAGTAATGTTCCATAGTCACGCGCCCTTCGATCGATGCCGGGCACCGGAGCGATGCGAGGGTCGTGTAGTATTCGTCGCCGCTGATCTTGTCGACCATGCCGCAGTCTATGCGGCCGTCTATCGACTCGACCATATGGCATATTATATAAGGTCGTTCCATATTCATAATACTTTAATAACGCGAAGTTAGCAAAAATTCCTTTTCCTAAGCTTGCACAATATCCCTTTTCTTTTGCCAAAATTTCGGCTGCAGACCATCCTGTTGCTCCGCGAAGCACGTTGCAATGGGCTGCGGCCTATTGTAATATTCCCGACGAGGCAGCCCCTGACACGCCGGGTTCGTTGTCGCTGCTGACTTTTTTGCCGAAACCGAAGGTATATGTTGCAGACAATTGTATCAGTGCGTGGCTTTGTCCGTTGAGCATAACCTCTGTAGTATCATAATATTTGCTGCGCATTTTCTGCCTGTCGCTGCGCCAGTTCCATCGCGAGAAATTAATAATATCGGCTCTGATATTCCAGTCCGAATCAGACCATCCGACCGTGAGGTACCAGTCGCTTTTACCATAGTTCCATATACCGTTCATGCATCCGTCCGCGCTCCCGTTGTCGGATATGTAGGTGGCCGTGAAGTTCCAGTTTCCGATATAATACTGCACCCTTGCATACCAGTCAATGTATGAATGATTGACACTATACGGGTACCCGTTATGGTTCAGTACTTGTCCGACCTGTCCCGTAAGCATGAGTTTTCTGTCAAAGAATCGCAAAGTTCCGCTTATGCCGTATTTCCCCTGCGCAAAGTTCCCCATCGGCTGCTTGATTGTCCGCAGTACTCCCGTGGATGTCGCCTCATAGTCGTAAGCATATCTGTTGCCGACGATCCATGCCCATGCAAAGGCACTGAAGCTGTAATCGTTGTTCGGAAGCCACGTATATCTTAGATCAATGTCATAGCTTTTGGACGGTACAAGGTTGGGGTTGCCGGTATAGCTCATCAGTGGCGTCGACTGGATTATATTTTCGCTCTTATAGCTCGGGGATGGCTGCCATGAACTGTAATGGAAGGTGGTGGAGACTGAATGCTTTTCCCTGAATCCATACTGTAACGACAGGTCGAACCACGGAGAGGACGGTCGGTCAGTCATATCGCCGAATTGCAGTCGGTCCCAGTCCCATCCGAATCCTGTTGTCCCGTAAAAATTCCCGACAGTTATGTTGTAATTTGCTCCGACACCGAAGCGTGACGACTTTGCTTTGTCTAAAGAATTGGCAGTGCCGCGGTATCGGGTGCGGTTGTATTCGTATGCTCCACGCACGAATCCGAGCAGATTGCCGTATCTGCCGAAATCGTGATTGAATTTCAGATCGCCTTTGACTTGGTTTGTATTGTCAGTGGCGCCGTTCAGTATCGGGGCATATCCGTTCTCTGTATATGATGAATTTTGTTCGGTATGCGAATACGTGTATGAGGGCGTGAAAGCTATTGAGTTGCCTTTGGGCAGCGCGAAGAAATAATAGCCGTTGTATGAGAGGAATTTTGACGTATTGTTTAAGGCTGACGTATATACTGTCGAGGGATAGTCGGCCGGCGAATAGACGACTTCACCGGTGCGGTCGGAATGAGGCTTGCGGTTTATGCTGCCGTTTATCTGCGTCGCAGCCTGTATCTTGTCGGAATTGTAAGTGGCCTTGAAAGCCGCAAAGTATTGCTGACGTCTTTCTTTTGAAGATGTTGTGTTGGAATATCTGTCGAACACCTTAACCGTGCCGTCCGTCTGAGGTAGTCTGTATGTCTCGGTCAGTTCGGAGCCGTAGTGGTCATTTGTCATTCCCCAGCCATATCCCATGAGGTCGTATGTCATCTTTCTGTACTGCAGTCTTACATTGCCGAGCAATTGCTCGGAATAGCTCAGCAGATTTGTATGGTCGAATCCTTTTACATAGCCTCCGTACTCATATTTGGCCATGATGTAGTTGACTACATATGGGTTGCCCTGCAGACGCGGATCCGACGGATACTCATAATACTCCACTTTTCTGACATCCGACATGCGCATGGCTTTCAGATCATTCTCCGAAGCCGGGATAAAGTCGATATACACTGCGACGGGTTTGCCTGAATTTGTCTCGATATTGCTTCCGAGTGTCACCTTAAGCTGAGGTATGCCCATTTGGTCGATCAGGTCCGTGCCCGTCTGGGACGCGTTCTTCTGGCGCGATGTGGGAATATAGGTCGAGACCGTTGCCGATGTGGTCTGCATCCGGGCCTCAACGACGACCTCGTTGAGATTCTCTGTTCGGATGGAATCAGTCTCGGCGTTTTGCGCGGACATAATTATCGGGAACAGTGAAACGACCGGTATCGCAATGTACTTTTTCATAAATGCGCTGCAAATGTGATTATTTGCCGCGAAATTAGTCAAATCATATGTAACTGCTCTCAACAAATGTTGAAAAGTAGCCCGCGCGGGTAGTTTTTTATTTCTTGCGCAGCCGGCTCAGGTGAGTGGGAGTGATGTCAAGTAGCGAAGCGATGTCTCTGAGCGAGAATAATCGGAACAGGTTAGGATCGTGGCTCAGCAGTTCGTCGTATCGTTGCTGCGGCGATTTGCAGTATAGGTCGACGTGTCTGTCGTAGAGAGTATAGAATACTTCGCGGACAGTGGCCTCTACCACTTCACGTACCGCGTCATCTGTCCGCATCAACTCCGCTATTTCGGTCGACGCCAGACAGTAGATCTCGCAGGGTACGGTGGCTATGATCGAGCACCGCGACTTCAGCTGATAGAGCGATCCGGGAAAATCGCAGACAAAATGTCCCGCAAACTCGAGTCCGACTACATGGGGTGTCCCGTCCGTCGAATAGCATTCGTATTTCAACGCGCCTGATTTGACATAGCCGATATATCGCCCCACGGTTCCTGCTGTGATGAATTCCTCGCCCTTGTCGTAGCGACGCAGCTGACCCCGGCTTTTGCAAAGATTCTGCCAAAATCCGGTGTCGATATTATCGATATATGAATTTAACTGCGAGGACATTTGACTGAAAATACTAAAGAATAATTTGCAGGCCGAAGGACGCCGTATATCTGCACCCTGCGTTTGTTTGACAGCGTAAAGTTACAAAAAAAATTTCATATACATCCCCTTGGCCGGTTTTTATATTGTAATGAGGCCGCGCCGTTTTTTTCGGCGCGGCCTCATTACCTGTCATAAAGCCATCGGATCACCACTTCACGGGCTCGGCGAGAATGTTGCCGTCGGCGGCATCTTCGGCCGTGAAGGTGTTGCCGCGGTATTGTACGCACAGCATCACCAGCGGTTCACTGCCGTTGTTGCGCACAGAGCGCTTGCCGTCGGGCGCCACGCGCACCACGCTGCCTTCCTCGATCGGGAACACTGTGCCGTCGACCTGGAATTCGCCCTTACCCGAGATAAAGAAGTATAGCTCCTCATGGTTCTTATGGGTGTGCAGAAAGCCCGTTTCATGCCCGGGAGCGAACACCTGCAGTGAGAATTCGCCGCCGGTAGCGCCGACGGCCTGTCCGCCGAACACTTTCCCGGGGATTTTTATTTCAGGGCCGAGTTCGAGAACGTAGTCTTTTACGTCAGCGAGTTTGCCGAAATTGGCGGCGCTGTAGTTTGCGCCTTCCGTGAGTTTCTGAATCTGTTTCATATCTAATATTGTTTATGATGTTTCGTAATGCAAAATTACAACACAAATCTCCGCCTGTCAAGAACTTACTTATTCAGCCTATAGTAACCTTTCTGTCACTTTTGCTGGTCGACAGAACTTTACCTCGGCCATTTTTTTCAAAAAAATCGGATGCTTGTGTATCCGCATTTTTGTCAGTAACTTTGCAAAGTAAAGCATAAGATATGAAAAAATCAGCAGAAAAGAATTCGATAATCGAGATTTGCCCCATACGCAACGTCGTCGCACGTTTCGGCGACAAATGGTCGCTCCTTGTCCTGTTGGTCATCAATGCCGAAGGCGTCGTGCGCTTCAACGAACTTGGCCGCAAGATTCCCGACATATCTACCCGCGTCCTGTCGTCGACCCTCCGCACACTCGAGGCCGACGGCCTCATTGCCCGCAAGGTTTATGCACAGGTTCCCCCAAAGGTCGAATACTCGCTTACCGAGACCGGCCGCTCCCTCATCCCCCTCATCATGCAGCTCACCGAGTGGGCCCTCACCCACATGCAGTCAGTCATAGCTCACCGCAAGGCCTACAGCGTAGCCGCAGCCACATAGCGTAGGTTTTTAAAAATAGTTAAAGCGACTGCCGTTATTGCCCGTCTGCTTGGATTTGCCTAAATTTGTGACATGAAACGTTTCATTATCATCATACTTCTCTGCTTCGGCGCAGCCTCGGCATTCGCGCGCCAGCCCGAACGCGGCTACCGCGGCTTCATCGACTGGAGCAACTATCTCGACCTCAACCTCGGCTTCATCGGCGGCGATCCCGGATCGTCGCGCATCTTTACAGGATTCACCACATCCCACGGCTATCAGCTCAACAGCTGGCTCTATGTAGGCGGCGGAGCCGGCTTCCAGATCAATCTCGACTGGAAAAAATACCACAACAACGACGGTGAGCCCCGCTTCATCGTCCCCGTTTTCGCTGAATCGCGCCTCGACGCCCGCTGGGGACGCTTCACCCCCTACCTTTCCGTCCGGCTCGGAGCCAACCTCTCCGACCACGGCGGCATATACTTCTCGCCCATGGTCGGCTACCGCTTCAACTGGGGCCGCAAGACCGCCGTAAACTTCGGCCTCGGCATCACCCTCTTCGGCCGGCGCATGTCCACCTACAGCCATATTCCTTCGCCCGATTACCCCGACAGCTACATCCCCGTCGAGTCCGGCCACTACCAGGGCCACTTCGTCAAATTCACCGCCAGCCTTTCCCTCGACTTCCAGCTCCCCTGAACAAAAAGAGGGCCGCTCGCGCGCCCCTCCTTTGATTATAAAAGAATTTTCGACTTTTGTAGAGCGGATTACTTCCCGATGCTTGCCTTGATCTTGTCGACGATGTAGCGGACGTGGTCGTCGGTCACGTAGGGGCCGGCGGGAAGGCAGATACCGACCTTGAACAGCGATTCGCTCACGCCGTTGACGTAGGCGGGGGCGTCCTTGTAGACAGGTTGCTTGTGCATCGGCTTCCACAGCGGACGCGACTCGATGCCTGCGGTGTCGAGATACATGCGCAGAGCCTCGACGTTGGCGTTGGGCTGGCAGTCGGTCGTGGCCGATTCGACGGTGTGAGTCACGCCTGAGGCGCCGCCGACTGCGCCGGTGATTACCTGCTTGTAGGCATTTTCTTGACCTTTGATTTTCAAGTCCGTGTCAAGCGTGGCTGTGCAGAGCCAGTAGTTTGAGTCGAACTCGGGCGATGGAGCGGTGTGCATCTGGATGCCCTTGACATCGCGGAGCAGCTCTTCGTAGAGAGCCTGTACGTGGCGGTGGTGGGCGATGTGCTCATCGGCAACTGTCATCTGGCCGCGGCCGATTCCGGCGCAGATGTTCGACATGCGGTAGTTGTAGCCTATGGCCTCGTGCTGATAGTAAGGGTAGCTTTCGCGGGCCTGGGTGGCGTACCACAGGATCTCGCGGGCCTTGTCGGCGTCGGGGCAGATGAGCGCGCCGCCGCCCGAGGTGGTGATCATCTTGTTGCCGTTGAACGACAGTATGCCGTACTCGCCGAACGTGCCGAGCACCTGACCGTTGAAGCGCGAGCCGAAGCCCTCGGCCGCGTCCTCGATGACGGGAATGCCGTAGCGGTCGGCGATCTCCATGATGCGGTCAATCTTGTAGGGCATTCCATAGAGGGCAACCGGGATGATCGCCTTGGGCTTGCGGCCGGTCTTGGCGATGCGGTCCTTTATGGCCTCCTCGAGCAGATCGGGATCCATATTCCATGTCTCACGCTCGGAGTCAATGAACACCGGCGTCGCGCCTAAGTAGGTGATCGGGTGACTCGAAGCGCAGAACGTGAACGACTGCACCAACACCTCATCACCGGGCTTCACACCACAGGCAATCAACGCCAGATGCACCGCTGCGGTACCGGCCGACAGCGCCACCACTTTCTTTTCAAGTGGTGCTTTACCATCGGTGCGCTTGTTGACAAACTCTTCGAGATCTTTTTCGAAACCATTTACGTTCGGGCCCAGAGGCACGACCCAATTGGTGTCAAAGGCTTCCTTTATAAATTCCTGTTCCTTGCCCGACATATGCGCCAGGCAAAGCAAAATCCGTTCACTCATATTTTCAGATTATTTCATTGTCATATTTCATTCTACGACCGAGGACGGTGCAGATTATCATTTCGATATCCTTGATAAAAGAATAATGATGCAGATAGTAGAGGTTGATTCTTACTTTATCAGGGAAAATAACCTCATCATTGTATGTTTGTGGGTCAGGTCGCTTGGCGAGCAGGTCCTCCTCATCGCGGTATTTGAGCGAGGCAGGACCTGTGATGCCCGGGCGAAGTCTTAGGACCTCGCGGTCTCTGCCTTTCAACTGATCGGCATATCCGGGCACATCCGGCCGTGGCCCGACGAAACTCATATCGCCTTTGAGCACATTCCACAACTCAGGCAGCTCGTCGAGTTTATAATGCCGCAGTTTCGCCCCAAGCGGTGTGATGCGGCTTTCACCGGCAACGGAAACCGAAGAACCTCCATGTCCCACGGTCATCGACCGGAATTTATACATAGTAAACAGTTTGCCGTTTCGACCGACCCTTTTCTGCTTGAAAATAACTGGACCTCCTGGCATCTTAATCTTTATAAGGATTGCGACGACCAAAAGCACGGGCCACAACACGAGCAGGCCAATTAGTGCCATCAGCCTATCAAAGATGAATTTAGCGGGCATAATTGTCTAAATAATTGATTTTTTCTAACGTCTTATGGCTTCCAAATTTAGGAGAGCCTTTAGTTTCCCATTGGTCGTAATGGCCTTAAAGGGATATAAAATCATTACGATAATCTTGAGCCGTCAAATGTATTCCAAGTCCATTTTACAGAACGCTTTTCGTAACTTGAACTTCTGCTTTAAAAATGGCTGGATGTTACTATGTCCTGTAAAGGATCTGAAGCCATCAGTTACATATAATGCACCATTAT
>ERZ1673743.2257-NODE-2257-length-17526-cov-10.218648_pt1 | contig 17526 bp, 10 predicted proteins | sample MGYA00580197_ERZ1673743 | MGnify/ENA primary metagenome ERZ1673743 (study PRJEB41218, sample SAMN15661795) | gut metagenome | host: Homo sapiens | place: Canada: London | collected 2015-08-20/2019-03-30 | study: EMG produced TPA metagenomics assembly of... | reverse complement strand
ATGTGAAGGTCAGGCTGAGTCGAAAGATCAATGCAGCTTCCATCCATCAGCTGGATGATTGGTTTTGACAAACGGTTTTTGTTTAACATGACGATATTTGCAACACGTCCATCATTGAGAAGTACACGGTTATTCTGATAGGTACTTGCGACATGGGACAGGAAGGTCAAAATAAATTTAGGATTATATTTGGAAAGACCATCATGTTCAAAATTGTTAATTACCTGGAAGACACAGAGCGGTGCGCGGTATGAGCGCGCAGCGGTCATGGCATCGTATACGTCTGCGATGGAAACAATTGCCGCATATTCATCAATATCGGATTGAGACAAACCGGTTGGATAACCACTGCCGTCACTTCTCTCGTGATGGCAGAGAACTGCTTTTTTCACGTGAGAGTCTAATGGGAGTGATTTTAATATGTCATAACCAAATTTTGGATGCTGTTTTACAAGGGCAAATTCCTCATCGGTATATTTTCCAGGCTTATTGAGAACTTCGGCAGGAATTTTTAATTTTCCAATATCATGTAAGGCGCCTGCTAAGGTCAGTGTGTCTAATTCTTCGGGTGAAAACTTTAACCAGCGTCCAAGTCTGCGGCTGATCAGAGAGACATTCAATGAATGGGCATAGACTGAATCCTCCATGGAGCGCATATTGTGAAGCATATCAAAAAGTTCTAAGGATGTTTTGCAGGAATAATATAATTCCTTCGTATCAGACAGAAGCTGTTCATAATTTAAAGACTTATGATAGATGACACAATCTTCCAGAACCGTGCGGTAAGTGGCGATTACTCTGGAATAGGAAATCTGAAAATTCTGGAATTCTTTAGAGCAGACAACCTTCTGCGAATAAGAAGGTGCCTGGGCTTCCGGTTTTACAACATGGGAAGGAACTTCGACTTGTTCCTCTTTTTTTGTGGCAGGAATTGGATCTTCTGTGACCGATACCTGCGGGATCGCATAAAATTTAATGCGGGAAATGAGACGATCCGTGAGAGAAACTCCATTTTCAACGATCAACTGACCGCCTTTGGTACGGACTTCTCCAGCAGTTACCATCCCTGGTACTAATTCATCCGTTGGATAATATTTTGTCATTTGCATACCCCAATCTATACATTTTATTATAAAATAGTATAAGATTGCACAAAATGAAAGTCAATAGATACTGCTGGCAGAAATTCCCATAAAATATAGTTTTTTAGAAAGAACAAATAGTAGTATACATTCCACATGGTTTGTATATCATTTTGAAAAAACTCTTGACAGAGAGGCGGTTAGATAGTATTGTATAGCACGTGAGATTTGAAACAGTTTATGTTTCAGTCTGTGTAAACAGATTTGAAAATTCAATATTGTATAAGATGTAATTAGAAAGAGATTTTTAATTACGGAAAATTTTCTTATTCAGAGTGATGGAGATACATAGGATCTATGAAGTCACGGCAACCCCTCTACGGAAGGTGCCTACCTGAGCGAGCAAATATTTGGATGATTTATCCAAGACTATATTTTATAGTTCGAACAATAAGAGGATTTGATAATCTGATGATTTATTAACTCCGCTTGTTTGTGACAGCGGAGTTTTTTAGTTACCAAATGAACAGCCAGAAGAAAGGAAAGAACAAATGGAAAAATTATTATTTACATCCGAGTCCGTTACAGAAGGACATCCGGACAAAATGTGTGATGCCATCTCTGATGCCATCCTTGATGCATGTATGGAACAGGATCCAATGAGCCGTGTAGCATGTGAGACAGCAAGCTGTACAGGATTCGTGCTTGTAACAGGTGAGATTACAACAAAAGCACAGTTAGATATTCCTTCCATCGTTCGTAAAACAGTCAACGAGATCGGATACAACGACGCAAAAACAGGTTTTGACGGACATACATGTGCAGTGATGGTAGCGCTTGACCAGCAGTCTCCGGATATCGCTATGGGTGTTGACAAAGCATTGGAAGCAAAAGAAAACAAAATGTCTGACGAGCAGTTAGAGGCAATTGGTGCCGGCGATCAGGGTATGATGTTTGGTTACGCAACAAATGAGACACCGGAGTTAATGCCATATCCGATCTCCCTTGCACACAAACTTGCTTTACAGCTTACAAAAGTGCGTAAAGACGGCACATTAAAATATTTAAGACCAGACGGAAAAACACAGGTTTCCGTAGAGTATGATGAGAATGGCAAGCCAAAGAGATTAGAGGCAGTTGTATTATCCACTCAGCATGACGAGGATGTAACACAGGAGCAGATCCATGAGGATATCAAAAAATATGTATTTGATCCAATTCTTCCAACCGAATTAGTAGATGCAGAGACAAAATTCTTCATCAACCCAACCGGCCGTTTCGTGATCGGTGGACCACACGGTGATGCAGGTCTTACCGGACGTAAAATTATCGTAGATACCTACGGTGGATATGCCCGTCACGGCGGCGGAGCTTTCTCAGGAAAAGACTGTACAAAGGTTGACCGTTCTGCAGCTTACGCAGCACGTTACGTTGCAAAGAACATTGTAGCAGCAGGTCTTGCAGAAAAATGTGAGATTCAGTTGTCTTACGCAATCGGTGTTGCACAGCCAACCTCTATCATGGTAGATACTTTTGGAACAGGAAAACTTTCTGATGAAAAACTGGTTGAGATCGTTCGTGAGAACTTTGATCTCCGCCCGGCAGGAATCATCAAAATGCTTGACTTAAGAAGACCAATTTACCGTGGAACAGCAGCTTACGGACATTTCGGACGTACAGACTTAAATCTTCCGTGGGAAGCAACAGATAAGGCGGAAGCATTAAAGAAATATTTATAATCAGCGTTGAGCAGATTAATTTATGAAAAGTTTAGAATCTTTTTCGGAAAATGTCATAGGATTTCGGATGGTTCATGCTATAATAGGTCATAGGGTTTATCCTTGTGACCTATTTTGTTTCTATGGATACAAAAGTGGGTGAACAAGGGTAGAAACATAAACATTCATAGAAGGAAAGCGTATGAAGTTTAAGAATAAGATTATTATTTCATTCTGCATCATTATATTTGTACCGATTTTCCTTGCAACACTGGTTTTGTTCAGTATGCAGCACATTCAGATGCGGGCGATCGAGCAGACCTATGGTGTCGAAGGGGACGGATACAGTTATTTTTCCAATTCTGTCCAGCTTCTGAGCCGGTTTACAAGAGAAATCTATAGGGAAGTATACAAGGTGGCAGACAACCAGCCGGAGAAATTGGAGGATGGAGCATACCTTGAGAAGATCAACCAGCAGTTGGAAGAAAAAGCGTCCTATCTCATCGTTCGGAAAGGACAGGAGCTGGTATATATAGGAAAAAGCGCAGGGACATCGCTTTTGACGGAGCTTCCGGAGTATGGAAGTGCCGATGGCAATGCGGATTCCGGGACATACATGGACGGTGAGGAGCAGGCACTGGTAAAACAGATTGATTTTGTTTATCCGGATGGTGCAAAGGGCAGCATTTTTATCGTGACCAGATTAGAGGAGATGGTTCCTGAATTAAAAAGTCTTCTGATCGATATTATGGTTTCCATTGTGCTGATCCTTGTTCTGACTGCATGTATGCTGACGGTATGGATTTATACCAGCCTGATCAATCCAATCAAAAAATTGCAGGCTGCCGCACAGAATATTAAGGAGGGCAATCTTGATTTTACGATCGAGGCAGAGAGCAGGGATGAGATCGGGGAACTCTGCACAAGTTTTGAAGAGATGCGGCAGAGGCTGAAAGACAATGCCGAAGAGAAAATCAATAGCGAGAAAGAAAATAAAATGTTGATCAGCAACATTGCACACGATCTGAAAACGCCGATCACTGCAGTAAAAGGATATGCGGAAGGATTGATGGACGGTGTTGCGGATACCCCGGAAAAACGGGATAAGTATATCCGGACGATTTATAATAAAGCAAATGAGATGGATACGCTTATCAATGAGCTGACGCTCTATGCGAAGATCGATACGAACCGTATACCGTACAATTTTGCCAAAATAAATGTTGGTGAATACTTCAATGACTGCATTGAGGAGATTGGACTGGATCTTGAGTCAAAAAATATCGGACTGGCATACTTTAATTATACGGATGGATCGACACAGATCATTGCGGATCCGGAACAGCTTCGCAGAGTGATTCACAATATTATTGGAAATTCCATTAAATATCTGGACAAGCAGAGAGGGCTTATCAACATCCGTATCAAGGATGTTGGCGATTTTATCCAGGTGGAGATTGAGGATAATGGCAGGGGTATTGCAGCAGCGGATCTGCCATACATTTTTGATCGTTTCTACCGGGCGGACGCTTCGAGAAATTCTGCAACCGGAGGCAGCGGAATAGGATTGTCAATTGTGAAAAAAATTATCGAAGACCACGGAGGTAAAATATGGGCGACCAGCAAGGAGTCCATCGGAACCGTTATGTATTTTGTAATCAGAAAATATCAGGAGGTGCCAAATGAGCAGAGTATTAATAGTTGAAGATGAAGAAGCGATCGCAGATCTTGAAAAAGATTATCTGGAATTGAGCGGATTTACCGTAGAGATCGAGAATAACGGAACAGCAGGATTGAAAAGAGCATTGTCCGAGGAATTTGACATGTTCATTTTAGATCTTATGCTTCCGGGAACGGATGGATTTGAAATCTGCAAAAAGATCCGTGAGGAAAAAAATACACCAATTCTTATGGTTTCAGCCAAAAAAGATGATATTGACAAGATCAGAGGTCTTGGACTTGGTGCGGACGATTACATCACAAAACCATTTTCTCCAAGTGAGCTGGTAGCGCGGGTGAAAGCACATCTCGCCCGATATGAGCGCCTGATCGGAAGCAGTGAGGCAAAAAATGATATCATTGAGATCCGTGGTATCCGCATTGACAAGACAGCACGCCGTGTCTGGGTGAACGACGAGGAAAAACAGTTTACAACAAAAGAATTTGATCTTCTTACCTTTTTGGCAGAAAATCCAAACCATGTGTTTACAAAGGAAGAATTGTTCCGGGAAATCTGGGATATGGAATCCGTCGGAGATATTGCAACAGTTACCGTGCATATCAAGAAGATCCGCGAAAAGATTGAGATGAATACCAACAAACCGCAGTATATAGAAACAATCTGGGGGGTTGGGTACAGATTTAAATTATAAAACAAGAAGCAATGTGTTTTGTGGCACATTGCTTCTTGTTTTATAAAGGCTTTCTCGCCTTGATTTTCGTAAATTCTATAATTTCTTTTTTGTCTTCATCAGATATTTTATCAAAATAGAAAAGTAATTCCCGTTCCAAATTTGTATTAAACATATATTTTTTCTTATTAGAAGGATCATTAAAAAATTCAAGAAATTCTGATAAATCGCTGCTTGCCTGTGTTGGCGCAGGCGCATCGTAAGATTCCTCCCTGTCAATATCGATTGTCAGATGAAGCAGATCATCAACGGAAATATTATAAAGCCCTGCTAATTTGTAAAAGGCTTCCGCATCCGGTGTGCGTTTCCCGGTTTCATAATGGCTGTATGTCTGCCGTACAACACCCAATACCTCCGCAACATAATCCTGTGTGTAGTTATTGACTTTGCGCAATTCTTTTAACTTCTGTGGAAGTAGTTTGTTTTTCATATAAATACCACCTTTGCTATTAGTATATTTTTATTTGTGCCTTAGATGTAGCAAGGTGTAGCATATCAGACAACAAAAGTTAAAATGTTAACACTGATTGACATTGCAATTGTAACAAAATGTTGCGAAAAAAATAAAGTTACTATTAATTATGCACAAAATAACAACCTTTATTCATGGAAAAAATAGATTGTTGATTGTAAAAATGTAACAAAGTGTAGCAAAATATAAAAATAGATGTTAACAAACTGTAGCGAAAAGACGATATAAATGATACAAAACGTAGCAAATGGAATTGCGATGAAAAACAAGGAGGTTAAATCCTCTCCTCACCAAGAGGGCAAATTTTACTTCGTAAAATTGGATTTTTCCTTCGGAAAAACAAGGAGGATTATGTTAAAGATTTCACTGAAACAAGGTCAGTATGTAAATATCGGAGACAACATCCGCGTAGTTTATGTGGGTGGAACTGGAAATCATGGAAGGCTTATGATCGATGCTCCAAAAGAGGTCAAAATCGCAAGGAGCACCGTGGAACAAAATCCGGAGCGCAGAAAAGATACTTATTATCCGGAACCGGCGATCTCAAAAGAAGCACAGGACGAGATCAAGAAGATTTTATGGAATGAACGCATGAAAGCGGAAACAAAAAAAGATGCAGAAAGAATGAGCCATTAAGCTCATTAAAAACATCGCACAATCATCTGGTAATAGACAGGGCACAACCCGGGACGCTCTGTTTGTTATAAATAATGCCGGAAAAGGAAGTCCGGTCAAAAACATAATAACTCATCATAAGGATGAGACAAGGAGGATTATATTATGGTAGTACAACACAATTTACAGGCAATGAATGCTAACAGAATGTTAAATGTAACAACAGGGGCACAGAGTAAATCAACAGAGAAATTATCTTCTGGTTACAAGATCAACCGTGCAGCAGATGATGCAGCAGGTCTTTCAATTTCTGAGAAAATGAGAAAACAGATTCGTGGTCTGGATCAGGCATCTTCTAATGCACAGGATGGTGTATCAGCAGTTCAGACAGCAGAGGGTGCGTTGACCGAAGTTCACTCCATGTTACAGAGAATGAATGAACTGGCAGTTCAGGCTTCCAACGGAACAAATTCAGAGTCTGATCGAAAGGCTATTCAAGATGAAGTGGATCAGTTGGTAACAGAGATTGATCGTGTAGCAGAAACAACAAAATTTAACGAGACTTATTTGTTAAAGGGTGACGATTCTAAAGCGGCAGTTCAGGATACTGTATACAAAAAATATGATATTTCGTCACTGAAGAGTGTTATTTCTGAGTCATCAAAATTAAGTGAAAAAAACGATTTTGATTCATTGACAGGTAAATTTACGATGAATTTCACAACTGGTTTGGTAGAAGGTGGAGTGTGGAACGGAAAACGTATTAATTCAACCAATACAACTGCAGACGAGATTTCACTTGACGATGCAAAAGCAGCTGAATTAACTGCATTAAAAAATGCAATTACGAATAGTGGAGCAATTACTGGTACTGCAACTAATGATGGCGCTGATATTGCTATTACATCAACAAATGCACAGAAACAGACATTTACAAAAGCGGCAGCATTGGATATAAGCATTCATGTAGGTGCAGATTCTACAGCTAATAACAAGATTACACTTAGTATTGAATCAATGAGTTCTGCAGGTCTTCATTTAACTGGTTTAACTGTTGCAGGAGCAGATGCTTCTAATGCAACATCGTCTATTAATCAGATTGCAGATGCTATTCAACTAGTATCAGATCAGAGATCTAAATTGGGTGCTGTTCAGAACAGACTTGAGCATACGATCGACAACTTAGACAACGTTGTAGAGAACACAACAGCAGCTGAATCCCGTATCCGTGATACAGATATGGCTGAAGAGATGGTTAACTACAGCAAGAACAACATTCTTGCACAGGCAGGTCAGTCTATGCTTGCACAGGCTAATCAGTCTACTCAGGGTGTACTCTCTCTGTTACAGTAATTTGTGTAAAATGTATCAAAAAAGAAGCTCGCAGTTTTGTGGGCTTCTTTTACTAAGTTATTGCTGTAGCTTTTTCAATTCATCAATTGATAGACCAGTAGCACGAGAAATATTCTCTAAAGACAGCAGGTTAAGTTCCAATAGATGACGTGCAGTATTAAGGACGCCCTTTTGAATTCCACTTTTTTCGCCAGCCTCATATTCCGCTTTCCGAAGTTTCTTCTCTTCTTCTTCCTTGTCATATTCAAATATACTCATACTGATAACCTCCGCGCGGTTCTTTCGAAGAAAATCCGCAAGAATATTTTCTTTGATACATTCATCAACAGCGCATTCCACTGCCTCGTTCAGAGACATGTCGGCTGTGTATTTTCGCACCTTTGCAACATATTGTGCATATTCCCTTAATGTTTTGCAATGTTCCATAAGAAGGGCATTGTGCCCCTCGTTGATATTTAAGACAGTTACGATCAGTTCCAGTTTTGGCTCACCCGACAGATGTTCAAAAGCAGAGGAAAGTCTGTGCTCAAAAACATCGCAAACTGGATCAGAACCATTATAAAACTCAATAAAATTAGGAGTAGGTATCTTTTGCAGGCTGGATGAGTATAAAGATTTTTGATCCAGCATTTTTTGATATTCACTGCTAATGTAAAATAAATCACGAAGTGGCATATTTGGATTGTAAGTCGACTGATGTTCGTACAGGTATAAATTCGTGTCAATGATAAATGCCAGATCGTTTTTCATTCCCATATAGATAGCGTTTTCCAAAGTAACAATCTCTAAATCATCCGGATTCGTATAGTCTCTGCTGTTTACTGCATTGTAAAGCGAGAGCAGATTCTTTTTGTCTGAAAATAACATCCGGAAAACAGTATCTTTGTAGTTGCGATTTGCAGAAACTGCTCCTGCTGTAGTTGATTTGTAACGATCTTGTGGTCGCATTGCCATAGGCTTTCCTCCTTATCACGGTGGACGGCAGATGCACATAAATGCATCGTGCCTCCGGCAGGAGAATAGAGCATTGTAAAAATAGTTTTCATCCGTTTCCTGCTTTTAAATTGGTTAATGGGTAATAAAAGCATAGATACGAAATGAATGACACCGATTGTTTTTGATAATCGAGTGCTTCCTAGAATACAGATGGCTCATCAGCCACAAAGATTTTGTAAAATATGCTTTGGGATATTGTATCATACCAACATCAGAAAATGCAATGGAGAAAATAGTAAAATTTTAAATATTATGAGTACTAAAAAAATGAATAAAAGCATTCATTCAAATCTCCGCAACAGTAGCCCAAACAAAAGAATCATGCTACAATGAACAAAGGAAGATAAAAACAGCAGAAATGCCATAGAATAACGAAGGAGATCATCAGACATGAACATAAATATTTTATATGAGGATGAGGAGGTTATTGTCTGCGAAAAACCGGCGGGGGTTGCGGCGCAGACAAGACGGTTAGGACAGGCGGACATGGAAAGCCTTCTGAAAAATTACCGGGCAGGAAAGGGAGAACAGCCGTATATCGGGGTGGTACACAGGCTGGATCAGCCGGTGCGCGGAGTGATGGTTTTTGCCAAAACAAAAGAAGCTGCGGCGGATTTAAGCCGTCAGGTGCAGACAAAAATGGCAGATAAATTTTATTATGCGGTGACAGACGGTGTGCCGGAACAGAAAAAAGGTACATTGGAAGGTTACCTGCTCCGGGATGGAAAAACAAACACTTCAAAAGTGGTATCTAAAAGTACGGAGGGCGCAAAGTCAGCAAGGCTGGACTATGAAGTGACCGCACAGAATAAAACGAACGCCATTCTCCGGATCCGGTTAGACACCGGAAGGCATCATCAGATCCGGGTACAGTTAGCAAATGCAGGAATCCCGATCGTTGGGGATGCGAAGTATAATTTTAAAGAGACAATGACACGGAGTGGAAACGGTCTTTTACTCTGCTCTTATAAAATCGGATTTAAACATCCAAAGACACATAAAAAAATGGAGTTCGAAATCAGGAATCCATTTCTCATCTGAGACAGAAACGCAGGAGTTACAAAGGACTTCTGCGTTTTTGCTATAAAAATAGTTACTGTTCACTCAGCAGTAAAACACTTGCTGTTTTGCTGCGTAAGAAAGTGATTCAGGAGTGAGCAGACTCCTTTTGTGAAGCAAAAACTGAAATGAGTCAGCGAATCGTTACTGGAACGAAGTATGAGTGAACAGTAACGAAAAATAGAATAAAATCACGAAAAATGTCGAAAATAGAGTGGTAAAATAAGCATAATGTGCTAAAATACAAATAGGATTTAAAATTGGGTTCATAAAATAAAAAAGATGTAGTAGGAGGTATGGGTATGAACAATATTAAGGTGAGAACAAAATTAGTTATTGTAATGGTGATTGCACTGATCGCACTGGCACTATGCACCGTCATTTCCAACACAAGCCTGTCAGGACTTGGAAATAATGCGTTAGACATTATCGAGAATGATATGCGTTCCTCGTATGATGAACAGATCAAGGCACAGGTAGATAATGTAATATCTCTCTGCCAGAGCATTTACAATCGGTATGAAAAAGGTGAATATACCTTAGACGAGGCAGAAAAACTTGCAGCAGACCAGATTCGTGATCTGCGTTACGGCAATAATGGATATTTCTGGGTAGATACCTATGATGGAACAAACGTAGTCCTTCTCGGCAATGACACAGAGGGAACAAATCGTATGGATGCAGTGGACACCAATGGATTTGCGTATATGCAGGCAATCATCAGTGCAGGAAGGCAGGAAAACGGCGGTTTTACGGATTATGTATTCCCGAGAGAGGGTGAGACGGAACCATCTCCAAAACGTGCTTACAGCAAGGCATTTGAACCATTTGGCTGGGTACTTGGAACTGGAAACTACACGGACGATATTGATGAGGACGTATTGGGTGTGAAAAATGAATTTTCTTCCTATGAATCCAACAGCAGAATGGCGATCATCGGAATCGCTGTTGTCATGGAAGTAATCTTAATTTTAGTCCTGACACTGATCACAGCCAGCATTGTGAAGCCATTGAAAAAGAGTCTTACCCATATTGACGAGATAGCGCAGGGCGATTTTTCAAAAGAATTTGAACAGGATCTGTTAAAGAGAAAAGATGATTTTGGACAACTGGCAGATTCACTTGAGAAAATGCGCTCTGAGATGAAGGAACTGATTGGAGAGGTAAAATCAGAAGCATTAGAGATCACCGGCATGGTGCAGGAGATTGATACAAGTATTCGGGCATTAGATGATCAGATTGAAAATGTATCTGCGACAACGGAGGAGCTTGCGGCAGGTATGGAGGAGACAGCGGCATCTTCGGAAGAGATGAATGCAATGTCACATGAGATTGAGAGCGCTGCGAAGAGTATTGCAGAGAGATCTCAGGATGGCGCTAACGAGGCAGATGAGATCAGGGAACGTGCTGTGAAAATCAAAAAAGATACAGACGAAAATGACAGACGTACCAGATCGATTCATGAGGAGATTAATGAGAGCCTGACAAAAGCACTCGAAGATATTAAGGTTGTGGATCAGATCAATGTTCTTGCCAAATCAATCATGGATATTACCGGACAGACGAACCTTCTGGCTTTGAATGCATCCATTGAGGCTGCCAGGGCGGGAGAGGCAGGAAAAGGATTTGCGGTTGTTGCAGATGAGATCCGTGTATTGGCAGAGCAGTCAAAAGCCGCAGTTGCCCATATTCAGGAAGTGACTGGCAATGTGACCGCAGCCGTTGAGAATCTTGCAAATGATGCAGAGAGGCTGCTGGAGTTTGTCGGAAATGATGTTGTGGAGAGTCTTGGAGGATTTGCAGAAATGGCAAATTCCTATAACAGTGATGCTGCCAATGTAGATTCTCTTGTAACGGACTTCTCGGCATCATCGGAGCAGCTGCTCGCATCCATTAACGGAGTGATGGATGCTATCTCCGATGTCAGCAAGACTGCGACAGAGGGAGCTACCGGAACAACGGATATTGCTGAAAAAGTAGGAAACGTTGTGCAGGAGGCAGAGGCAATTAAACAGAAGGCAGAGACAACCTATCATTCTGCTGAAAAACTACAGAAAAATGTGGAACGTTTTATTGTTTAACGGATATGGGATATTGATATAGAATGTGACAAAACAGCAAGCGTGTTTTGGGAGCAAAAGGGAATCGTATGATAGATAAGTATTATAACGGGGTTATTGAACAGGTCGCAGGAGGAATCGGAAATGTAGAACATAACAGTATCCTTGTGCGGTATAGCAATGATTTTTCTATATGGGATTTAGAGAGTGTCAATCATTATAAGGACCAGACAGATATCTTTTTTACCTGTCATGAGTTTTCTTATAACAAGATCGCAGAGGCTTATGAACCATATCTGGGACTGATACGGCAGATGTTTCATAAGTATTGCAGCGGCACACTGGAAGAGTTTATGGAAGAATGTGATGTCTACAAGCTTCAGAGACCTGTGTTTGAAAGTTATTTTGAAAAGGGATTTTGCGAGAGAACGGAACAGATTCTGATCGATGAGGTAGAGTATGAGCAGGAGCGCATGCACAGTTCGATCGTGACCATGCTTCAGAAATTATCGGAGATCTGTCCAATCGTCATTGTGTTGAACCGCTTTCAGCTGGCTTCGAAAAGTACCATGCAGCTTACCAACAGACTGCTTCAGACAAAGAATAAAAATATCGGCATTGTCTTGGGAGTCAATGATGTGCAGTCGATTCCGGAATTTGCACATGAAGAGTGGGATGCGATCTGTGAGAGTATGGATGACCGGAACATGGTGTACCATATCGGAAATGCAGGCAGGAACATGGAACCGGATGTCATGGACTATTACTCTGATTATGAGAGTGACGATGGCTATCGGAAACTGAATAATCTGGTATACTTTCTGGATTTTGATCAGGCAGACCATCATCTGAGCAAGATTGAGCGCCGGATCAAGTTTGATAACTTTACGATTTCTGAGAAAAAGCATTATCAGCTTTTGCTGTTACAGATTATGGTGTCGGTGTTGCAAAGAGATATTGCGAAGGCTCTGGAATCCTGCGAAGATCTGGAAAAACTGCAGGATCAGGAGAAAGAGGGAGCATTTTATTATAATTTCTGGATGGCAACTTCTTACATGTATCTTGGAAAGTTAGAGGAAGCCATGATTTATGTACAGAAGGCAAAGGAGTGCGGAGAAGCGCTGGGGGATGATTTTTTAGTGTTCCGTGCAGAACTTTTAAAAGCGCAGAACCAGATGTCCGGCTGGTGCAATATTTTCTTCTGTGCCCAGGATATTGAGATCAGCGATAAACTGATCGAGAAGCTGAATGCGTACCATTACAAAAATCATCTGGCGCATATTTATATTTATGCATACGACAATAAACCGGAGATCGTGGCAAAAGCGTACCGGTCGGAAGCATTTCTGATTTATTTTTCCAAGGGCGTTGCGCTTGCAAAAGAGATTGGCAATGAGCAGCTTATCAGCATTGCATATCGGAAAAATATCATGATAGCATCCACAAATGGCGAGTACGAAGTTTCCCTGTTATATTCGATCCGTACCTATGAGGCGATGAAAGATGTTGACAGCGTGGAGGGCGGAAGGATCTATTCCGGTATTGCGTATAATTTATGTGCAATGGGAGAAAATGAGAGAGCCCAGAGCTATTACAACAAGGCAATTAAGATATTATGTAAACTGAGAAAGCCGGAGGATATTGCAGAAGTACATTATAATATGTCATTGAACTGCGTTATGCTGGGGCAGTATGACAAGGCGCAGGAATACCTGACACAGTGTATGAAAGCGATCGAAAAGCTGCATCTGAACAGTCTGCGTGTCTGCAACCTGTCCAAACTGTATGGATTGTTTGCTCTGGTTTCCATTTTACAGGGAAACCGTTTTAACTGTGAGAGGTATCTGTATAGCTGCCGCCAGTTTTTGAATTATATTTTCGAGAAGGAAAAGACAGAAAACAACCTCGCCACTGTGCATGACTACGCAAAGGCAGATGATGATATGTTCCTCTATACGTTTTCCAAGGCATTATTAGCACAGCATGACGGAGACAACGAGGAGGCGCTAAAATTATATGAGCAGGCAGATATTTATTTAAAGAGAGCAGAGGGAAACCAGTTTTTCTGTTATGTGCTGTTCCGAAGGAACAGGATGGAATGCTTCAGGAATGCAGGAAAAGAGATCCTTTATGAGCAGGAAGAGTTTATTTTAAAACAGTATGAAGAGACACATCGTATCATGTTCCATGAGTACGCGGAGGATATGAAAGATCTTCTGCCACCGGTAGATGACGACTGTGAGGAATTATCAACCAGGGAAATCGAGGATCTGTTAAAGCAGGAGAGCGTGGAGCGGGCATATAAGAGTAAGAAAGAACAGCTCGACTTTATTTCTATCTGGCAGAAACTGATCGATGTAAATGGTATCACTGCAAAAGAGATGCTCAATATGGTCATGAAGACATTTTTAAATCATTTTGATGTCGACCGGGCAGTCTATATCCGCTATAGCGAGAGGGTGCCGCAGGTACTTTACAATGACACAGAGAAAGAGATGACGCCGGAGATCATGAAGATCATGGAAAAATCCATGCGGAAAAATGCGGGCGGATTTGTGATCTCCAAGATCAGCAGCAATTATTCCGAACATCAGGATATCACATCGATTTTTGGTGATGAAGATGTGTGTTCCATGGTGGCGATTCCTTTTTTTAACAACGCAAAAATCGAGAATATTGTCATCACCTATGTGCTGATGAAGGATAACTGGCATTCCTCGGTGAACCGTTATATGCTTGATGAGGACGATCTGAACTTTTATCAGCTTCTGTTCCGTGAGGTGCGTTATGCATTGAACAGGCTTGATGCCTATGACAAGATTTATGAGATGAATACAAAACTGTATATGTCGGCAGTTACAGACCAGCTGACAGGATGCTATAATCGTGAAGGGTTCTACCGCAAATTAGACGCACTTCTGAAAGAGATTGCAGGGGAAAAAAGAAAACCAAAGCTGGGAGTGATGTTTATTGACCTGGACAATTTCAAACACTATAATGATACGTACGGACATGATGTGGGCGATTTCGTTCTGATCAAAATGGCTGATATTTTTACGGAAGTCTGTGGAAAAGATGGTTTTGTGTGCCGTTATGGCGGGGATGAGTTCCTGATCTTCCTTTATACAGACAACAGGGATATTTTCAAAGAGAAAGCAGAACGTATCTATCAGATTATTGATGAGGCAGACGGATTTTCGGCGGAGATCAGTGAAAAACTCGGACAGTCATTCTCAATCGATAAACAGCATCAGATCTCCTGCTCCATCGGTATTGCAGCCGGAGACCATATCTGTACGGAAAATGATATGACAGAGATGATCAAGAAGGCGGATGACCTGCTATATTCGATCAAAACAACGACAAAAGGAACCTATCGTATATGAAAATCGTTTTACCTGAGAAAGTAACTTATATTATTGACACACTGACACAGCATGGTTTTGAGGCCTATGCTGTAGGAGGGTGCGTCCGTGATACGATGTTAGGGAGGATTCCCATGGACTGGGACATCACGACATCAGCAAAACCGGAACAGGTAAAAGCGTTATTCCGTCATACCATAGATACAGGAATCCAGCATGGAACGGTTACCGTGATGCTTGAACATGAGGGATTCGAGGTGACCACATACCGTATAGACGGGGAATATGAGGATGCAAGGCATCCTAAGGAGGTACAGTTTACTTCCAATCTGTTAGAAGATCTGAAGCGCCGCGATTTTACGATCAATGCTATGGCTTACAATGATAAGGATGGGCTGGTCGATGCGTTTGATGGTGTGGGAGATTTAGAGCGCGGTGTGATCCGGTGCGTGGGAGCTGCTGTGGAGCGTTTTACGGAGGACGCGCTTCGTATGCTGCGTGCAGTGCGGTTTGGAGCGCAACTTGGCTTCTCTATTGAAGATGAGACAAGAGAGGCGATTGTTTCCCTGGCACCAAACATTGCAAAAGTGAGTGCAGAACGTATTCAGATCGAAATGGTAAAACTTCTCACGTCCGGACATCCGGAACTGCTGCGCACGGCCTATGAGACAGGACTTACCGCAGTTTTTCTGCCGGAATTTGACGAGATGATGAAAACACCGCAGAATAATCCGCATCACTGCTATTCTGTGGGGGAGCACACGCTGCATGCCCTGATGGAGATACAGCCGGATAAAGTGGCGCGTATTACAATGCTGTTACATGATGTGGCAAAACCGATGTGCAGAACCACGGACGAACATGGCGTGGATCACTTTTATGGACACCCACAGGAAGGAAGTCTTGTGGCAAGGAAGATTTTGCGGCGGCTGAAGTTTGACAATGATACAACCGACCGGGTATGCAGACTGATCTTATGCCACGACGATAATCCGCCTTTGCAGGAGCGGACGGTCCGCAGAGCAATCTACCGGAACGGTGTGGATCAGTATCCGCTGCTTTTTGCAGTAAAAAGAGCGGACATGCTGGCACAGAGTGCATACAGGCGGGAGGAAAAAGCAGAGTATTTAAAGGAATACGAAGAAATATATGAGCAGATCATGGCGAAGCGGCAGTGCCTTTCCATAAAGGAACTTGCGGTTACGGGAACGGATCTGATCGCAGATGGAATGCAGCCGGGAAAGGCGATCGGCGAGACGCTGAAACAGCTTTTGGAGTATGTGCTGGAACACCCGGAGGACAACACGAAAGAAAAATTAATGGAACAGGTTCATAATATCGCATCCCCTCACATATGATGAATTGACACGGCAGGAGAGCATTTTGCTCTCTTATCGCAGATTCATCGTATGGAGGGGATTTTCATGTATATCAGGCCGGAACAGATAGCAGAACAATATGAGATGGAGGTAAAGTCTATTTCGAAGGGAAGAGACTGTTTTTTGTGTGAAACAGATCTCGGAATGCGCGCACTGAAGGAGTATAGGGGCTCTGTGGAGCGTGCAGAATTTCTGGCTGGAATGCTTGATTTCCTGAAAGAGCAGAATATTGTGGCAGAGCAGATCTTTTATACAAAAGAAGGGGAAATTTTTGCCAGGGACGAAGAGGAACAGAATTATCTGTTATTGTCAGTTTTCCGTGGAGCCGAGTGCGATACGAAGAGCAGGGAGGACATGGTGTATGCGGTAAGACTGCTCGCTGGTTTACATAATGCAACTGAACAGTATCCGGACGAGGTGCCTGAGTTTGTAAAAATGAATCCTAACGCCCTGCTTTTGCTTTATGAAAAACATAACCGTGAATTGCGGCAGGTGCGCAATTATATCCGTGGCAGAAAACAGAAAAATGAGTTTGAAGAAATGTTCATGCGCCAGTTTGCAGGTTTTTTTGAAAAGGCACAGGCTGTCACAGAGCAGTTGCAAAATATGGAGATTCGTGAGGAGTTGACTGGCTTCTGCCATGGGGATTATAACCAGCACAATGTCATTTTTTCGAGAGAGGGCGTGGCAATCGTCAATTTCCTTAATTTTTCCTATCAGATCCGGGTGAGTGACCTCTCAAATTTTGTGCGGAAGATGATGGAAAAAAATAATTGGAACACGTCGCTTGGAATGGAGTTGATCGGGGCATATGATTCTGTGCGGAAACTAAAGCCGCAGGAATTTTCATATTTGTATTTTTACCTTGCGTATCCCGAGAAATTCTGGAAAATTGCAAATCATTATAGCCAGTCCCACAAAGCCTGGCTTTCCGGCAGAAACACCGAAAAACTCAGCAAGGTGATCACACAGGAGGGGGCGAGGGAGCATTTTTTGCAGACGCTTGCAGGGAAAGT
>ERZ1673743.2254-NODE-2254-length-17544-cov-4.145977_pt1 | contig 17544 bp, 14 predicted proteins | sample MGYA00580197_ERZ1673743 | MGnify/ENA primary metagenome ERZ1673743 (study PRJEB41218, sample SAMN15661795) | gut metagenome | host: Homo sapiens | place: Canada: London | collected 2015-08-20/2019-03-30 | study: EMG produced TPA metagenomics assembly of... | reverse complement strand
GCATGCGCCGCACTAATATCGCCACGATTGTCACAATCTCTTAACAAGAGATTGTGACAATCGTGTAATCGTTTGATTACAAGCTTGTTGATGAAATTAAATAATATATAATAATGTAATAGTGTATCCCGGCAGCACAACGGAACTTCTCATAGAACGCACATTCTTATACTATAAAGCATTGTTTTGCAGAAAAATATGTAACTTTGCAACATAAAACCAATCTCTTGTTAAGAGATTGTGACAATCGTGGCGATATTAGTGCGGCGCATGCTGACGAATATCGGTTTGGGTTGATATAATAAATCATTGGTGTCCGGTAAAATATAAGGTGCCATAGCGCGAAGCGACAGCATCAGATTACCACAGCTGCGCACCCCCACGGGGTGCGCAGCTGTGGCCTGGAATCTTGCGCCACTACGTGGCTTATGTTTCGCGTTTCCGGTGACCGGCACTTACTTGGACATGTTTACCGGACAGCAATAATTATAAATCTACGATGTGTTAATGCAGCGAGCCGTCCCTCGGTCATGGAGGACGGCTCGCTGCATTAATGATGTCTAAGAGGAGAGGAGATCAGAGGAGCGTGATGGATATGTAGCGTTTGGGGTTGCGCTTGACGTCGATGAGCAGGGAGTCGAGCGACGCGGCGGCGGCGTTGAGGTTGTTGTAGAGTTCGCGGTCGTGGGTCAGGGCGCCGAGGGTAGAGTTTGGGTTGTTGAGCTCGGTCGAGAGTTGGCGCAGGTTGGCCGAAAGGGTGGTGAGGTTGTCGGCCAGCGAGTCGACGGGGATGGCGTTGATCTTGCCTGTGAACTGCGAGAGGTCATCGGTCATGGTGGTGAGGTTTGCCGAGACGGTATTGATGTTCGATGCTGTGGCGGGGAGTGTGGTCACTGCGGCATTGAGCTGGCGTATGGTGCGGTCGATGTTGAGGGTGATGTCGTCGAGACGGGTCAACGATGCGGCCAGAGCGGGGTTGGCCGCCAGGGCGTTAACCGATGTGAGCAGGGTGTCGATCTTGGGGAAGATGGCCGATACCGAGGGCATCAGCTGCTGGCTCACAGTACCCATGAGGCCGGTGGCTGTCTCTCCCTCAAGCCGGGAGCCGACAGGCTGATACTCGGTGGCGTCAGACATGTGCAGCACAACGGTGGCGGTGCCGAGCAGATCCTGCTCGATTACGGCCTTCGAGCCGTTGGGAATGCGCAGTTCTTTGTCGAGGCTCATCTCGACCAGCACGTGGCCCGGGTTCTTGTATTCGTAACCGATGCTCGATACCTGGCCAACCTTGAGGCCGTTGAGCGTGACGGGTGCCGATTTCTGCAGGCCTGCCACGTCGGTGTACATGGCCGAGTAGTAGTTGGCGGGTTTGAAGAGGTTTACGCCTTTAAGGTACTCGATGCCGAAGTAGAGCACTGCCAGGGCGAGTATGACGCATGAGCCGATGATTATTTCTTTCTTTGCCATAATGGTAGATGTGAGTGTCAGTGTTGGGGTAATGATATGTGTCAGGGCAACTGTGCGCCGGTGCGCCGTCCCTGTTGGATTTCCACGATGAAGGCGTCGGGGAAGTCGCGCCGCACGTCATCGAGGGCTTTCTGGGCCTTTTTCATGTTCTGATACGGGCCGACGGTGTATTTGTACAGATTCCCCTCGCGGTACTGCGCCACCTTGCGCGCGCCTTTAAGTTCGGGCGAATCTTTTTCGAGCGGTGCCACCGAGGCCACTATCTGTATGCGGTATGACGGCTTTTTTGCTGTACCCTCGTCGGCGGGGATGGCCTCGACCAGGTCGGCCACGCGCGCCGGTTTCTCTTCGTGTGTGAGTTCGGGGGCTTTGCGTTTCGGGGGCACGTAAGAGCCGGGGAGACGCTTGGCGGCAATCTTGTGGCCGGTGACATCGGGACCGTAAGTGTTGATGTACGAGCAGAAGGCGTTGTAGATGGCGGCGGCCATGCTGTTCTGGCCATCCTGCGAGGTAAGGAACTCCTCCGAGTCGGGGTTGCAGATGAAGTCAAGCTCGATGAGTACCGCGGGCATCGATGTGGCCCACAGTACCCAGAACCCTGCCTGGCGCACGCCGCGCGGGGCACGGCCGGCCACATGGATAAGTTCGTTATAGGCGGCGTCGGCAAACTCGATGCTCTGGTCGAGGCGCTTGTTCTGCGACAGCTCGAAGATTATGTCGCTTTCGGGCGATTCGGGGTCGAAACCGGCGTATCGGGCCGTATGGTCATCTTCAAGCTCCATCACGGCATTCTCGCGTTTGGCCACGGCGAGGTTCTCGGCGGTCTTGTGGAGGCCCAGAGTATAGACCTGCACTCCTTCTATCGAGTTCCGGTTCTTGTTCGATTTCGCCACCGAGTTGATGTGCACCGAGATGAATAGGTCGCTTTTTGCCGAGTTGGCGATGTCGGCACGCTCTTGCAGGGGCACGAAGAAGTCGCCGTCGCGAGTGTAGACCACTCGTGCGTCTTTGCCCAGGTTGTGGCGTATCAGCGCGCCCACTTTCTTCACCACGGCCAGTGTGATATCCTTTTCTGACGAATGGCACCCTGTGGCGCCATGGTCGTGGCCACCGTGGCCGGCGTCGAGCGTGACGGTGAACTTGCGGCCGCTGTCGGCGGCGTGCGCCGTACCCGGGGTCTGTGCGGCCACCAGAGCTATCACGGCGTATATGATTATATGTCTGAAATGTCTGAAATTCATAAAACCGGTCACAAATTTAAACAATTCGGCGCAAAGGATGCCCCGCGGCATGCCGAAATTTTGCCGCGGGGCCAGTTTTTTGTGCTTTTCGGCCACCGGACGGCAACTGTGTTCCTCGTTTCGTTTGGTCTATTTGGCCGAAAATAGTCATTATGAAGAATCAGTTAAATTTCTATTTTGAAATGTTGTTTTTTGTGTTTAGCTTTGTGCTAACAAGATTGTTAAACACCATTGTTTGTATTGCGATATGCACACAACTTACTCAGAATGTGATTCCAACACCACAGAGAACCGCATACTTGTCGCCGCGGAGCGCGAATTCATGCTCAAAGGGTATGCCGGCGCGCGTACCACAGCCATTGCCGAGTCTGCAGGTGTTACACACGCCATGCTCCATTATTATTTCCGTACCAAGGACCGGCTTTTCGAGACGGTGGTCCGTGGCAAGATAGGTGCCCTGCGTGACATAATGCTCGCATCTTTGGGTAATCCCACCGTTCCTCTCTTCGACAAGATCGAGGATGCCGTGGGCCGTCACCTTGATTTTATCGCCGCTAACCCTGATTTGCCGCGATTCATGATTAGCGAAGTCTTTCCGTATCCAGACCGCATGCCGGTTGTGCTTGACACTATAATGCATCATGCGCCTCTGGTGGTCGATGCCCTTCAACGGCAGATTGACGACTATGCCGCCCGCGGCCTCTGCCGCCGCGTTGACGCAGGCATGCTGATGCTCGATATCGTATCGCTCAACATCTTCCCCTTCATGGCCCGCGCGATGGTGAACCCGCTGCTCAACGGTCTGATGGAAGACACTGATGCTTTTGTAGCGGCCCGCAAACGTGAGAATATTGACACTATCATGCGCAAACTCAAGATATAAATAAACTCCATGAGATACTTTTTCCTGAAACGGACAGCTGCCGCGGCGATGTTGCTCGCGGCGATGTTGATGCCGGTACACGGCAACGCCGCCATCACACTTGAGGAATGTCTCGACAAGGCCCGCGAGAATTATCCGCTTGTGGCGAAATACGGGCTTGTTGAGCATACGGCCAGCATTGAGCTTTCCGACATCAACAAGAGCTGGCTCCCCCGGGTAGGGGTCTATGCCCAGGCAACGGCGCAGAACAAAGTTCCCGGACTCCCGGATGCTTTGCAGAACGTACTTGCCCAGATGGGGCAGGAGTCGCGCGGCATCGGTCTTGTGCAGTACAAAGCCGGAGTAGATGTCACCCAGACCGTATGGGATGGCGGAGCCTCGCGCACACAACGAGCCGTAGAGCGGGGCCGCACCCACGAATCGCAAGCGGCGCTTGACGTCGAGATGTATGCCGTGCGCGAGCGGGTCATGAACCTTTTCTTCGGCATACTTCTGTTTGACGAACAGATTGCCCGGACGGAGAATACCGTGACGTTGCTGCGCGCCAGCCGAACGCTTATGGAGTCGATGCTCAAAGGTGGCGTGGCCATGCAGAGCGACGTTGACATGCTTGGGGCACAGGAACTGTCGTTGTTGCAGCAGGTGACCTCGGCGCGCAATGCGGCAAAAGGGTATCGTGACATGCTGTCACTTTATGTCGGTGAGAATCTTGACAGCGAGGAGCTTGTCAGGCCGCACGCCGAGATGCCGGCCGATCTGGAGTCACGCAGACCGGAACTTGAGCTTTTCAGAGCCCGGAATCTTGTCTCAGACGCCCGCGTCGCCGCGGTGAACAGTTCCGTCATGCCTAAAATCGGACTCTTCGCCCAGGCATATTACGGTTATCCCGGATTCAATTATTTCGATAGCATGATCAACCGCAATCTCTCGTTCAATATTCTGGCGGGGGTAAAGGTGTCGTGGAGCATCGACACATTCTATACCAGCGATAATTCGCGCCGGCGTCTGGCTCTGGCTGCCGAAAGCACCGACGCAGACCGTGAGGTGTTCCTGTTCAACAACCGGCTGCAGGCGACATCGCAGGTCGATGCCATAGAGGGACTGCGCGCGGTCATGGCCGACGATAACCGCATTGTCGAACTGAGGACGAGCGTGCGCCGTGCCGCAGAGTCGCAGCTGGCGAACGGTGTCATCGACGCCACGGCACTCCTTGCCAAGATTACCGACGAGAATCAGGCCCGGCTCACGGCATCGTACCATGAAATAGAACTGCTCCAGGCAATCTTCCAACTGAAAAATACTCTCAACCGATGAAATACACCAATCTTCTTTTCCCGTTAGCGGCACTTGCCCTTACAGCCTGCGGCAATGCGCCCGATTACGACGCCACAGGTATATTCGAGGCCACCACGGTTACGGTCGCCTCCGAAACCACAGGCAAAATTCTTGATTTTGACATTTCCGAGGGCGACAGCGTGTCGGCAGGTCAGCCTGTTGCAGTCATTGACACGACCATACTGGTGCTTCAGCAGAAACAGATCCGCAGTCAGCAACAGTCGGCCGAATCATCGTCGCCCGACATTGCCGCACAGGTTGCGTCGTTGCGTGCTCAGATTGCCCATCAGCAGCACGAATGCGAGCGCCAGGAACGTCTGCTTGCCGACGGTGCCACCACGCGCAAGCAGTACGACGATGCCCGTGCGATGCTGAATACTTTGCAGGGACAGCTTGACGCACAGCTCTCCACACTCGGTAAAAGCCGCAGCTCAATTTCTGACAACGCTGAGGCGCTGCAGTATCAGAGCCAGCAGATTGCGAGTCAGATTGAGAAGAGTGTGGTCAGGTCGCCGCTGTCAGGTACCGTACTTGTGAAATACGCCGAGGCCGGGGAGTTCGCCACACCCGGCAAACCGCTCTACAAGGCGGCCGACATGGGTGCCGTTTACCTGCGGGCATATTTCACGGCCTCACAGCTTGCCGACATAAAGCTCGGTCAGAAGGTTTCCGTAATCGCTGATTTCGGCGGTGACAGGCAGTTCGAATATCCCGGCACGATAACATGGATCGCTGAGGAGAGCGAGTTCACTCCGAAATCGATACAGACCCGCGACTCGCGGGCCAATCTGGTCTATGCCGCGAAAATCGCGGTGAAGAACGACGGTCGCCTCAAACTGGGGCAGTATGGCGAGGTCAGGCTATGACTGCGGCGATTGAAATCAGCGGTCTGTCGAAGAGATACGGCTCCGTTGTCGCGCTCGACGACATATCGCTTGCCGTGGACCGCGGTGAGATGTTCGGGCTGATCGGCCCTGACGGCGCCGGTAAAAGCACTCTCTACCGCATACTTGCCACTCTGCTCAGCCCCGATGCAGGGAGGGTCTCGGTGCTCGGGCTTGATACCATGCGCGACTGCCGGGAACTGCGCCGTCGCATCGGATATATGCCGGAACGGTTCTCGCTTTATCAGGACATGACGGTGATGGAGAACCTGCGGTTTTTCGCGTCGCTGTTCGGGGTGAATGTGCGTGACAACTACGACCTGATAGCCCCGGTGTTCAGTCAGCTCGAACGGTTTCCCGACCGTCTGGCCGGGCGCCTCTCGGGCGGCATGAAACAGAAACTGGCATTGAGCTGTGCGCTTATACACCGGCCTGAAATACTGCTGCTCGACGAACCGACGACCGGTGTCGATGCCGTCTCGCGTAACGAGTTCTGGGACATGCTGGGCGGTCTGCGCGCCCAGGGCATAACCATCATGGTGTCGACATCGTACATGGACGAGGCCTCACGGTGCGCCCGTGTCGCCATCGCCGACAAAGGGCGTATACTCGCCTCAGGCGACCCCGCCGCTCTTGTCAGAGAACATACTGTGAACCTCTACAATGCCGAGGCACCGGATATGTTTGCGCTGCTTTCGGCTTTAGCCGGCATGCCCGATGTGGCCGACTGCTATACCTTCGGCGCGACATTGCATGTCGTGGGTGCCCACGGGTTCGATGCCGCCGCAACGGAGCGCCGCCTGGCGGAACAGGGTATAGCCGATGCCAGAATATATCCGGCCCGCGGAACCATCGAGGATTTATTCATAAAACTGACACACTGACCTGATTTATGATTTCAGACGCTGACACACAGCCGGCCATATCGGTAGACGGGCTGACAAAATGTTTCGGGTCGTTCACGGCAGTGGACCACATATCGTTTGACGTGCGGAAAGGTGAGATTTTCGGTTTTCTCGGCGCTAACGGTGCCGGCAAGACCACAGCCATGCGTATTCTGTGCGGCCTCAGCCGGCCCACGTCAGGCACAGGCACAGTGGCCGGATATGACATCAACACACGACCCGAGGAAATCAAGCGGCATATCGGATACATGAGCCAGAAATTCTCGTTATACGGGAATCTGACCGTGATGGAGAATCTTAGACTGTTCGCTGTCATATACGGAATGACTGACGCGGAGATCAAGCGTGAGAGTGACCGTATATTCACGCTGCTTGACATGAATCAGATGCGCGACACTCTTGTGCGTGACATTCCTGTTGGCTGGAAACAGAAACTTGCGTTTGCGTCGGCCACCGTGCACCGTCCTGCAATTGTGTTCCTTGATGAACCGACTGGCGGCGTAGATCCGGTGACGCGGCGCAAGTTCTGGGAACTGATATACCGTGTGTCGGCTGAAGGAATGACAGTATTCGTCACCACCCATTATCTTGACGAGGCGGAGTATTGTAACCGTGTGTCAATAATGGTTGACGGCCGCATTGCCGCGCTTGGCTCGCCCCGGGCTCTGAAAGAGAAATATGCGGCGGATACGATGGACGGTGTATTCAGAACCGTGGCGGCCTCCGCCACAAGAAATGACTGATGCAATGGGCATATTCATATCACTCATAAAGAAAGAGGCCGTGCATATAGTGCGCGACAGACGTACAATGGTCATCACTCTGGTGATGCCTGTGATGCTGTTGTTGCTGTTCGGTTTTGCCATATCGACAGAAGTGAACGACGTAAGGGTAGTGGCGGTTGTCGAACGCCATACGCCGCAGACGCGCGAGATTCTTGAAAGACTGCACGCCGACAGTTATTTCACTTTTCTGGGAATCGTGTCTGACAGCGATGTCGACGGCATGCTCAGACGCGGAGAAACCGATGCGGCGCTGTATCTGCGTACCGACGCCGGAGTGACGGTTCCGCACATAGTCGTAGATGCCTCGAATCCGGTTGTCGGACAGACGTCATCGGCCTATCTGACCGGTATTGTGACAGGCGACAGTGCGTCGGCCGTACTCACCGAGACTCTCTATAATCCGCAGCTGAAAAGCGCATACAATTTCGTGCCCGGCATTATGGGCATGATCTTTATACTGGTCTGCGCTATCATGACGTCGGTGTCGATTGTCAGCGAGAAAGAGAACGGCACCATGGATCTGCTGCTTGTCTCGCCGGTGCGGCCGGGCATGGTCATATTCGGCAAGCTTGTGCCGTATTTCGCGCTGTCGTGCGTGATTCTTGCGGTGATGCTCGTCATGGCCTACACAGTGCTGGGACTGCCCGCCTCATCGACAATAGCAAGTGTGACTGGCGTTACACTGCTGTATGTCGTGCTGTCGCTGTCGATCGGTCTTCTGGTATCTACGATGGTCGACAACCAGGTCTCGGCACTTGTGGTGTCGGCGGTGCTGTTCATGCTCCCGGTGATCATGCTCTCGGGCATGATATTCCCTGTCGACAATATGCCGCGGGTGTTGCAGTGGCTCTCGGCCGCCATCCCTGCCAGGTGGTATGTGGCGGCGATGCGACGTATGATGATACAGCAGCTCGGATTCATGCATGTGTGGCGGGAAGTGGCGGTACTCGGGGGTATGACTGTCGTCATACTTGGCGTGGCGGTAATGAAGTTCAATTCAACGAAACGGTGACATGAAGTGCTCTGAGAACATGCGGATACTTGGCGCCCTGCTGCGCAAGGAGGTGACGCTGATGCGGCGCAACCCCATAATTCCGAAAATGATACTGGTGATGCCTCTGATGGTGATGCTCGTGCTGCCGCTGGTGGCGACAATGGATGTGCGGAATGTCAGTGTGGCTGTGGTCGACAATGACCGCACACAGCTTTCGCGGCGCCTTGTGGCCGATATGGACGCAACCGCCGAACTGACGGTTACCGCGCTCTGTGGTACCCATTCCGAAGCGATGGCTCAGGTCGAGGAGGGGAGTGCCGACGTGGTGGTGACCATCCCTCCGGAATGGTCACGCAATCCCGGCCCGCTTTATGTCGAGGCCAACGGTGTGGATGCCACACGCGGGGCACTGGGGGCGCGTTATGTGGCCGGTTCGGTGGGGCATACCCTCAGACAGTGGCGCGCGGAAAGCGGTGCCCGCATGCCGTCGGCGTCGGTGACGGTTACCGACCGCTATAACCCCACGCTTGATTTCCGTAACTTCATGATACCGGCCCTGCTGGTGATACTGCTGATACTGATCTGCGGGTTCCTGCCGGCGCTGAATCTGGTGCAGGAGAAAGAGACCGGCACAATGGAGGCGATGAACGTGGCTCCGGTGGGGCGCGGCGTGTTCGTGCTGTCGAAACTCGTGCCCTTCTGGGTCACGGGGCTTGGGGTGATTACCGTGGGGATGGCCGTCGGGGGAATCGTCTACGGCCTGTGGCCTCTGGGCAGTGCGGGTGCCATCTACCTGGCGGCGGTGCTTTTCAGCCTGTTCATGTCGGGCCTGGGGGTGGCCGTGGCCAATCGGTCGCACACCATGCTCCAGGCCATAATGGTGATGTTTGCCTGTATTGTGGTATTCCAGCTGATGGGAGGGCTGTTCACGCCGATAGGGGCGATGCCTGCGTGGGCGCAGGCGCTCACCTACGTTGTGCCTCCGCGATATTTCAATGAGATAATGCGCGGGGTGTATCTGCGCGGGGCCAGCGTGGTCGATCTGTGGGGGCAGTATCTCTGCCTTGCCGCGGCGGCCTGTGTGACGTGCCTTGCCGCCGCTCTTACCTACCGTCGTCGCAGGTAGTATAGCCGAGGCATCAGGCCACGGCCGACGGGTCACTGCGGGTCCACATCATACTGCAGGGTCACCCCCTTGAAAGCCGGAGTGCCACCGAGTTGCTGCCAGAGCTGACGCAGTATGGCCTTTACCTGTGTCATCGGGGCTGTAGGCTCGACCTTCAGCATCACCTGACGGATGTATTGCCCCTGCACACGTCCTACGGGGGGCTCCTCGGGACCGTAGACGCGGCGCCCAAGCAGCGCGCGCAGCGCCTCGGCATAGGTGGCGGCCGCCGCGCGCAGAGGGGCGGCCTCGCGGTGACGCAGACGCACGGTCACGATGCGGGCAAACGGCGGGTAGCAGAACCGCTCGCGCTGGGCGATCTCGGCCCGGTAGAACCCCTCGTAATCACGGGCGCGCACGAACCCCAGCAGGGGGTGGGCAGGTTGCCACGTCTGCACCAGCACGCGGGCAGCCTGCCCGGCACGGCGCCCGGCACGCCCGGCCACCTGTGTGAGCATGCAGAATGCGCGTTCCGAGGCCCGGAAGTCGGGCTGGTTTATCAGTCCGTCGGCCGAGACCACCACCACCGTCTCCACCCCGGCGAAGTCAAGCCCCTTGGTGACCATCTGCGTGCCAACGAGGATGTCGGCCTGGCGGCGCGAGAAACTGTCGATGATGCGGTCGTATGACTCTTTGGCGCGGGTGGTGTCGAGGTCCATGCGTGCCACGCGGGCGTCGGGAAAGAGGCGGCCGGTCTCCTCCTCGACACGCTCGGTGCCGTAGCCCAGCACCTCTATGGCGGGTTCGCCGCACTGGGGGCACACCTGCGGCAGGGGGTATGCTGCCCCACAGTAATGGCATCTGAGTTCGCGGGCAGCCTGGTGCCAGGTCAGGGCTACGTCGCACTGGCGACAACGAGGCACCCAGGCGCACTGGCGGCAGCGCGCCACCGGGGCGTAACCCCGGCGGTTCTGGAACAGTATGGCCTGACCGCCGGCGCCGAGAGTATGGCGCACGGCGGCAACCGCCTCGGCCGAGAGGGCGCCGGGACTGTCTTCGCCCGGAGTCCGGCGTATCCCTTTCATGTCTACAATTTCTACCGGGGGGAGAGAGGAGGGAGTGGGGGAATCCGTCCCCTGCCCGTAGCGCTCGGTCAGTTTCACGAGTCCGAACTTGCCTGAGCGCGCTTTCCACGAGGTCTCCACGGCCGGGGTTGCCGAGCCTAACAGGGTGCGCGCCCCGTGCATCTGTGCCAGCACGATGGCGGTGTCGCGGGCGTTGTAGCGCGGAGCCGGGTCGAACTGCTTGTAACTGGGGTCATGCTCTTCGTCGACGATGACCACCCCGAGCCGGGCGAAGGGTAGGAACACCGCCGAACGCGCCCCGATCACTACAAGCGGTTCTGAGGTGGTGAGCAGGCGCCGCCAGATGTCTACGCGCTCGCTGTCTGAGAACTTGGAGTGGCATACCACCACGCGGTCGCCGAACACCCCCTGCAGCCGCCGCGTGAGCTGCGTGGTCAGGGCGATTTCGGGCACAAGGTAGAGAGCCTGGTCGCCACGCGAGAGGGCACGGTCGATAAGGTGCATGTAGACCTCGGTCTTGCCAGAGGCTGTGACGCCGTGCAGCAGCGTCACCGCATGCTCTTTCCAGGACGTCAGAATTTCGTCGCGGGCGCGGGTCTGGGCGGGGCTGAGCTGTGGCAGCGGGCCGGTGGGGCGCCCGTCGTGGCGGAAACGGTTCACCTCGCGGCGCCATGTTTCTACTACTCCCTTTTTCACCAGAGCCGTAAGAATGGCAGGCGAGACTCCGGCGCGCTCGAGCAGGGCGGCACGTGTGACATCAGCCGGCTCGCCGCGTTGGATGCCGCTCATCTCTACAAGCGCCAGCAGAAGGCGCTCCTGTTTGGGCGCCCCCTTGGCCGCGGCGAATGCCGCCGCAACCCCGGAGCGGCCTCCGCTGACACGCACGCAGGTTTCGCGGCGCGTGCGGTAACGCTCCACCAGTTTCTCAGACACTATGGCCGTGCCGCGCGAAATCATGCGGTTCACCAGCGCCGTGGTGCCGCGCTGAGGCAGCGCCTTGGCTATCTGCGCCACCGTGAGGTGCCCCTTGTGGGCGAGCAGCTGTATGACCTCGGCCTCGCGGTCGGTGAGCGGGCCATCGTCGTCGGGACTGTAGTCGGGATTGGCCTCGACGAAGGTCTCGCTCTCGATTTTCAGCCCGGCGGGCACGGCGGCCTTGAACATGTCGCCGGCCGCGCAGAGGTAATAGTCGGCCATCCACTCCCACAGTTTCAGCTGGGGGTGGCGCAGCACAGGCCGGTCATCGAGCACCAGAGCCACATCCTTGACCTCAATCCCTTCGGGGGCCTTTAGCGGCAAGCCTGTGACAATGGCGGTGTAGAATTTCTTGCGGCCGAATGGCACAATGACCCGGCATCCGGGCACGATTGAGTCACCCTCGCCGTCGGGCAGACGGTAGGTGAACGTGGCGTGCAGTGGCAGGGGGAGAATTACCTCGACATACCTGGGGTGCGGCGCGATGTCTATGGTGGGTTGTGCGGTGTCTTGCATGGGGTGGAATGCTTTCTGCAAATATAACGATTCCCGCCGGAAAGGGGCGTAAAAAATGCCTGAAAACATGTTTTACAACATAAAAATCCTCTTTATTAAGCAAATTTAACAAAATGCTCCAAAATCCCCTCCTGGGCGCGTCAGACGGCGTTTATTGCTGTTAAAAGGGTGATAATGACCATTATAATCCGGTGGTAGGGATGAACAGAATTTCGCTACGTGGCGTTTATTTTGTAATTTTGCAACCGAATGAGCAAATCAAGCCGCGCCATAGAGATGGAGCGGGCGCCGAAAATCGGCAAGGGACACGGATTTCAGGCACACGCGCCACAGCGCGCAGACATGTCATGCAGGGTGTCATGATCCTGGGGTGACAGCCGGCCTGGCCCGCGGCGGAGCTGAGGCTCCAGCCCTTAATTGTGAACCTCAATTTACAGTAATGAAGAAAACAATGTTCAGCATTGTGAGCTTCGTTGTCATGCTGTTTACCCTCTCGGCCTCTGTTGACAAAGGCCGTTACGCACAGCCCGGTAAAGAGGCGCCGGCCCTGGTGGCCGTCCGCGACGGCAGTGCGGCATCCCTTCAGGAACTGCGGGGCAAAAAGGTGATTCTGTCGTTCTGGTCGGCAGCCGATGCCGAATCACGAGTGATGCAGACAAAGATCACGGCACTTGCCAGAAAGGCCGGTGCAAAGGCTGACAACGTTGAAGTGTTGTCGATTAACTTTGACCGCTCGGAGCGGCTGATGGACGAGATAGTCCGCATCGACAATCTTGACGAAAGCTCACAGTTTCATGTCGGGTCGCCCGACGAGGCCCGCGCCCTGCGCGACGCATTCTCGATGCACAACGGCCTCCGCACATTTATCATCGACACAGACGGCACTATCGAGGCCGTTGACCCGACCGACACACAAATCGCCCGAGTACTGGGCTGATGTACTTTTAAATTCATTAGAATTCATTCCACGCTTAAGCGCCCCCGGCAATCTGCCCGAGGTGCTTTTTTATTTTATAAATGTGAAATAAACAGGTAAATATCGCGTTCTCATAATAGATTATGCCGTAAAGCGCCCTTTGGGTGCATTGGCCTGACTGATTTTGCAACTTACATCATCAACCCCATGAATATAATGACAGACTTTTGTGTCGGAGCGATTATGGCGTCAGCCGTGGGCCTTGCAGCCCCGGGTGCATTGGCACAGACCCCGGCACACAACCCCGATGCCAGATTCCTCGAGTTCCCCGCATACGACGGCACAGACCTTGGCCTTACTCTTGCCGGCGATGACGCCCGTTTCCGCCTCTGGTCGCCCGAGGCCGAGCAGGTGCGTCTGCGCATCTATGACAACGGCACCGGCGGAGAACCGGTGCAGACCGTCGACATGACCCGCGCCGAGTCAGGAACCTGGACAGCCACCGTCACCCCCGTGCCGATGGGGAAATTCTACACCTTCCAGATTCTGCACAACGGCCGCTGGCTCGACGAGACTCCCGGCATCTGGCCCAAGGCGGTAGGCATAAACGGCGCGCGCGCCGCCATAATAGACATGGCAGCCACCGACCCCGAAGGGTGGAGCACCGATCGCGGTCCCGAACTCGAATCGGTAACCGACGCCGTTGTCTACGAACTGCATCATCGCGACTTCTCGGTGCATCCGTCGTCGGGCGTCACCAACAAAGGGAAATTCCTGGCAATGACCGAACATGGCACCGTCAGCCCCGAAGGTGAGAAAACCGGGATCGACCACCTCAAGGAACTCGGCGTGACGCATGTGCAGATTCTTCCCAGCTACGATTACAATTCGGTAGACGAGACCGGCAACTCCCCCCGCAAATACAACTGGGGCTACGACCCGCAGAACTACAACGCTCCGGAGGGTTCGTATTCTACTGACGCCGCCGACCCCGCGGCGCGCATACGCGAGATGAAACAGATGATCAAGGCCCTTCACGACGCCGGCATAGGCGTGATAATGGATGTGGTCTACAACCATACCGCTGTCAATTACGGCTCGAACTTCTCGCTCACAGCCCCGGGATACTTCTACCGTCACCGTGCCGACGGCACATATTCCGACGCCTCGGGATGCGGCAATGAGACTGCATCAGAGCGTCGTCAGATGCAGGACTTCATCGTGAACTCCGTGAAATACTGGGCCAAGGAATACCATATCGACGGTTTCCGTTTCGATCTCATGGCCATTCACGATACCGAGACCATGAACCGCGTGGCCCGCGAGCTCCGTGCCATCAACCCCGACATAATAATATATGGCGAAGGGTGGACTGCCGGCGACTCTCCGCTCCCGGTCGAACGCCGCGCCCTCAAAGAGAACGTCTCGGCCCTGCAGGGTGTGGGAGTCTTCTCGGATGACATCCGCGATGCCGTCAAAGGCCACTATTCAAACGCCGAAGACAAAGGTTTCGCCACCGGTAAACCCGGTAACGAGGAAACCGTGAAGATCGGTATAGTAGGCGCCACCGCTCATCCCCAGGTCGACTACAAGAAAGGGAACAACTCGAAGTTCCCCTATGCCAAGACACCCGCCTCGGTCGTGAACTACGTATCGTGCCACGACGACCTGATGCTTACCGACAAGCTGCGCAAGTCGATGCCCGAGGCAACCGAGGCCGAGCGTCAGCGCGCCGCGCGCCTGGCACAGACCATCGTGATGACTTCGCAGGGCATCCCCTTCATGTGGGCGGGCGAGGAGTTCTTCCGCGACAAGAAGGGCGTACACAACTCATATCAGTCGCCTGACTCGATCAATGCCATCGACTGGAGCCTCAAGCATGCCAACCACGAGCAGTTCGACTACTACAAGGAACTTATCGCTCTGCGCAAGACTCACCCCGCCTTCCGCATGACCGATCCCGAAATGATTGTAGAGTGTCTGCGGTTCGACCCTGTGACCACCCCTAACGTCATCTCGTACTCGCTCCGTGCAAACGCCAACAGCGACTACTGGAAAGAGATAAAGCTCGTGTTCAACGGCAGTGACAACGACGTGGAGGTGATGATACCCCGCAACGAATGGACGGTCATCGCCTACGACGGCAAAATCAACCACAACGGTCTGCTTGACGCCGACGGCGTCCCCGTCACCACCAAGGGCGGCAAGACAACCATCCCGCACCGTTCGGCCTACATCCTGGCCCGCTGATCCATTTCCGCCGCTATAACATGCACCGGTAAAAAACTCAGGCGCCCGACGTTTGGTCAGGCGCCTGAGTTTTTTTAATTTTGCACCCGGTTCAGGGGACAGCCTTTCCCCGGCCACTCATTATTATGCTTTCAGCCGTTACGAAATTCCTTACGCCCGGTGTGACGACGGTGATTCTGCTCGTCGTGGCCAACATATTCATGTATATAGCCTGGTATGGTCATCTCAGACTGCAGACAGCAGGCGTGACAACCAACTGGCCTCTGTATCTGGTGGTATTTCTGTCGTGGGGCGTGGCGTTGCTCGAATACTTCTGCCAGGTGCCTGCAAACCGCATCGGGTTCGAGGGTAACGGCGGCCCGTACTCGCTGATGCAGCTCAAAGTAATGCAGGAGGTCATAACCCTGGTGATATTCATGATTTTCAGCCTTTTTGTCTTCGAGGGGTTTACCATACGCTGGAACCACATCCTGGCCATGATTCTCCTGGTAGCCGCTGTCTGGCTCGTCTTCATGAAATGACCTGGCGATTGTCATTCCCATTACAACAAACTGCAGCGCCAAATCCGACCTATTGCAGATTTGGCGCTGCAGTTTGTTGTAATCCGTTTGTCCGGTCAGTTCTTGAGCTTGTCGGCGAGATTGTGGGCGCCGTCGCCTACTTTGTCAAGGGCATCGCCTGTGAAATCCTTTACTTTCTCAAAGAACCCGCCGGCTTTTTCTTTAACGGTATCAGCAATGTCACCGGCCTTCTCTGTGGCCTGCTCATAGACATCGCCGGCTTTGTCTTTAAGGTCGGCAAACTTGTCCTGAGCCTTGTCGATGATGTTCTTATTTTCGTCGGCAACCGCGTTTTTCGCGGCGTCGGCACTTACCTGGGCCGCGGCTTTTGCGATCTGGGCTTCCTGACGGGCTTTTTCAGCGTTGTCTGTTGTGTTCATAATTATAGTTATTAGGTATTGTTTTCAAGTAAAAACAACGTTTTTGTGAGATTGTTTTACCAATAACATTAATTATGAGGCATCCAGGCAGCCGGCACCGGCAGGTCACGGGGCGGTTTGAATTCCTTAGCCTTGTGCCGGCCCGGCAGGTTTGCTCCCGCCGTTCTGAGGGGCATTCCCCGGCTTTTTGCCCGGCTTGCCGTGACGATTACCATAGCGGCGTCCGCGCGACGCGCCGGGAGTCTTGGGGTCACGGGGTTTGTCCTCGCTCTTGCGGTTGTGACGTCCGTAACCACGGCCTGAGGATTTGCCCTGGGGGGATGCTCCGCGACGGTTGTCGTTGCCGCGGCCGCCACGACGGCTGGGACGGTATTCCGGTGTCTCGCCGAACTTCTCGGGTACATCTTCCTTTCTGACTTCATAGCCGAGGAACCGCTCGATCTCACCGAATTTGCCCTGTTCGCGAGGACTCACGAATGTCACTGCCTCGCCACCGGCACCGGCGCGGGCCGTGCGCCCGATGCGGTGCACATAGTCTTCGGCCTCGTGCGGTACGTCGAAATTCACCACCATGGTGATGTCGTCGATGTCGATGCCACGGGCCAATATGTCGGTGGCCACAAGCACGTCGATGCGGTTGGCGCGGAAATCGAGCATTACCTCGTCGCGCTGTTTCTGGTCGAGGTCCGAGTGGATTTCGGCCGCTTTCAGTCCGGCGCGGCGCAGGGCACGCGTCAGTTCCTTTACATTGAGTTTCGACGACGCGAACACAATCACGCGCTGTGCGTGGCGGCTTTTGAGCAGATGCTGGAGCAGGGGAGCCTTCTGAGTGTCATAGACCACGAACGCCGACTGCTGTATCTTCTCGGTCGGGCGCGATATGGCTATCGACACCTCGGCCGGATCATGCAGGATGGCTTTGGCCAGCTGCTGGATGCGCGGGGGCATCGTGGCCGAGAACATCAGTGTCTGACGCGTGTCAGGAGTCTGTTTCACGATCTGCATGATGTCGTCGTAGAACCCCATGTCGAGCATGCGGTCGGCTTCGTCAAGAATGATATACGACACTTTCGACAGATCGACATATCCCATCGACATGTGTGCCAGCAGTCGGCCGGGCGTGGCAATCACCACATCGGCGCCCATTTTCAGGGCTTTCTGCTGCTGAGCGAACGTGGCGCCGTCGGTTCCGCCGTATATGGCCACCGACGTCAGCGGCAGGAAGTATGAGAAGCCCTCCATCTGCCTGTCGATCTGCTGTGC
>ERZ1673743.2236-NODE-2236-length-17634-cov-9.027192_pt1 | contig 17634 bp, 10 predicted proteins | sample MGYA00580197_ERZ1673743 | MGnify/ENA primary metagenome ERZ1673743 (study PRJEB41218, sample SAMN15661795) | gut metagenome | host: Homo sapiens | place: Canada: London | collected 2015-08-20/2019-03-30 | study: EMG produced TPA metagenomics assembly of... | reverse complement strand
TATTCTTTTTTCATATCTCCTATTATACCACTTTTTTGCTATGAACACAAGCTCTAAACATATTGAAGTCGGCAAATGTCAAAACACAAGTAAAAAACTGCCTTTCTCCAAAAGGAATAATGCAGTTTCGGTGTTTTTCTGGGGTATCGGCATCTTTTAATTGGAAAATGGTGAGTTCCCTAAGCGTATTACGACCAGTATTTTGTGGAAGACAGCCATCCTGCCATTATTCCTCCAGAGAAATTTGAACTGGTACAGGCTGAGATGATCCGGAGAAAATCGGCAGGGAGAGAATACAGTGGCAGCAGTCCGTTTTCCTCCAAAATTATATGCTCCTGCTGCGGCGGATTTTATGGTGCAAAGGTATGGCATTCAGGCAGTAAATACCAGAGAACCATCTGGCAGTGTAATCATAAATTTCAGAACAACGAAAAATGCACCACGCCCCATTTATATGATGATGACATCAAAAAAAATTCCTGACTGCCTGCGAAAAGATCATGGAGCATAAGGATGTATTTATCGCATCTTGTCAGCAGGTCATAGAGTTGCTTTCCGACTGCTCTGCCATTGATTCGGAAATGTCGGAGATTCAGGAACAGCCTTTTCAGAATGAGACAAACATCCGTGCGCTGATAACGGAAAATATGAGAAATCCCATAAAACTTGACGAGTATACGGAGAAATACAACATTCTTGATACAGAACGAATGCTGCATCTCCAGAAGCAGAAAGAGATGCGACTTTCCCGAAGAGAATTCCTAAAGGATATGATCAGTGAAGTTGCCGGTGGTAAGCTGGATATTTCATTTTTCAACGAGAGAGCGTGGAAAATTCTGATTCAGAGTGTGACGGTTCTGGAAGATGGAAAGTGGTTTTCAGGTTTCAGAATGATGTGGAGATTACAGTATAAAATGCGCCCCACTGGGCTGCCAGACTGGAGTTGTCTGGTTGCCTGGTGGGGCTGATTTTTTGAAGAGATGAGATGATCACATTTGTTTTAGAACGACATTGTGATCTCATATTACTTTTTTGTTTCAAGTCTTATCATAATCATATCATCAAGACCGGCGTCCCTGATATCACATTTCTCATAACCTCTAAGGTACGTTTTCAGACCTAAAGCATTTAAAGCCAGGTTCATACGATTCATCAGTGCCGCAGTTCTTCTTTTATAATTAAAATCCCGCAGCAGATTTCTAAGTTTAATTTTACGGTAGGAGATTCCAGAATACGTCAGCTGCATCCAGATAAGCTTGAAATATGCACCAAAACAGTCTGTTTCTATTTCTGAATCAGTCCCTTTTTGTGATATCTCCAAAAGGATCCTTTCAGCTTCATGGTATTCTCTGTCATCCAGCTCATAAAGATTCAACAGATCCATCACGCTCCGCTTGAGCAAAAAATAATCAGGCCGATAATCCCAGACTATCATCTGATTGTGATTTTCAAACAAATCTGATAAGATCTCATTTTCTCTTTTGTGGGAGGCGTTTTCGAGAAACAGGTATACTGCAATGTCCTGCGGCATCAGCTTATACTTTGTCCATACCATCACTTATCGCTCTTTCGCATATTGCATGTCCTGCACAGCACCTGCAAATTATCCTGAACTGTCAGGCCGCCTTTTGCCATAGGTATGATATGATCTACTTGTAAATAGGTACGTGTGGGAAATACTTCTCCGCATCCTGCACAGACATAATTTCCGTCTGCATTTCGCGCTGCAGCATAGGTATTCTCCCTGAGTACAAGTCCAATTTTCGGATATAATGCAATGATTTTCTGCAACGGTAACTGCTCCAGATTTCGTAGTTCTGCTTCCGTCTGCGGCTCAGTCACTGCAATCTCCACATCGCCATCCAGCTTGTCAAGCTCCAGATCAATAAGCTTTTTGAAGAAATACTGGTTGGAATAATACACGGGAATCAGGCTTCCTTCTTCTTCCCAAAGCTCCTGAATATAAGCATTCTTTTCACTGCGGCGCATATCTTCATCGTAAATTTTTCTGGCAATTTCAGATACATCCAGCTTCTTTCTGTCCATTTCATCAATAGTAACAAAGAGTGGTTCCACTGCCTTTTGTGCATAGAATTTCAGCAGATGCTCAATATCGTTCCGGCTGCAGGAAGGAATCATGTTTTCATCAAAATAGCACTGAAAACAATGCTCTGTCATATCTTCAAGCGTACCTTCTGGAATCGTTTCACCCTCGATTCCATAATGTTCCATCAGGTTCGGCAGATCACAAATCAGGCTCTTGTAAGCAGTTTCAGTGCTATTGTATACCAGAATCTGATGATTACATTCAAATGTAGAAAGCACATACATTCCCAGCGGAATCCGCTCAATAGCAGCAATCCTGTCCAGTGAAGAAGTATCTACAGCAGAATCTGCCATCAGTGCAAATTCTTCCAGTTTGGAAATAGCAATCAGACGGATATTATGCTTACGCTTTTCAGCAGTGGTTTCCTTTTCATGATATTCCGCATCTGTCAGAGTTTTCGGATTTACCCAAGCAATCTTATCATTCCAGTCGTCCACAAAGCTTACAATATAGGCTTCTTTGGTACCGCCTGCTTTGAGTCCGCGTAAAGCTCTGCCAACCATCTGGGTCATGAGCGTAGTGGAAACCGTGGGACGTGTCAGAAATACCGTGTGTGTTTTCGGCAAATCTGTGCCCTCTGTGAGAATATTAACATTAATGAGAACCTGTATCTCTCCTTTGCGGTACTGTTCGATCTTCTGTTCATTCTCTTCATTGGAAATGGTGATACCGGTTATCATATCTCTTACGGAAGAAATAATATATTCTGACCTGATGCCATATTTCTTCCCCTTTTCATTGAAAAGTTTATTAAGAGCAATGGCATGCGCCTTATTCAATGCAAATACAATAGTGGGACCGTATTTCTCATAATTGTTCATATACTCGTCCACAATAAGCCTGTTACGCTCCTTATTGTCTGCGATATCATTTGCAATGTCTTCAGGGAGCATATCCAGATTCTCAATGCTTTTCAGAGCATTTATTCCCAGATGTTCTGTAAACTGTATTTTGGTTTCACAGGGGTTGAAATAAGGAGTTGCAAGAATACCTTTTTTGATAAGAGCATCTAAATCTGTTTTATACACAATATCATCTGTGAAGATCTGCTTGAGTGCGCCCTGCTCGTCCTCAGAGGTACGGAATGGCGTTGCCGTAAGTCCCAGAAGCTTCATGGACTTTGTGTGATATGCAACATACTGAATGATTTTCTTGTATGACTTTGCAACTGCATGATGTGCTTCGTCGACCACCAGATAGATTTCTTCGCCGTTCAGCCATTTATCCAGCTTGTCCAGGCTGCGGATAAGGCTATCCTTACCTGCAAAAATGATATTATCAGTCTCCTTGATATGTATGAGCTTGTCGTGCATACCAGAAACAATGCGGTAGCTGAACACGGTGCGGTTTACCATATTGTCCGTATATGCATTGCGTGCAAAAGCCTCTGCTGCTTGCTCCAGAAGCAAATGGCGGTGTGCTATCCAAAGGATTTTCTTGCCCTTATCCACAGCGTTCCGGAGCAGCCAATGTGCTGCTGTTAAAGTCTTTCCGCCGCCTGTTGGGAGTACAAGCAGGGTACGAAACTCTCCCTTTTTATCCATTGCATCCAGTTTCTTTACTGCCTCTTCCTGATGCTCGTAGAGTTGTCTTGGATTCCTGCCATTGGCAGGCGTGATTGTTTGTGCATTGATGTTTTCTACCATAATTGGCATGTTGTTTCACCTCAGAATTTCTTACACAGCTCAAGCTGTTAATGATTATAGGTTGACGCTCTTAAATATTGTAACTAAATCAGCCATAAAGGTTTTATAATCCTTATTATAGAGAGATTTGCAATTTCTGAGCCTGTTTTCAATTTCAACCATTTCCTCAAGTTCTGATATAAGTATATCATGTCAGATGTACTATAAACAGTACTATGATTACTTTTCAGTATCTGTATACATTTCCACCACTTCCAAAGCAAGACGTTGTACCTCATCTGCCACCCACAGCGGTGAAACTATGAAAGCTCCTTCACCGAATCCGATAATCCATGAAAGAAAAGTCGGACTTACTGCCGCCTGGAAATCTGCACGGAAGCAGCCATCTTCCAGTGCTGACAGACGCACATTTTCTCCAAAACGGTCTATGACTACATTCAGATATGATACATCAAATACAGCTGTAATATGTTCGATTTCACCATCGAACATGGAGAAAATCGGCTTTACATAATTTGCCGCATTAAAAGGCTCCCTCGGCATACTACGACGTTCTTCGCTAACTGCAATATCAGTCATTCTGTCCACTTTATAATGGACGAAGTCTTCATACTTTTCGTTGTAGGCAATGAGATAATAATTTTCGTTATCAAAGATCAATGCCATCGGATTGGTGCGATAATTCTCGCCATTTTTACGATATACCTTTTCTCTTTTGATATTGTAATCATAATATCGAAATGTGATTTTTCTAGTTGAAGCAATGGCATTATGAAGTGTATCCACATTATAAAAGATACTCTCATTCATACTCTTGATTCGATCATAGATGTAAATCTGACCTGAAAACTCTCTCGCCTGCGGTTTGCTTGCAAGACTTTTCAGCTTTTTGATCAGTGATTCGCTTTTCTTTTTGGTAACAAATCGTGAAGATTGTACACTATCAATCAGAATTTTCAATTCGGCCATTTCAAAAACTCTGGATCCTAAGAAATACTCACTGGTTTTGCTTTTTCGCATCACAATGTCCACTCCAAAAGCCTGAAGTGTCCGGATATCATCATAAATCGAACGCCTTGCAGCTGAAATTCCGTTGCGTTCAAGCTTTGCAATGATCTCGTTGACCGTGAGCGTATGTTCCTCATCAGTTTCTTCATAGAAAAATTTCATAATATACAGAATCTTTTGTTTCTGGTTTTTTGATTTTGGCATATGCTGCACTTCCTGACATTACCGATTTAATTTACTTCATTATAACATTTTAGATGATGTTAGTCAACCCACCCGTATCAAAGTAAGCGTTTTTTTGTTAAAGTAATCGTCTTATCATTACATATTGTCAAATTTAAATTCTACTTGATTTTATCACGTTAAAACGCCTTCTTAGACCATTTTCTCTAAGAAGGCGTTTTCTTTGGATATTTTACTTAATGTTTACAATCATCTGCTTCATCAAAACTAAATCAAATACATTTATAACATTGTCGCCATAAAGATCAGCAGCCTTCCAATTATCAAGCACGGTTCCATCATTTAAAAGCCATTTCTGAACCATGACAATATCTGCAATTGTGAATACCCCATCATTGTTGCAGTCTCCAACAACACGATTTTGCCAATTGAAAATAGGATAACCACCATTAAAACTTGAATCTGTATTTTCTTTGTATGCTGACCCTAAAGAAGAAGCTGCTGCTTTCATTAATGCAGATTTTAATAGCGTAATATCTTGCGTATTTGCTTTGCCGGAACCAATTGCATTTCCTTCTCCTTGCAAAGCATAACAATTCTCAATTGTAATAATAGATTCATGTTGCGTATCTACACTTACAATTCCTGCAATAGTTCCTGCTGCATCACTGGCACCGCTGAGCGTTCCAACATGATAGCAGTTTTGAATCAAAACAGTATTGGAATCTTCTGATCCACCCGTATGAATGTTCCCAACCACACCACCAATGATCCTTCCGCCGTTGGATGTTACTGTACCATTGTGATAGCAATCAATTACTGAACCGCTCTGCCAAATGTATCCGACAACTCCACCAACTGCTTGCTCTCCACCAGAAACATTACCAATGAAGCTGCAATTTCGGATGATTCCATTTTTTCCGCAAATCTCTCCACAAATTCCACCAACAGAAATATCAGTTGAATTTACAGTTCCTTCTACGGCTAAATTTTCAATAATTGCTGGTTTTATTCCCATTGAGCCAAACAAGCCAGCATATTTTGTAGTTTCGTTTATGGATAGCCCAAAAATAGTGTGATGGTTTCCATTATAATGTCCAGCAAACAATCTGCTTGTTTCAGTACCATCAAATGCTCTTTTTCCAATTGGTATCCACTCTTCATCTTCAAGATCAATATCTGTCGTTTGCAAGTACACACTCTCTCTAAAGGAAGAAGAACTAGCTTCATCATTGATAAGATCTCTCATAACTTGTAAATCTTTCTTACTTGAAATCAAATATGGATCATCTTCTGTCCCTTTTCCTTTGAACGGTGCGTTTTTTACAGTTACAGTAAAGCTATCTATAAACGTAGAGCCGTTTGCAGTATAAGAAACAATTACATCTGCTTTTCCGATTTCTGAAAAATCATACTGATAGGAAACCTCATGAGAAACATCTTTAAATGTACCAATAGCATATGTTAACTGTACAGAAATTCCAGACGAATCTATTTGTTCTCCAATATAGTATTCTGTTTTTGTAGGAGGATTTTTGATTATAATTTCAGACGGGGATACAGGAACAAAACTCCACTTTTGAGCAGCAGTTCCATTGTAGTAGTATTGACTGATGTTCTTTCCCTTTTCGCATACACCACCACTTAAATCTAAACAATAGCCGCTCATTTTAGAAATCAGTGTATAGGTTCCATCACCGTTATCTTTGATAACCCATTGCTGATTTCGATTGCCATTTTTACCACACAGCTGAATATTTCGGTTGACATACGCAAAATTAGCATCGTCATTCCAAACATCAAGTGCCAGACCTGTGCTGACCTCACTCACATTGTAATAACCATCAGACAGATATTCAACATAAAACAAATCATCACAAGTATTCGTTTCCCAAAGATGTATATTTGTCTCATCTTTATATTCAGATTTTACTGCCGCTCCATCTGCATCTACACAATAATTTGCATCCAATGCGGAACGAATACTGTATACACCATCTTCAATTGTCTGTCCTGTGGATGCTCCATACGGAACGAAAACATATTTCTGTGCAGTGGTATCATTGGTTTCCCATACTTGTACATTGGTACTATTTTCAAACCCACCACCAGCTATATCCAAATAGAAGCCGTTGCATCTGGATTGAATCTTATAACCATAGTCTGTTTGAATGATTGACCACTGCTGAGCAGTACTATCATTTTCTTCCCAAACCTGTACATTTGTGCCTCTGTCCAAAGACGCTCCACTTACATCTAAGCAGAAATTAGTTCCTTTTGACTTGATTTCATAGAAACCATTTCCAAGGTACACCAAAGTCCATGCATCACAAGCAGGTGGCATTACATTTGTTCCCATCGTATACATATTGACATTGTTTCCAGATGCCACTTCTGTTCCAGGAATGTCAACATAATAATTCATGTTGATGGACGAGATAATGTAATAATCACCATCTGGCAAAGTCTGTCCTGCCCCATTCGATATTTCTTGACCTTTTGGTATTGCACTTGCTACACTAATCTTTCGTTCATCGGATAAACTACCTTCGCCGTCTTTTGAACCTTTAGGTGTTGCATAAACTCGTACAGTATATTCACCTTCTTGAGAAGCAGAAAAGGAATATGAAGTACTCAAATTCATATTGCCCTCATGAATCCATGTACCATCCGGTGCAATGACATTTATCCAATAATGTGATATATTTGAACTTGATGAAGAAGCAACCCATGAAGTGTAGATAGTATCCCCTACAATATAGGAAGATTTATCAGTACTAATTGTGGGCGTTACTATATCTGGTGGAACAACGCCTCCGTATTTAGGCCAATATTTTGTTTTTGCATAATTTCCTCTTGTCACTGAAACTCCCGTATTATAACCAGCAGGAGTTTCAAAACTATAGCACCACTTCCAACCAGAATAGTAGGCACCATCAGCAGAATTTTCGACATCCTTTATGTATGAATATACTCCAGGTCTAACGTTAGTTTCTAATTCATGTTTTAAAAATTGTAGTTGCCCATCAATAGTTTTGTAATTATATCCATTTGAATTACACCAATTAACCAAATTAGTCCTTCTGCCTTTTGAACTTGTTCTTGGTGTGTTTGTCCATTGACAAATGCCATATCCACCACCGCTTCCCCATGTATAACCATGTTCTAGCAAATTAGGATTAAAGCCACTTTCTTTTTCAATATTTGCAAGAACTCCACAAGCTCCCGCAGCATTGAAACCTAAGTTTCCAACAAGAAAATCGTATATTATTTTCTCATTTGTTGCTGCACTAACTTGAAAAGATGGAAAAAAATTAAGAGTGCCAAACAGCATAACAATTGAAAATAAAACTGAAGTAATTCGTAAGCATATTCTTTTCATTTTAGCATCTCCCTTTTTATAAAATGAGCTTTTGTTTCATAAGACTCAAATCGAGAGCATTGATTCTACCATCCTCATAAAGATCAGCGGCATTCCAATTTACGAGTTTGATTCCATCATTTAAGAGCCATTTCTGAAGCATGACAATATCTGCAATTGTGAACTTCCCATCATTGTTGCAGTCCCCAACAACACTATTTTGCCAAGTATGAATCGGATAGCCACTATTGAAACTATCATCTGTATTTTTCTTATACAATGTTCCAAGAGAAGAAGCTGCTGATTTCATCAGTGCAGGTTTTAAAAAGATTATGTCCTGCGTATTTGCTTTGCCGGAACCAATTGCATTTCCTTCTCCTTGCAAGGCATAACAATTCTCAATTGTAACACTAGATTCATGTTGTGTATCTACACTTACAATTCCTGCAATAGTTCCTGTTGCATCACTGGCACCGCTAAGTGTTCCAACATGATAACAATTTTGAATCAAGACAGTATTGGAATCTTCTGATCCACCTGTATGAATATTTCCAACTACGCCGCCAATGATTCTTCCGCCGTTGGATGTTACTGTACCATTGTGATAGCAATCAATTACTGAACCGCTCTGCCAAATGTATCCGACAACTCCACCAACTGCTTGCTCTCCACCAGAAACATTACCAATGAAGCTGCAATTTCGGATGATTCCATTTTTTCCGCAAATCTCTCCACAAATTCCACCAACAGAAATATCAGTTGAACTTACAGTTCCTTCTACGGCTAAATTTTCAATGATGGCAGGTTCTGTTCCGGTTGAACCAAATAATCCCGCATATTTTGTAGTTTCATTTACATACAATCCAGAAATGGTATGACAATTTCCATTATAGTGTCCAGCAAACAGCCGCTCCGTTGCTACCTCATCAAAATCCCTTTTTCCAATTGGTGTCCACTTTTCATTTTCTAAATCGATATCTATCGTTTGCAGATAGGTACAGTTTCTGAAAGCCGCTGAACTATCCTCATTGTTGATTAAATCTCGCATCATTTTCAAATCTTCTTTGCTTGAGATTAGATATGGATTATTTTCTGTTCCATTTCCATCAAAGGGAGCTTCTTTAATTGTAACATTAAAAGCATCTTTTAGAGTAACACCATTGATATTGTATTTGACGAATACATTCGTCTTTCCTGGCTTAGAAAAATTATATGCATAGGAAACATCGTAAGTAATATCTTTAAAAGTTCCAATTTCATATTTTGCTTGTATAACTGCTCCATCAGTATCTAAATTACTGCCAATATAATATTCCGTTATATTTGGTAAGGATACTATTGTAATTTCAGACGGGGATACAGGAACAAAACTCCACTTTTGAGCAGCAGTTCCATTGTAGTAGTATTGACTGATGTTCTTTCCCTTTTCGCATACACCACCACTTAAATCTAAACAATAGCCGCTCATTTTAGAAATCAGTGTATAGGTTCCATCACCGTTATCTTTGATAACCCATTGCTGATTTCGATTGCCATTTTTACCACACAGCTGAATATTTCGGTTGACATACGCAAAATTAGCATCGTCATTCCAAACATCAAGTGCCAGACCTGTGCTGACCTCACTCACATTGTAATAACCATCAGACAGATATTCAACATAAAACAAATCATCACAAGTATTCGTTTCCCAAAGATGTATATTTGTCTCATCTTTATATTCAGATTTTACTGCCGCTCCATCTGCATCTACACAATAATTTGCATCCAATGCGGAACGAATACTGTATACACCATCTTCAATTGTCTGTCCTGTGGATGCTCCATACGGAACGAAAACATATTTCTGTGCAGTGGTATCATTGGTTTCCCATACTTGTACATTGGTACTATTTTCAAACCCACCACCTGCTACATCCAAATAGAACCCATTGCATCTGGATTGAATTTTATAACCATAGTCTGTTTGAATAATTGACCACTGCTGAGCAGTACTATCATTCTCTTCCCAAACTTGTACATTTGTGCCTCTATTCAAAGACGCCTCGCTTACATCCAAGCAGAAATTAGTTCCTTTTGATTTTATTTTATAGAACCCATTTCCAAGGTACACCAAAGTCCATGCATCACAAGCAGGTGGCATTACATTCGTTTCCATCGTATACATATTGACATTGTTTCCAGATGCCACTTCTGTTCCGGGAATGTCAACATAATAATTCATGTTGATGGACGAGATAATGTAATAATCACCATCTGGCAAAGTTTGTCCTGCACCATTCGATATTTCTTGACCTTGCGGCGTTGGTGGGTCTATATCTAACTTCTGCATATAACTTGCATATACATGACCAGAAATACCATTATAATTTTCTACATATAGCCATGTTCCATTTCCTTTAGAAACATGAACCGTTGTTCCTTTTGGAATCTTTCCAACAATACTTGCAGAAGTACTTTCTCCACTACGAATATTTAAGTTACTTGAATCTGTTACTACTAAGTAGTTACCTGCATAACTATCATTACAGGTGCAAGTATCCACTACGCCAAGTTTTTGTGTAAAAGAAGGATCGATCAAATCTTGTCGCCTACAGTAATTTTTATACGAAACATACCAGTATGTACTATTAGATGTATTTGTCAACGAACCAGATGCAGTTCCCAAGTACATTTCCAGATGCAACATGTGTCCACCGCCTTTATTGTTCGCAATTACTGTGCCGATCTGCTGTCCTTTTTCTACTCTATCTCCAGAGCGAAATGAAGTTTTAATTTCACAGTATCTTGCAACAGAACCATCATCATTTTTCACACTGATTGCTTGTGTTCCACCATAAAAATTTGAACTAAATTCTTCTACATATCCACCCGTCATAGCATACACAGATGTTCCAACTGCACACACATAGTCATTTGCAGCATGCTTACGAGTCGTTCCAGTTCGATTTGCCCCAAAATATCTTGAACCAGTATTGATGTCTGCATAACTTGCTTGAATCGGTTTTGTCCAATTTGCTAATGCATAATTTTCCAGTTCCGCTACAGAAGACCAACCCGCAGAAACAGGAACTGCGTTCTCCGAAATCAGGTTAAATAATGCGCACATCGTCATAAGGCTAATCAATATTGCGATGGCTTTTTGAATTTTTACGTTTGTCATAATGTAATCCCATCCTCTTTTTTATAATTTTTTATACTTTAATACGCATAGGTAAAAGCACATCACCTTCTTTCTTGCCTTGTTACGTATCAGCTAAATTCCTATTTTTGTAATACCGACTAAAATAAAGCTGATTTATCAAGATGATTTCATGTATTCTAAATAAAATTTTACAACATTCAATTTGGAAATTCAAGATAATTTGGTTATTTTCTACCATAAAAATATTTTTTTGTATATTTGCACAAATTTTTAATACGAGATTTGAAGGTTTGGACAAATGAACCAACGCCATACTTTTGGAATGTGAATACTGTACAAAACAAAAGCACCTGACATAAAATATATCGGGTACTTTTTACTATTTATTCTTTCCGCATAAGAGATGAATGCTGTTTCAATCACTATAAGTTCATCTTCTATCATTTTTGCAATCACTCGGCGAACGTAATCTTCAATTTCCGATGTTGCAAACGCTTTCTAATCATTGCTGTTACATCAGGAAACACTGGTAATGGTTTTGCATTACTGGAAATTGGTGTGATTTGTATCGCAGACGGATTAATATCTGAAAAAGAATCTTCCTTTTTGCAAGAGATGCCAAGATATAGGCAAACGGACAATCCCACCCCTCTTTGAGTGCATTGACTGTGATGATAATTCGGATTGGACAGTCCCGCTGCATCAGGTGTGAACAAGTGCAGACATATCAAGTTTCAGCAGAGGGCAACCGAAATCCAAGCAGAATCCGAACAAGCTTGCTCAACAGCCTGCAAAGACAAGCCTGCTCCTGTTTCGATGCCGGAGGAAATACAGAACTGCTTGCAGCGGCTGACCCACACACGCGTTGCTGGGCTGGGATTTTGACACTTTTCCCCCAAACACAACAAAAAGTGTAACTTTTCTGTAAATCTTTCGGGCGACTTGTACGTTTGCGTACAAGTTTTTCCCGAAAATCGCTGTATAGTGAAGGGGTTTCGCACACAGACAAAAAAACATTACAGGAGGTATCTTTTATGCACTTTACCCTTTATACGGCGGACTGCCGTGAAAACGCAAGAAACATTCGTTACCCGAATCCGGCTGCCATTACCACAGCCGCAGACCTCAAGAAAGCCACTGCCTACGACCACGTTTGTGCCCAGTATGCCGACGGTATTCGGAAAGAGGCAAACTTCCAGTTCTCGGATGTTCTCCCGATGGACTGCGACAACGACCACTCCGACAACCCGAACGACTGGCTCACGCCGGAAACCCTCGCACAGCGGCTGCCAGACGTTGCCTTTGCTGCCACCTACAGCCGCCACCATATGCAGGCAAAGGGCAAATATTCGGCTCGTCCCCGGTTTCACGTCTTCTTCCCAACAGCCCCCTGCACGGATGCAGCCACGCACAAGGCGATGAAGCTTTGCATTCACAAAGCCCTGCCGTTCTTCGACGGGAACGCCCTGGACGCCGCACGGTTTCTCTTTGGGGCTTCGGGGGGAGTCTTCTGGCAGGAGGGCAGCCTCCACTACATGAAGTTCCTGGAGCAATCCACCGCCTGCAATCCCCCACTCAGCGACACCGAACTACAGCAGATTTGGAAGAGTGCGGAGCGGTTTGGAACGCAAATTGCAAAGCAGAAAGGCTATATCGCACCAGAGCATTACGGGCAGCTGTTTCAGTTCCGCCCAGAGGACTACTCCGACCTCGGACAAGCAAAGATTTTTGCAGGGCAGGTGCAAGGAGAACTTGCCTACACCGATGCAACGGAATACTTATGCTATCAGGAAAATCACTGGGTCGAATCCAAACAGCTGGCGGTTAGCAGATCGAAGCATTTCTGGATACGCAGCTGGAAGAAGCAGAACGAACACTGGAAATGACACACAAGATGCTGCTGGACAGCGGCGTGGATGCCGAAACAATCTCCAAGGATGGGAAGGTGCTGGAAAAAGCTGTGGATGATATCAGCAGAAAAGCGTACATCGAATATCGCTCTGCTCTGACTTATCGAACTTTCGTCATGAAACGCAGGGATATGAAGTACATTTCTGCGACATTACAAGCAGCCAAACCGATGCTGCTGAAAGACATTGCTGATTTTGACAGTCAGGCGTTCTTGCTGAACACCCCGACAGCAACCTATGACTTGCAGAAAGGCGTGAATGGTGGAAGACCGCACAATCCGGAGGATTACCTCACAAAAATGACTGCTGTTTCGCCGAACAACGTGGGGGAAGAAATTTGGAAAGATGCCTTGCATTGCTTTTTCTGCGGCGACCAAAGTTTAACAGATTATGTGCAGCAGATTTGTGGACTTTGTGCGATTGGAAAGGTGTATCAAGAGGCTTTGATGATTGCCTATGGCGAAGGCAGTAACGGCAAGTCCACCTTCTGGAATGCAATTTCACGGGTGCTTGGAAGTTACAGCGGAACAATGTCCGCAGATGCGTTAACGGTCGGCTGCAAGCAAAATGTAAAGTCAGAAATGGCAGAACTCAAAGACAAGCGGCTGGTCATTGCAGCAGAACTGGAAGAAGGAATAACTTTTTCTTTGGATTTGCATCAAGTAACTTTTTAAACATGTGAAGAAGCACATGAAGGTCTGCTTTAAATATATCAGAAAATCGACCAAACCATACTATTAAAAATATCCTCTGAGATTCCGTTCTGAATAAAAATATTTGTGATACTGATCAATATGACAAATTGCTGTTGTAATTGCACCAACTGTATGTTATAATAGAAATAACAAAAATCCAACAGTGAATATGAGGTGAAACTATGAACCGCTACTTTAACATTACTGGCTGCTGTAATCCACAGGAACACTACATGGTGAATTTGGACAGCCGTCTTGCACAAATCAAAAAAATGATAGATAGAGGACAGTATTTTTCTATCAACAAGGGCAGACAGTACGGAAAGACTACAATCCTGAAAGCACTACGAGAATATCTGAAAAATGACTATGTTGTCATCAGTATGGACTTTCAGTTTGTCAGTACATCAGAATTTGCAACAGAAAACAGTTTTGTCAGGGCATTTGCACGGCTGCTTTGGAGCCGTTATCACAAAGAAATGCCCAATGAAATCGAAGAACAAATCAAGCAAATGAAGTTGAGCCTGAATTATGTTGAAGCGGACTTGTTTGTTACGCTGAGCGAGTGGTGCGAAATGTCGTCTAAACCAATTGTGCTGATGATTGACGAGGTGGACAGTGCCAGCAATAATCAAGTATTTTTAGACTTTTTGGCACAACTGAGAGGATATTATCTGGAACGTACAGAGTTCCCTACTTTTCAATCTGTCATTTTGGCAGGTGTTCATGATATCCGAAATCTTCGCCAGAAGATACGTCCAGATGCAGAGCATAAGCACAACAGTCCATGGAATATTGCATCAAATTTTGATATTGACATGAGTTTCAGTGTGCGTGACATTGCCGGAATGCTCATGGAGTACGAAAACGACCGCCATACTGGCATGGATATTCAGAAACTATCTCAACTGATTTATGACTATACTTCCGGTTATCCAGTATTAGTCTCATCTATTTGTAAGTACATGGATGAGAAATTCGGCTGGAAAACAAAATGTGTTTCAGATGCTGTGAAGCTAATTCTAAAGGAAAACAATGCCCTTTTTGAGTCGCTTATCAATAAAATTGAGGACAATCAGGAACTTTATGATTATCTGTATCAAATTTTAATTCTTGGCAGAAAAATTTCTTACAATCCAGATGACTCAGTAATTCGTCTGGCGATGATGTATGGCTTTTTGAAAGAGGAAAACGGCAGCGTTGTAATTGCAAATCGAATCTTTGAAACGCGTCTCTACAATGCAATTTTGACAACAAAAAAGATGCAGGAGACGTCTATTTATAAAGCCGGAGAATGGGACAAAAACCAGTTTATTCAAGGTGGCTATCTGAATATGGAAAAGATTCTGGAAAAGTTTATCCTTCACTTCAATGACATCTACGGCAGTCAGCCAGATAAGTTTAAGGAAGAAGACGGCAGAAAACTGTTCTTGCTATACCTACGACCGATTATCAATGGTACGGGTAATTACTACATTGAGGCACAGACTCGTGACCAAAAACGAACCGATGTCATTGTAGACTATCTGGGAAAGCAGTATATCATAGAGCTGAAAATCTGGCGTGGTGAAGAATATAATACAGAAGGTGAAAAGCAAATTGCGGAATATCTGAACTATTATCACCTTGAGAAAGGCTATCTGCTCAGTTTCAACTTCAACAAAAGTAAGAAATCGGGTATGAAAACCATCCAGGTGAATGGAAAAACAGTGATTGAAGCGGTGGTGTGATGGATGATTCTTGTCTATTCTTTCCATGAAAATCGTGATGTGCGTACAAAAAAGCTCATCATTTCGTACCCTTACGCATACCCTTACGAGAATGGAAAACAATAAAAATAACGGAATATATCAAAGAAATGGCATGAAAAAACGCTGTTTTTCCTTATTTCCTGTCGTGAAAAAGAACGAAAAGCAGCGTTTTCTGAATCTCATAACCCGAAGGTCGTCAGTTCAAATCTGGCTCCCGCAACCATAACCGCACTGCACAAATGATACAATTGTGCAGTGCTTTCTTTTTGAAAAAATGCCGAAAATGCGTGGCTTTTTCAACTTTACTAATCAAAAACAGCCTGCTGTGGAGCGTTTTCCTGGCAGGCTGTTTGCATTTCTGAAACAACAAAAAAACGATAGGGTAAAATAAAACGGTAGGTCGAGGCTATCGTTTTTTTGTTAAATCGGCGTATTTCTGCACTTTTTCTTTGTGTACTTATCATTTGCTATATGATGAGTAATCTAATGTGCCATCGAATGATTCTATGTCTGTTTCTGATGCTATTTTCGAGCAGTATCGCTTCCCTGCCCGTTTCTTTTCTCCATTTTCGTCTACTACTACATTACTTCTTCGTTGCCGTTCTATCTGGACTGCATCAAAAATTTCTTTCGATATGATCTCAGGGTGCAGCTGCTCTGCAAGATACTGATCTTTCTCTCCACGGTTGTTTTTCCGCTTTCGATTTGGGAATCCATCTGTATAGGTCTTTTTCAGCAGCACATTTCCGATATACTTTTCATTGGTTAGAATCTTTACGACTGTTTGTGTACACCACTTTTTCTTTCCTGATGGCGTTTGAATTTGCTGATTCTCCAGTTCTTTTATGATGGAAAGAATACTTCCGCCACGAAGATAGAAATCAAAAATCAAACGAACAACTTCTGCTTCTTCCGGACAGATTTCTAAAGTTCCGTCCTCATTCTTTCTGTATCCGAAGCATCTCCTGTTATAAAGAAGCGATGTTCCATTTTGCATTCGCTTTTCAATGCCCCATCGAATATTCTCACTGCGGTTATAGCTTTCTTCCTGTGCGTAGGCTTCAATTAAAGTGACGAGAAACTCGCTTTCACATTTTGAAGTGTCGATTTCTTCGTTCTCAAATATAATTCTGGCTCCAATGGCATTGAGTTCTCGAATCAGACGGATTGTTTCAGCAGTATTTCGCCCAAATCTGCTGACGCTTTTTGTTAGAATAGTATCAACGTTTCCTGCCCTGCAATCTTTCAATAGTCTCTGTAATTCTGGTCTGTTGTCATTTAATCCAGTATGAAAATCCAGATAAATATCAATCAGTATCCATCCACTGCTGTGCAGAACTGTTCTTGTGAGATGAGATGCTTGAGCAGACATACTGCGAAGCTGCTCTGGCTGATTTGTACTTACTCTGCAATAAACACCAACTTTGGATAGCCGTGGTAATTCATAGCGAACTGGGATCTTCGTTACGTTTCTTTCCTTCACACTGTTTTTTCTCCTTTGTCTATTTTCAGTTCCCTGAATAAACTCATTATAGCACACCCTTCGGGAAAGAACAAGGGCGAATCAGCGTAAAATCTCTGTGGATTAGTCTACTTTCAAAAAAATTGTATCATTTGCAAAGTACGTCTAAAAAGCCCGTAATTTCGAGGATTTTGTATTATTTGTGGTGTAGGTTAAACACCACATAACTGCACTGCACAAATGATACAATTGTGCAGTGCTTTCTTTTTGAAAAAATGCCGAAAATGCGTGGCTTTTTCAACTTTACTAATCAAAAACAGCCTGCTGTGGAGCGTTTTCCTGGCAGGCTGTTTGCATTTCTGAAAC
>ERZ1673743.2231-NODE-2231-length-17672-cov-4.132599_pt1 | contig 17672 bp, 13 predicted proteins | sample MGYA00580197_ERZ1673743 | MGnify/ENA primary metagenome ERZ1673743 (study PRJEB41218, sample SAMN15661795) | gut metagenome | host: Homo sapiens | place: Canada: London | collected 2015-08-20/2019-03-30 | study: EMG produced TPA metagenomics assembly of... | reverse complement strand
TATTTGAAATTTTTAATTTGTCTTTTGAGTTATTATATATCCGTTTGCGTTATCTGTCGGAACAAGGCGGAACGTGACATTTCCGAAATCAGTTCCTGTTGAATCGGTATTTTTAAATACTACGTCCATTCCGTCACCGACATTTTCGGCACTTATAAATTCATATCTGCCGTCTCCGCGATTTGAAACACTGATTTTATAATTACCGTTTTCATATAAAACACAGCCGTTATCGGTTGGGTGATATTCGGGCATATCTGCACCGAAAAGCAATTTATAAGTATCTCTTACGGAATTTTCGGACCATTCAAAATATCCGTTTTTATATTGAGCAGACATATCCGCACCGTAACCTTCTGTGTAATAATAGAAGATAAAACTTCTTACAAAATCTTCACTTTGTAAATCGTTCTGTGTAAAATACGGTATTACATAACCTTGCTCCGCAAGAAACGATTTTGCATTATCGTCTAAAACAAAAGCCTTTGTACTCGGTTTTGTTTCATATACATATCCGTCTTTGGAAAGCTGAATTGTATTATCGTTAAAATCAACATTAAATCCGCCAACCATATCGGCTATATCACGGAGCTTAAAATATGTACTGCCGTCAATATTATACCCCTCTACATTAACGTTTTCACCATTTAACTGAATAGGAAACGTATTTTCCGTTGCGGTGTAATTTACCGCCAAAGCTACCGTGCATGATAAAATCACACCTGTTGCAATACCTGCTATATATTTCTTCATATCCATTACCTCCCTTTTGTTCTATTATATCACAAAAGGAAAATATCGCAACATTTTTTAGTCGCCGAAACAACCTGCGTCCATTATACGCAATCTTCCGTCAAGCCACTTTTCATATATCGCATTCTTCACCGTATCACGTTCAAAAAAGCACCGTTTCATAGGTGCTAAGGCAGTAAGTCTCGTATATTCACTTGTTCCACTCTCCTTTTGGGTATCAAAAAAGCACGCCCTAAGACGTGCTTTAATTCTTATCTTCAATTATCTCCGTTACTAAAAAACAAAGCTTCTGCTTCTGCATATTTTCTTTTAAACAGCTCTTGTTGTTTTTGATATGCTTTAACTGCCTCGTCTGGTGCATCAGGACTTAAAGCCGGTGTTTTTGTATAATCATAGTACGGTGCATATATTTTTTCCAAATTTTTTTCTTCTTCCGTCTTTATTAATCTCATCGCATTATTCCCCCTTCTAGCAATTTCTGCACCCTATACTCTGTATATGTTTCGTCATACTCAGTAGCGTCCAATGTTCCTATCGCATACGGGCTTACCTCAATATTATATCCTTTCTCAATTTCTCTGTCAAGATTCTTTTTACATTTTTTATGCAAATGTGATATATAGTTTCATTTATATATCCTTTGTCAATAAGTTTCACAACAATTTTTCCTTGCGATTGTTCCCATTTCGTCACTTTCTCAATCTTGCCGTGAATTTCACCTCGTTTTTATTACTTAACAGGAATGTCCTTGTTTTGTAGATTATTCATCAACTTTTTTTATAATTCTAAAGTAAAGTTGACAAGCAATCTACATTATGATATATTAATAATGACAATAAATGTTTAGACAGGAAGTGATATTTTATGGAATTATATAAGAGAATAAAAGCACGCAGAGAAGAACTCGGAATGTCACAAGAAGAACTTGCAACTAAGTTAGGTTATAAATCCCGTTCAACTATAAATAAAATTGAAATGGGCAAAAATGATATAACTCAATCAAAAATCATAGCTTTTGCCAATGCACTTCAAACAACTCCAAGCTACTTAATGGGACTGGACGAACACGAAACGGAAATATATACAGATGATAAATTTCCAAATCCGAATATAACAGAGGACTACACAACATTCCCCGTTATAGGTGACATAGCGAAAGGATATAATCATATCGCTATTGAATCATGGGACGGAGATAAAGTCGATATTCCTAATTCATATTTAAAAGGACATACTCCGAAAGATTTCTTTGTACTGTGCATTAAGGGTGACAGTATGTATCCTCAATATCAAGACGGCGATAAAGTATTAATCTTACGTCAAAGCACCGTTAATTATAGTGGTGATGTCGGAGCAGTGATATACAATGACGAAATATCAACATTAAAAAAAATCGAGTTTGTAGAAGATGAAGATTGGTTGAGGTTAGTTCCTGTCAATCCGAATGTTCCGCCAATATTAATTGCGGGTGAAGAATTAAAGCACTGCCGAATAATGGGTGTTCCTAAATTGTTGATTAGAGAAATGTAAGTTTAATTTGAAAGGTATGCCCGCCTAACTGCAAAAATATAGCTATTAAGGAAAAACTTTAATGACGTTGTTGACGCTATAACCGATTGACGTTGAACAATATCTAAATTACTTTGTCAGCTGAGATTATTCCTCTGACTATTAGGAGAAAACAATGCAAAATAAAACAAAACTATTTAAAACAGCAATATGTATTATAACCACGTTAATATTAATTTTCGGGACTATTCCCTGTGGTGCGGTTTTATCGGACGAATCAAATGCACCAACTTTCACAAATCTTGTTGTATTTATGAAATTTTCTGACGAGGACGAATTTATCAACAACACTTATGCCGACACAACTGTCCGCAACATTTTAGACAATACATATAATAAAAGTGTATATAATGTCGCTGACTATTTCAAAACAGTAAGCGGCGGGAAAATGAATATGCAAACGCTTTATCTTTTTGACAACAACAATTCGCTCACACTTTCAAAGCCACGCGGTTATTATGCCGAAAAAGATGACCAAAACCCTTACGGTTACGAGAGTGGAGAAGAAAATTCCAGAATGTATGAACTACAGACTGATTGGGCGAATACAATTTCAAACGCAATCACGAACGGAAACAAACCAAAAGATATAGAAGAAAATCAATATAATTTTGCCGATCTTGACCGAAACCGTGACGGAAAAATTGATTTAATTACTGTGATTTACAAAAATACAACGCAAAATATTTCGGTTGGTTGGAATTCACCTCTTTGGGACTATCACTCATATTCAAATATGATTTCAGTACAAGAAGGAGTTAATACTTATCAGAGCGGAGAATATTTACAGCTAACGTGCAACTACGAAAACGTAAACGGACTTGTGCTTTATCGCGGTGAGGATAATCTGCCTATTTTACCGACAGGTAAAATATGTCACGAAACCATGCACGCACTTGGCTTGAAAGACTTGTACCGCTCCAACCAAACAAGTGCTGTGTATTATATGTCACTGATGGCAAAACATCTAACCCCTATCGGACAGTATATTTCCGTCAAAGAACGCGAATCGCTCGGTTGGCTTGACAATAATCAAATTAAAACCATTGATAAAAACGGTACATACACACTCTACCCTGCCTCAGCTCAAAATGAAGTTGTTGCATATAAACGAGATTTGCCAAACGGAAAAACTCTTTATTTGGAATATCGTCAATTCGATGACAATGGTAACAAATATGATACAAAAAACAAGAAACTCTATTCGTGCAATACCGGTGACTTGATAAAAGGTGTAACACTTAAGAGCGGACTGATTTGCTATCTTGCTAACACAGGTGTACGTTTTCCCTCAAATATAAACACTACAGGCGCTAACTGGAATATGCAGGTCGTTTCTAACGGTCAATACTCAACTATGTCAGATTGTGCAGTCGGTGACGGCGAAGAACTTTATATTGGTAACGACATATTTGTTTATGTAACAAATATGTCAGCAGATAAATTAGAGTTTGAAATTAGCGGAATTGCAGAAACAACCCCTACTCCGACTTTGACTCCGACTTCTACTCCGACTCCTACTATAAATCCCACTCCAACCGTGAGTCCGAGTCCTATTCCGAGTCCTACTCCTACTGCGACTCCACGTCCTACTCATACAACGAGTCCGACAGCTACTCCGACAATAACTCCGACCACGCGTCCGACAGCTACTCCACATCCGACCCCGACAATAACTCCGACAGCAACGCCTACTGCAACTCCAAAACCTACATTAAATCCTACTGCAACTCCGACAGCGAGTCCGACACTAATTCCGACTTCTACCCCAAAACCAACACCACGTCCGACTGCGACTACAAATCCGACAATAACTCCTACAACAAGCCCAACTGCTACAACGTGTCCTACAGCAAGTCCTACACATGATATTAACTGCAACATTGAAGGCAACAATATATCTGTTAAACTCACAAACAGCACTTCAGGCGGAATTATCTTAATTTCTGAATTTCATTCGGACGGCAGATTATTACGTTGTACTATCAATTCACCACAAGAAAATATAAGTGTTCCCCTACTTTCTGCAACTCATACCGTAAAAGTTATGTGGTGGAATTCTCTAAACAATCTTGTTCCAATCACCAACTCAAAAACGGTAACGAAATAGTCCAACATATCGCCCCTACATCCACTGTTGACAATCAATACAATATTTGATATACTGCCAATAGAAGATGTAGTTGTTGGGACGTTTTGGACGTGTCAGGCGTGGTTGCACTGTTTGTAGCAGTCGCTTCTCAATAATCTACATCTTCTTTTTGATGCATCATTAATTTGAGCAGTTACTTTAGCCGTATCTTATTTGTGTCACTGCCAAACAACCGCTTGACAATCGGCCTACTTTCACATATAATGTTATTAACAGATAAAGATACTATCGAGCCTTGACTCACTTTCGGGGAACTTTTTTCCTGTCGGTATCTTATCTGTTTTATTTTACCTACTTAATATTCTTGACATTCCTATTTTTATATGATACTGTTATTAACAGAACCGGAGGCATATACGGACTTTGACGGTGAAATATCACCATCTGCCCGCGCCAAAGGTTCTTTTTTGCACACAAAAAACGGAGCAAAAACGCTCCGTTTATCTTCTAAATGTATCTTTTATTTTTTTTACCAATCCCACACATCTGCCGTTACGCAGCTCGTCCATAAATTCGGCTTGTTTTTCCACATACCAAAGTTTTGACGAATCCATACACTTAACCGTCTTAACCGTATCCGCAATCATCACAAATGCAATTACGCACGTCATAATATGTAACGCCGGCAAACTCACGCTGCCAATCATATCAATCGTCACCGGTGCAATAAACTTAATAAGTGCAACGGTAAATGTACCGAACGCAATTCCGCCTATAAGGCAAACACGTCCGTTTATATTACCAGGCCAACCTGTATAATCCCACCATCTCTTATGAAACAGCGTTTCCAAAAGCCACGATACAAAATATTCAAGCGAGCAGGTAACCACCATTCCCGCAAAAAACAGTATCAAAGGATTTTCAATCCATCCAAGCAATATCAAATCAAGCATTGCTCCCATACCGTATATAGGGCAAAAGCAAGTGCTTAAAAAGCCGCTGTTTACAAATTTTCTTTGTTGTATGCTGTAATATACCGTTTCATAAGCCCAGCCAATAAAGCTAAATACCGCAAAGCACAAGAAATATTGGCAAAAACTCATCATTTACCCCCCCTTATTTAAATCATTTGTATTTCCTTATACAATTCAGCATAGTCCCCCGTAATCTTTGTATTTATCTTTCTGTACGCTTCTTTTTTAAATGTTTCATAAATAGAACAATATTTATCCGCCAAACATACTATCCACCCTTCTCGGCAAGTCGGCGGAATTACAGTAAGCGGGAACATATGCTTTTTTATAATATCGCGTTCTGTATCTGTCAAATCAAAATCTCTGTCAGCATTTCTAAGAGCCGTCATAGGATGAGTAAAACCGTGTATTCTTCTCTCCTTTTCGCCGTCATGCCAATCATATAAGAAATAATCGTGCAGCAATGCGCCTCTTATAAGGTCACGCTTTTTGTATTTTATACCGAAAAACTCGGCAATTTTAATACTGTAATACGCAACCGCAATCGTATGCAAAAGGCACGAAGTGTCACCGTGCTGAGTAAACTTTTCCATACGTCTTAAATGCGATTTTTGTGACAAATTATGCAAACAATACAAAACTGAATTCATTTATTCTACCGCCTTTTTTAATTTACACATAGCCTTCTTTACCTATTATTATAATCACTGACATTTAATATGTCAATATATCTGCCGTCAAATTTATAAAATTTTAATATTACGCAAAAAACAAGCGATTTTCATCGCTTGTTTTTCATCTTATTGAGCTATTATTATACGAATTCTGCCACCCAAAGTCTGTGCCTTATCGTAATAAGCAGTAAGCTTATAATTTCCGTTTATAGCATCATCAAGTGTTATCTTCAAATATTTATTAACATCTGTCTTATGATATACAATCACCTTATCACTAAGCAAATATGTTTGATTATTGATTTTCGCCTCTGTACGTGTAAGCGAAGTTATATTGTTTGAATACGATGAAAGCTGACGCATACTTTCAATATCTGTCTGATTCATACTGAATCTGTGCGGACCTCTTACATTTGTTGAGAATGCAGTCGCATATGTGTTTTGAGTACCGTCTATATCAATAGTATATGTATGAGTAGTCGAATCAGCAGCAGTGATTACACCGTACTTATAAGCGTCACCTGTTATATCTTTCAATATAAGCTCGTCAATCTCACCGGCTTTATTCTTTGAATAATACAATACGCTTGAAGATTTAATCGTAACACCGTCAAGACGCTGCGGATAAATTCTTGTGTACATTGCTAAATCGTCGCTTGTAGTTCCGGCAGTATCAAGAATCTTCACATCGTCTGCAAGGGTATAATCACCAAATTTATTCTTTTCGGAATTAAACTTACCGCTTACGCTGTCATAACCCTTTGCTCTTGAAAGACTTGCTTTACCGTTTGTAAATGATACATTTACTACAGCACATTTAAGTGAACTGCGATCTGATGAAGTCGCATATTCATTTACTGTTCCGTCAGGTGTAACAACCTTCGCATAGTAACTTGAATATACTGTATTATCAGGCTTTGTGAAATCTTTTTTGCCTGTTTCCGTAACAAATCCTACTGTTGTGTGTGAAGATGTGCTTTCACTTTCGCCGACAACTCCGGCTACTTCGCCGTTTCTGCCAAGAAGAAGTGTTACGGTATCACCGTACTTAAATGTTCCGCTTGATGAAAGTGCATTAAATGCGTCTACGCTTTCAACAGAATACTCTTTACCCGAAATTGTAACGCTTGTCGGCGAATCCTTTGTCGGTGACGCCTTTTCGTACACGCCTGTAACCTTATCCGTATAAGCAAGCACCATATTCAAATCTTTACAATAGTAAATAATATCGTTAAGCTGAATTTCTGACGCGTCAACCTTATTACCGCTTCTCATTACTGTTGTCGAACCGTTTGTATCGAAGTTCGCGATCCAATTTGAATTTGTAACCTTGACCGGTCCTTCCATATTACCCTTTTCATAGCTTACGTAATCAACATTACTTCCGTCCATCTTGACATAAAGAATGTCGCCCATTGCCATTTCATTCTTTACAGCACCGTATGTACTCTTATTCTTATCTTTGTAACAAATTGTGCCGTCTGTTATATCAATCTGTTCAAAACTGCCGTTTTTATAACATATAACTGCATCCGAAAGAAGTGAATAGATTACATATTTATCAAAGCTGTCCGTACCTGTTTCGCTGTCTTTTGCAACAAGCATTGCATAGTCAACAGAACCGTTTGAATTTTTAAATACCTTGAATGTATCGCCTTTTTCGGCTTGCATTGCGGCATTTTCGTATGTAAGTGCCTGTGACTTGTAATATGTAGTTGTGTTTGAATTGATGTTATACATATCGCCGTCAAGAATTATATCTGAACCGATGACGTTTGAAACGGTGTATTCTTCAACTTGCTGGTCACGCGGTGTAAATGACACAAAATCTTCATCGTTCTTTACGACAATATCGCCTTTTCTGCCGACATAATCACTGTTAAAATTACCGTCAAATTCAAATGTTCCGGCTGTTGTATAGATTTTATCAGTACCAAGTGAGCTGTCCTCGTTGTGTGACGCAATAATCGTAACACCCTCAATAACTTTACTGTCAAACACTGAAGTTATAAGTTTGCTTTGATTATCTTTGATTTTTGTGTCAAGTGTGTTGTAAATAAGTCTTGCAACTTGACGCCTTGTAAGTGCCTCGCCTTGCTCGGCATTTACGTTCTTTGTAATTTCAAGACTGTTTGCAAGCCCCATTTGACCGTAAGGCCATGAATCACCGAAATCCTGTGTTGTGTATCCAAGCACCTTTAATACCATTGTAAGTGCCTCTTCATATGATACCGTATTGTCAGGTCTGAATGTTGAATCAACATATCCCTCCGCAATTCCGGCTGATACAGCGGCCTTTATGTAAGGTGCTGACCAGTGAGTATATGTAACGTCTTTAAAAGGTGATACTTTTAAACCTGTTGCTACTGTATCTTTGTAGCTTGATGACGCTACTGCAATTTTCGCAAATTCCGCTCTTGATACATTGTCATCAAGTCTTAAATTTCCGTCATCATCGCCGACCATTATATTAAGTTCCGACAAAAGCGACATAATATCTTCGTCATTATTCCAGTCTGCCAATACAGGCAAAGTCGATAATGACATAGCCGCCGCCAAAACAAAAGAAATTATTTTCTTCATAACTTACTTCCTTTCCGTATATGTTATAAATCCGAGAAAATCTCAGTCCGAGAGAAAATCATTCGTATCGCTGAGTTATCAATCATAACGTAAAGCATCTATCGGATTTAATTTGGCTGCTTTTTTAGCAGGCATATAGCCGAAGAACACACCTATCATCGCCGAAACCGTAAACGATACTACAATAGATGTCGTGGTCGGTAATATATCCATCCCCAAAAGTTTACCTGCCAGTATTGCCAAAAGCGAGCCTACAATAATACCGATTACACCGCCCAAACAACTAAGCATACCCGCCTCAATAACGAATTGAGAAAGTATATCTTTCTGCTTTGCACCAAGCGATTTTCTGATACCTATTTCCCTTGTACGTTCCGTAACCGACACAAGCATAATATTCATAATACCGATACCGGCAACAACAAGCGATATAGCCGCGATTGCGATAAGCATAAGTTCCATTTTATCAAGAATATCGGTTACACTGTCTGCCATAGACTTCATTGACGTTACAGTATAGTAATCACTGTCGCCTATATCTTTATCACAAAGTGCTTCTAAAAGCAAAACCGCTTCCTCAACCTTTTCCTGGTCAACCGCATAGACAACATAGCTGCTTACGGTTGATGTACGGTTTGTGTATGACGCCAAAGTGTACGGTATATACACACAGTTATCCGAAGAATTTTCTGTCGAGTCGTCCTGTTCTTCAAGTATTCCGACAACTTCATACGGCGTACCCGTTATTTGAATAGACTTACCGAGTGCGTCACCGCCGAAAACTTCTTTTGCTATATAAGTACCGATAACGCAGACTTTCTGCTTTCTCTCAACGTCAACATATGTAAGCTCACGTCCGTATGTAATATTATACTTTTTCATTCCGAGATAGTATTCGTTTACACCTGTTGCCTGTGTTGAAATTGTATCACTGCCGTTTTTTATAAATGCAGGCATTGAAACTGTCGGTGACTGACCTGCAATAATATCGGAATGTTCTTCCGCAAGCTGTTCCATTTCTTTAGGCTTTACTTCCTTTGTCGCGGAACGGTCTTGAATTGAAACATTGATTGATTCAATACCCATTTCTTCAAATGCGTCCGTTATTTCCGATGTCATTCCCGACATAAGACTTACAAGCGCAATAACCGCCGTAATACCGATTATAATACCGAGCATTGTAAGTATCGAACGCATTTTGTTGCCGACAATACTTGACATTGCCATCTGAAAACATTTCCAAATACTCATAATCAAGTCGCCCCCTTTGCTCTTTCATCTTCGGGAGCCTCTTCTCCGGCACCGTGCTGATTCATTACTGTTACGTCACCCTCTGCCGGACCGTCATAAACGATACGTCCGTCTGTTATACGAATGATACGTTTTGCTTTTGCCGCTATCGAGTTATCGTGAGTGATAAGAATAATCGTATTACCCTCCGCATTAAGTTTCTGCAAAAACAGCATTACTTCACGACCTGTACGCGAGTCAAGTGCACCTGTCGGCTCATCGGCAAGTATTACCGACGGATCGCCTGCTAAAGCTCTTGCTATTGACACTCTCTGTTGCTGACCACCCGAAAGCTGTGTCGGGTGGTTTTTCGCTTTTGATTTAAGTCCTACTCTGTCAAGTGAAGCAAGTGCTCTTTTCTCTTGTTCCGCGTCGCTAAGTCCCGCATACAAAAGCGGCAGTTCAACGTTTTCCAATACTGTTAATTTCGGCAGTAAGTTATATTGCTGAAATATAAATCCAAGCATTTTATTTCTTACATCAGCCAATTCATCTTGACTGTAATTATTAATTTCTCGTCCGTTTAATCTGTAAACACCCTTTGTTGCCACGTCAAGGCAACCTATAATATTCATACAAGTAGATTTACCACTACCCGACTGACCTACTATCGCAACAAATTCGCCTTTGTTTATGGTAAGAGATATTCCGTCAAGTGCGTGAACTTCCGTATCACCCATATGATAAATCTTATAAACATCTTTCATTTCTACCAATGGAGGCATTTTACTTCACCTCCGCTTTATCTTCCGCCCGGCATTCCGCCACCGCCGCCGGACATACCTCCGCCGCCTGGCATTCCGCCGCCACCGGACATTCCGCCGCCTGACATTCCTCCGCCTGACATTCCTCCGCCGGGCATTCCGCCCATATTGCCATTAGGAACTACATACATTTCTTGAGCATTTTGAACACCGAATGACGCATTCGCACTTGACGATTCTGTGTCAAGCGTTCTTACCTGGTCTTTTTCTGTTAAACCTGACTTGATTTCGATATAGTCTGTATCGTTAATTCCTGTTTCAACCTGAATTGCACGGTAACCGTCAGGTACATCTATATTAGTAGGTACACTTTCTTTAGTCACCGAAATTTCATCCGATTTATCACCGTTCGGTGTATCGCCGCTTACAATCGGTATACCGCTTGACTGTGGCTTATCGTCCTTATCATCGGCTTTCTTCTTATCGTCCGTTTTACCCGATTTATCTTTATTACCCTTTATAATATCCGTAACATCATTTTCGTGAGTTGTTCCGTCGTCCTTTACAAATACAATATTGCCTCTGTTTACACTGTTTACAGGTACAGCAATTACATCATCAGCCTCCTCGACAACGATTTCAGCGTTTACATTCATACCCGGCAACAAATCGCCGTAATTTTCTATTTGAATTTCGATAGTGTATGTTGTTACACCGTTTTCGTTTACACCGTCTACAGGAACTTTTGTAACCACACCTTCAAATTCACCCTCTACCGCGTCTGCCGTAACAGTAGCTTTTTGACCTGTCTTAACAAGCGCTATTTCCGTTTCGTCAACGTCAATAGAGAATTTAACGCTTGACAAATCATAAATTACACAAAGCGGATCTGTTGCATTTGAAGAATCTATCGTATCGCCTGCTTTTGAGTTTTTCTTAACGACTGTACCCTCAATCGGAGCTTCTACAACATAATCGTCAACTGCGTCCTGTGCTTTTTCTATACCAAGTTCGGCATCGTCAAGTGCAAGCTGTGCGTTCTTTATGCTTGAATCCTGTGAGAAAGTATCGTTTTGCAATACTTGCTTTTCAAGTGCCAAAACCGCATCATTATATGAAAGCTGTGCATTGCTCATTGTCGAGTTTTGATTATCATACTTAACATATCCGACTTTTTGACCGCTGTAAACAGAATCTCCTACCGCAATATTAAGATTTTCAAGTGTGCCTGATGCCGTTGATGTGATTGTTCCCTCGCTTACATATTCAAATTGTGCCGTATTTGCACAAGCAACTCCGTTTATTTCCGCACTGCCGTAATCATTTGTTGTAAGTGCGCCCGGATTTGTGACTTCAACCGTTACATACACAACTTTAGCGTGTGCGTCTGTTGAAACGGCTGACGATGATTTTTCTTTAACAGTTCCGTAAATCGTATCGCCCGAACCTATAACAGATACTGTTGCGGCTGCGCCTGTCTGAATACTTTCGGCATCAACTTCATTAAACGGTATTCTCAGTTTCATATAAGAATCGTCATACAATGTTGCAACCGTTGCACCGGCATTGATATGGTCACCTTCTTTTACGGATAATTCTTTAACTTTACCTGCTGAATTTGACTGATTGTTTTTAGTATCATTAAGCGAATTTAATGCCTTTGTTACTGCATTTTGTGCAGACTTTGTACCGATATTGTTTGAAGAAACGGTCTGTGCCTTTTGCTTTACTGCGTCAACATATGCCTGTTGTGCTTTTGCAAGTGCATTTTTTGCCGTACTCAAAGAATTTTGAGCGTCACTGTCCTCAAATTGATAAAGCTTATCACCTTTCTTAACAACGTCACCCTCTTTGAATGTATCACTTGTTATATCGCCAGATTTGATTGTCGTTACGTTATACGAATCATTCGGTTTGATAGATGATGAACCTGTGATTGTATTAGTGATTGTTCGGCGTTCAACCGGAGAATCGGTATACATAACTTTTACGGCACTGTTGTTTTTGGACTTTATAATAAGTCCCGAACATATACCTGCAAGTATTGCTATTACAAGAATAATTATAAGTAATTTCTTGCCTATCTTAAACTTACCGATAAAGAACTTCTTGTTTTGCTTGTCATATCCAATGAATTTCTTTTTCGGTTTCTTTTCTTCATCACTGTTGTCATCATCATCTGAAAATCCAGATATTTCTTCAAAAGTGAGTTCGTCTGCATTTGTATCTTCTGTGTTAGATACTTCTGCTTCACTTTCCAAAAGCTTTTGCTCCTTTTCAGAAGTAAAATCTCCCATATTTCTTGCCTCCTGCACCTTTATATTTTTAACTTATCTGCTCTGCGACTTTAGTTAATTTATCGCAAAACATTTTAAGGTCTGCTTCATCTACATCTCTAAAACATTCCTGTAAGTTTCTGATTATAACTTTCCTTTGATTTTCATATGCTTTTCTGCCCTCGTCAGTAAGAACTATATAACTCTTACGCTTATCGGTTGTATCCGATATACTTTTAACCAAGTTTTTTTTCTTCAAAGCCTTTATGCTTTGAGAAATAGCCGCCTTACTGACTTTTAAAATGTCACTCATCATAGTGACCGTCATCATTTTTCCGTCATTTGCGGACTGAGTAAGTAAATTCAACATCATATAATCGCCCCTTGACATTTCCTCAAAAGGACACTTTGAAAGAAACCACAGCTTTATCCTGCTTACGATTTCCCAACATTGAAGAAACATTTCTTCTTTCACCGTGTATCCCCCCACACACCGTAATATTAAATTTTGTTAATTTACTTAACCATTTTACCACCACAATTATTCAAAGTCAACATTTACACTTTTGATACAATATGAATTTACACTTTATTCACATTTCATTTGAATATTATTAACTTTTAGTATATAATAACTGTATCATAATTATACGAGGTGATATTAAGTGAAAAAAACATATATTGATACGGCTATGGAACGTATCGCACCTGATTTAATACTTAAAGGCGGAAACGTTGTCGATGTTTTTTCCGGCAGAGTTATTAAAGCTGATGTTATAATAAAAGACGGTATTATCTGCGGTGTCGGTTCATACAGCGGCGAAAACGAACAAGACGTTTCCGGCAAATATATTATGCCGGGTTTTATTGATTCGCACGTTCATATTGAATCATCTATGACGCAGCCGTCCGAATATGCAAAGGCAGTTATGCCTCACGGTATTACAACCGTTATTGCCGATCCTCACGAAATAACAAACGTATGCGGTGAAGACGGTCTTGAATTTATGTTAAAGTCTGCGAAAAATATTCCGCTTGACGTAAATCTTATGTTGCCGTCATGTGTACCTGCAACACCTTTTGAACATACAGGTGCTAATCTTGACGCAAAAACCACTCAAAAACTTGCGCCTAAATTCTTCGGTATCGGTGAAATGATGAACTATCCCGGTATTGTTTCAGGTGATGATGAAACGCTCGGTAAGCTATGTCTTGACATCGTTGACGGTCACGCACCTTTGCTTTCGGGTCATGAGCTTGACGCATATGCAAGTGCCGGTATAAAAACCGACCATGAATGCAGTGTCATTGAAGAAATGACCGAAAAGATAAGCAAAGGTATGTATATTCTTCTTCGTGAGGGTACCCTTTCGCTTGACGTTGCCAAGCTTATCAAGGGCGTAACCCCTTATACGTTAAGACGTTGTGCGTTTTGTACCGATGACAGATTTGTCGGCGAAATTATTCGTGACGGCAGTATCGACCACTGTATCAGAAAAGCCGTTTCACTCGGTCTTAGCAATATTGACGCAATCATTATGGCTACGCTTAATGCTTGTGAAATGTACGGTATGAAGAATAAAGGTGCAATCGCTCCGTCATACGTTGCCGATATTGTCGTTGCCGATGATTTGAATTTAAGTTCAATATCACAAGTCTATAAAAACGGCAAACTTGTATGCGAAAACGGTAAAGCATTGTTTGAATGCGAAACAGTTGACAATTCAAAAGTTACAAATACCGTTCATCTGCCGAAAATATCAGACGACTTCTTCAAGACTGATGTTAAAGACAAATTTGACGCTATTGAACTTATACCCGAAAGTATTATCACAAAAAAGGTTACTGTATCGTATTCCGACAGCCTTTCTAAAGTATGCGTTATCGAACGTCATCATAATTTAGGTACAAAGGGTATCGGATTTGTAACCAATTACGGAATTACAAACGGTGCTATCGCCACTTCTATCGGTCACGACAGCCATAACGTAATCGTTATCGGTGATAATGACAGCGATATGGCACTTGCCGTAAATACTCTCGGTACAAGCGGCGGTATTGCAGTTTGTTCAGAGGGTAAAGTTATCGCATCAATGACTCTTGATATTGCGGGACTTATGTCCGTAAAATCAGCCGATGAAGTTACAAGAGAACACGATAACCTTTACAGCGCCGCAAAAGTACTTAATATAACAGATAAAATCGATCCGTTTTTGTCACTTGCATTTTTGCCGCTACCGGTAATCCCTGAAGTTCGTATTACCGATTCGGGACTTTTCGATGTTATTAATTTTAAATTTGTGGAATGATGTTTTATTTCTCAGGGGCGATCATTGGTCGCCCTTTTTCTGTTCCTCTATCACCACCCCTCAGTCGACTCTGTCGACAGCTCCCCTCTATGGGAGCCTTACTTGCCTCTCCTTGAGGAGAGGTGGCACGCAGTGTCGGTGTAGTGGCTTTGTAGTTGCCTTATTTATTAATTTGTTGCACCTGTGTCGGTTGTGTCATCCGTTGTTTTTTGTCTGTGACCGCCGCCGAAACCCGAATTTGACTTTGTTCCTATCTTCGTTATACTGCTTTCAATTTCGGCACTTCCGACTTCTTCACCGCTTGCGTAAACCGTATACATTTCACCTGTTTTAAGTTTATCCGATGAGTACACAATCTTACTTCCGCCTTTAACGGCTGTATACTCAGCGATTGTCTTACCGTTTGAATCAGTTATCTTAACTTCATCACCCGTGGAAATCTGTGAAGTTGTGTATGCCAAAATTACGTTTTGAGCAGAGTAGCTGTTCGGACTTTCGTCCATACCGCTGCCGCTTACACCTATAATTGTACCGCCGTTTACTATAAACGCACCGTCTGTATCAAAAGCACTTTCTGCACCCATTGCCTGTGCGTCAACCGTAACAGTACCGCCATTGATGAACAATGAACCGTTTGAATCAATACCGTCTGCATCGGCAACTATTTTAATATTACCGTCGTTGATTTGGATATGATGTTCACTGTCCTGTTCATTACCCTCGGCCTGTTGCATATTCGGAGGTGTCATTTGTCCGCCGTTTTGGTCGCTTGACATATCCGGCGGTGTCATTTGATTACCGTCCTGTCCGTTTGACATTTCCGGCGGTGTCATTTGTCCGCCGTTTTGGTCGCTTGGCATTTCCGGCGGTGTCATTTGATTACCGCCCTGTCCGTTACTGTTTCGTCTGCCAATTTGACCTCTGCCGCCCTACTGACCGCCTTGCATATTAGTACCGCCGCCGAAACCGCCGTTTTGATTTGCACCTGTACCGCCTGAATTAAATCCGTCATCACTTGCAGTTATGTCAATATTACCGCCGTTTATCGTCAAAATCTTCTTACTTTCAATACCCTCGGTTGATTTTGTTATCGTTATATCACCATCATCAATCGTTACATCACCATGACCTGATATACCTTTTTTTCTCTCCGACGATAAATTAAGTGTACCACCCGTAATATTTATATCAGACGTGCAATGAATAGCATGGTCTGTCGAATCAACTGTAACTTCACCGCCCGATATATCAAACATCCAATCCGCTTTTATACCTTTGCTTGAAGTATCTTCACTGTCGTCACTTTCTTCTGTTTGCGTAAATTGATTATTATTCATTTGTTCACGCATTGATTGAATTTCATCATCTGTCATTTGTGACGAATCTTTCATTTCACCTCGACCGCCGAAGTCATTAGATGTACTTGCCTTAACCTCGCCTGTTGTCGTAACATTCACTTCACCGTCCGATATATCAAGTATTTCTTCTGCTTGAAGTCCGTCACCCTCTGCAGTAACATTTACAGTACCTCCGCTTATCGCAAGCGTGTCATTTGCATGAATACCGTCATTTTTTGCATTTACGGTAACATTTCCGTTACCGATTTCAATGCTGTTACTGCTGAAAATACCGTGATTATAATTTCCGTTTACTGTAAGTGAGCCACTGCCCTTAATTTCAAGATTATCTCTTGATGTTATACAGCCTTTTTCATTTTCATCACCGCTTGTGTAATTTTCTCCGTCCGTTAAAGTATTTTCGGTATTGTCCGTCAAAGTGATATAAGCCTTGTCGGCATTCTTTACATATACAGCCGAGCCGTTTTTATTTGTAAGACTCATACCCGACAAACGAAGTTTAACTTTTTCTTCGGTGTCAATAACAATTTGGCCGCCATCAAGTGTGCCTGTGACTTCAAAGTCACCGCCCTTTGAAATTGTTATAATGTTATCCGATACGCTTATACCGTCACCTGTAACTTCAACATTGTCAAGATCAACCGTTCCTGTGTTGTTTTTCCAAGACTCGTCCTCATCATCTTGCGGAGTGGTTATTGTAACTGTGTTGTTCTTTTCGTTCCACTCAACATCAAGTCCGAGCATATCGCTTATTGCACGAATCGGAACAAGTGTTCTTCCGTCCTCAATTATAGGTGAAACATCAAATGAATATGTTTCGTCATTCTTAGTCATATCACTGCTGCCGATAGTCATTTGTATAGTCTTTGACTTTTTCTTTGCTGTTATCGTCTGCGTGTCGCTGTCCCATTTAACCTTTGCACCGAATGTTTCAAATATGGTACGCATAGGAACCATTACTCTGTCATCTACGATTTCAGGCTGAACGTCAAAGCTGATATTTTCACCGTCATATGTAACCGTAATATCATTGCTCTTTGCCAAAACACATCCGTTGCCGATTGTTGCGGTAATTGCAACTACTGCTGCT
>ERZ1673743.2226-NODE-2226-length-17743-cov-5.845149_pt1 | contig 17743 bp, 19 predicted proteins | sample MGYA00580197_ERZ1673743 | MGnify/ENA primary metagenome ERZ1673743 (study PRJEB41218, sample SAMN15661795) | gut metagenome | host: Homo sapiens | place: Canada: London | collected 2015-08-20/2019-03-30 | study: EMG produced TPA metagenomics assembly of... | reverse complement strand
AGAAATTTTCAAGGGTTATTGTTGTCTATTGTTCAATTATCAAGGTTCTTTTTGCCGTTCTTTTCAAGCGACAGCTTTTATATTTTATCAAAAGCTTTTCTCTTTGTCAAGAACTTTTTTAACTTTTTTCAAAGTTTTTTTACTTGCTCTACTCGTTCTCACGAGTCGGCTTAGATATAATACCATTTGTTCTTCTCAATGTCAATACTTTTTTCAAAGTTTTTCATTTTCTTTTGAACCAGTCTTATATCATCTTTGATATCATTTTGTAACTCTTACATATAAAAACTACTGGCTATCCAGTAGTTTTCCGGATGATATCAAACGGAGAAAGAGGGATTTGAACCCTCGCGCCGGTCACCCGACCTATACCCTTAGCAGGGGCACCTCTTCAGCCTCTTGAGTATTTCTCCTGACTGAACTCTACTGTATTTCTACAGTATTTATTCAATTAGCACCAACAGTGCGAGGTTTATTATACAAAAGGTTCTTCTTTTTGTCAATCCCTTTTTATATTTTTTTGTAAAAAGGATCCTCCCCTTATAAATGTCCACTTTACTTTTAATATAATTCTTCTCATAAGCAACGACTTGCACCACAATCTCACATACACTTTATACCCCCTGCCTTTCTTACAGTCGATATATTTTTCATCTCTGTAAACTCCCTCCAATACTCCTAATACCTGCTCTTTTTTTACGCCATATTCTTTTATATACTGGTTATCACCACAAAGTACATAACTGTCGGCACCGACTTCCAGAATACGGTGAAGAACTAATTTGCCGTCCACTCTCCGGTATAAAATAACATCCCGGCATTTTGCTTCTCCCTGGTACTTTCTCACGACGATAATATCTCTCTGTGGTCTTATGAACGGGAGCATACTTGTCCCAAAAGGTGCTGTCATTAAATAACCTTTTTCTTCCAAGACTTTTTCTATATTCAGCTTTTCCTGTTCTTTATCCGATTTTTGTATTTCCATATTTTCTGCTCTGCCTGCTCCTTATATCCATTTTCATTATATAAGTACTCTTATTTCATTATAAAGGAAATAAATAAAAAAGCTACAGCAAATTCATCCTGTGACAAATCTGCTGCAGCTCATAATTACCTCTGCATATCTCTGTTTTTATTCTACCGGATCACTATAATCTAATGAATTGGATTCTGTACTATTATTCGAGAATGGTGAGAAAGCATCATTATCTGCGTCGGTATTGCTTGCACAGATAATATCCTCGCCATTTAATATTACAATCTCCATAGATGGATCACTATATACTCTTTTTTTCATAATCTTTATCTCCCACTTTTATTTAGATATTGTAGCTAAAATTCCATTTGCATAACGCTTCTGTTTATCACTTGCATTATCTGAATTTGCGATACTTTCTGCAACTTCTTTTACTGTACGTGTATCAATAAATGATCCCATCTTGCTGTAGGATTTTCCATTCAAAGTATATTTCACGAGAATCCTGCTATACACATTGCTTTTATAATTGGCTTTTCCAATATTAGTAAATACAATGTTGGAACGATATACTTGTTCCCCTTTATTATCCGGATTTGTAATGTATTTTGTCGAAGCTGGTATTAATGAATTAGTTAAATTATCTGCTGACGTACCATAATACCATTCACATCCTACAAACGTTGCTCCGTCCGGCAATGTAAAGTCATATCCATAACGCATGGAAGTCTGATCATAAATGTCAACATGATCCATTCTCAAAGATCCACCAATAAACATTTTTTCAAAATTGTAGGTGATTGTCAGCACTCCATTTTCGTCCACTGAACTGTTTGTCACCGGAACATCTTCTATTATCTTTTTTCCATCAACATTTACTTTGAGCATCTGTGGCATGCTATCCTCAGTAAATACTAATGATCCTGTCGGTGTTGCAGTTACAACAGCACTGTAATTTTGAGTTCCGTCTGCATTTGCAGCTTCTGTCACATCCACTCCATCTTTTGTCCATTTTGAAGTCAGCGTATACTGATGATCCTTCATTCCCTCAACAACTCGAAGATCTAAAAGCCGATTCCCCCGATTAAATGCTGGTATCACTTCCGTATTATAATTTGCTGTATTTGTTATTGTTCCAATATCCTTTACCACCTGCATGCTTTTAATAGACGCCGGCAAACCAACCTCTCCTATTTTTAATGCATTTACTGTTCCAGTTTTCATTGTATAGCTGGAATTTGGATTGGTATTGTGACCTTGATTTGAATAATCATCACAGCGTCCACCATCAACCCATAATCCCATCGTTGTTCCTGTATACAATGCCAGGATATCAATTTCCTGACCAATCTTCCCTGTTACACATACTTTTGTCTCATGCCACGTACCGCTTGTATCACACATCTGAAATTTGATCCTTGAAGCTGTACCATCTTTGCCATATGCTATCTGATACGGTTCTCCACCTCGGTTAATTAAAATATGGTCCTTCGTAGCCGCAGAATTTAATTTCACTTTCATCCGGATCATAAACGGTTTTGTTCCCGTCAAAGCATTCAGTTTACTGTCATCGACATTTGCAATCTGTCCACCAAATGTTCCATCATCGTTCATTATAGCTGCTGATGTATTAATCGGATTTTCTGATGTATCCTTTACTGTAGCAACTGTTTCTTCAACAGCCTCATTTTTTACATCTGTCAAAGTCTGACCATCTACAGGTGCTGTTACAGTAAGGTTTAATGTATCCTCCGCATAAACTTTAATCTCTTTTGCACAGGTGCTTTTATCTTGGCTCTGATCCCAGTTGATTGTACTCTCAGCAACCAGTTTAAAATGCGTTGCTGTTACAGCCTGATCCAATACTATCTCCTGTGCTTCTGAACTTTCTGTAAAAGAACCTCTTTCAGCCAGTATCCAATCACTTGAGTCTGGTGTTGTTTTTTTGGTATCTGCATAATAGAGCGAATAATTTTTGATACTATTATTCGCATTTGCGTTGCCTCCACGACCTTGATAAGTCACTTTTTTCAACAGGATTGCCTGGCCAAATCCCGAACCGATCCATGGACGCACTGTCGCATTGATCGTATCTTCAGATGCAGGTTTTGTTCCGGTCCAACGACTGTGCCACCAATGATTCTCTGTGTCAAATGCCCATTCTTTCGGACCATCACTACCGTGGTGCGGATCCTGCTGACTGTTGCACATCGCTCTTGCCTGCAATACCGTAGGATCCACCTGCATCAGAACTTTGCCTGCTTCCTGTTCAGTACTCGTTGCCGCATCTGTCTGCGTTGACGTTTCCCCCTCAGCTTTCGCTACTCTTGGGAAACTTACTGTCGTGAGTACCATGGCTGCTGCCATGCACACCACACCCAATCTCTGTAACCTCTTTTTGTTCATTCCTTTCTTTTCCTCCTTATTATATGTAAAATTTCTGGAAGTTCACATTATACTGTATTGTATTTATGATGCCAGGGTCAAAAGGTCTAAGCCCACATGAGCTTGCTCATAGGTGGGTGAAAGACCTTAGGACCCGCCCCGATATGAGCATCAAAGTAGAGGGCTTTTGACCCCGACATCTATTTATTCTTCTAAAAAACCATTTTCCTGCATCTGTCCGATTAAACTCTGAACATCTGCTGTGACCTTTTCCTCACTGACTTCATAATCTTCAACCATGCTGCGGATAATCTCTTCCTGATCCATGCCTTTCTGCAATCTTATCCAAATTTCTTTGCCGGTATCATTCAGCATAATCATGCCACGAAATTTTTTGGCGGCTGCCCCTGTAGCAACTACAACGGATCTGCCTGCGACATCCCGCAATACAAATCCCTTTTTTATCTTCATCTTCGTCCCTCCCGCAGCAATCAATTATCTTTTTATTCTGAACTCTTTTTTAATAATATCCTGTCCAATATTCACCATTTTCATCTGGTCCGGTTGGCTCTGTCGGAGTTGTCGGTTCTGATGGCTTTGTCTCCGGCAGATTCACATCATTATCCGGATTACCGGTTCCCGGATTTGTATTTCCACCGGTATTGGAACCATTATTACCATTATTTGAGCCGTTATTACCTGAATTAGAGCCGTTATTTGATCCATTATTTTCCGGCTTTGAACTGCTATTTGATCCATTATTTCCAGTGTTAGAACCGGTATTGGAACTGTTTCCCGGTTTCCATGTACTGTTAGAACCATTGGCTGTAGTATTTCCTGCATTCCCAGAAGATGAAGAACTTGCTGATGAGCTACTGCTCTTCTTCCGGGTGGATTTCTTTGCCTCATTCTTTGTCAGATCCAATGTAGGCAGAGTCTCTTCCTTTTTATCCTCTTCTTTAACGGAATCGTCCTTTTTCGCATCACTCTTCTGATCCGTCTTTTCCTTTTTCTCTGTCTTATCCGAATCTTTTGATCCATCCTCTGACTTGTCAGTCGTATCTGTCATAGCAACATCGAAGCCATTTTCCTTATCGGCAGTCTTATTCGATACCCGCACAATTCCATATGCAGCCATTCCGATGACGCAGACGAGTACCACGGATAAAGCTATTAACTGCTTTCTTCTTGCACTCATAATCCCTCCTGCTTTTCTCTTTTTATTTCCTTTTTATAAGCAACAATCACAACACATTCCGAATGCATTGTGACCAAGTTATTACTATACTATTTTATAGTACTATTTTTCCTGACATTTTTCAATCCGTTTACCTGTATTTTTTTGTCAAATTTTTCTTATTTTTATGTGGCTATTTGTGTTATAGTAAGGTGTGGAGGGCTTTCCTTTATGAAACTTACTTGAAGTGATTGCCAGGGAAAATGATTTTTTTCAAGCTGAACTTTATAAAAACTCTCAGACTGTCATTGAAAGAAAAAAGAACGTCCTCTACTACGATTGCACCAGTAAAATTTTTTAAAAAATAAGGAGTATCCTATGAGCAGATCGAGAAGACGAAAAAAAATGAATCCCAAAAAGAAAAAGCAACTGATCATTATATCGGTGATCGCCGTTTGTGTTCTGGCAATAGCCGCATTTGCAGCCATTCGCATTACTTCAGGAACATCCGATAAGAAGACTGAATCCACTTCTAAAGATAAAAAATCTGATAAGAAAAAGAGTGATTCAAAAGATTCCGATAATTCCTTGCCGGATCTTGACCTGACCGACGGAAAGAACGATGATTCCAACAAGGATGGACAGTCTTCAGCCTCCGGCAGCAAATCAGGTAGCAAGAGCAAAGGAAATAACAGTTCTTCCAATAATTCAAGCAACAATTCCGGTAATAGCGGAAATGCATCCAACAGTACTTCCGGCAACAAGGCCGACAATGATACTACAATCCCGGGCATTTCCGATGGTACCGATACGATCCCGGACAATTCTGTTGATGTCGACGATGACGAAGAGAGCTGGACAGGATATTATTAAAATTGGGAGTTAAATGATTCTGATTCTATTTATTCTCCTACATTCGCATCGATCGTTTCCTGGATCTGCTTTTCTACCAGTGCCGCAATCTCGGTTGTCTTCATCTCTTTGTAATCTTCATATTCCAACGGCTTAAGGAAATGTACCTGTACTGTTACAGGGCGGATCGTATTCCGGTCAAATGGCACGAAAGAATTAATCAGTGCCACCGGAACGATCGGGCATTTTGCCTTTGTTGCAGCTTTAAAACTTCCACCTTTAAATGTACCGATTTTATTTCCATTTTTAGAACGTGTACCTTCCGGGAAAATCAGGTAGTTTCTTCCTTTTTCAACTTCTTTCGATACATCTATGATCACTTTCATCGCCTGACGCACATCTTCTCTGTCCAGCAGGAATGCCTTAAGACACGAAAAGACCTGCTTTAAAAATGGAATATTTCCCACTTCTTTTTTAGCCACGACTGAAAATGGCCGTGGGCACGCTTCTATCATCGCCAACACATCATACAGACCCTGATGGTTTGGGAAAAACATAAAACCATTCTCTGCCGGTATATTTTCACTTCCATGCACATCTATTTTTACATTTCCGCCTTTATTTGCATGCAGATCTACCCACCGGATAAATGAATATTGTTCTTCTTCTGTATATTTATCTGTATGAGACGCCCGATAGCACAGCTTACACCATGCCCATGGAACAAACCAGAGATTTCTGAATACCATCAAAAGGATTCTCTTCATGAATCTTATTCCTCCACTTTTCTGTATTCTTTGATCGCAGTTTCATACAGATTATTTCCCTCACTGTCGATCACAACGATCGCCGGAAAGTTTTCTACTGTGAGCTTTCTGATTGCCTCTGTTCCAAGATCGTCATAAGCAACCACCTCTGCGGAAGTAATACATTTGGAAAGAAGAGCTCCTGCTCCTCCTACCGCCGCAAAGTATACTGAACCATTTCTCACGATCGCATCGATAACAGCCTGGCTTCTTTTGCCTTTTCCAACCATTGCTCCCAGTCCAAGATCCAGCAGTTGCGGTGCGTATTTATCCATTCTGCTTGCTGTTGTCGGACCTGCTGATCCAATCGGTCTGCCCTCTCTTGCCGGGGATGGTCCCATATAATAAATCACTTGATCCTTCCAGTCAACCGGCAGTTCTCCACCCTTCTGAAGAATCTCATACATTCTTTTATGTGCCGCATCTCTCGCGGTATACATCGTCCCTGTTATATATACATAGTCTCCTGCATGTAATGATCTTGCAGTTTCTTTATTGATCGGTGCTGTAATATGCCTGTCCATAAAATCTTCCTCTTTTCATCACTCTGTCCACAATGAAAGCTCGTGGAATTATATTGTTCTTATTGCATGACGATTGACATGGCAGCATATATTTACCGCAACAGGAAGTCCTGCAATATGAGTCGGATAAGTATTGATATTCACTGCCATTGCTGTCGTTGTGCCGCCAAGACCTCCCGGTCCGATTCCAAGACCGTTGATCTTTTCAAGCAGCTCTTCTTCCAGATCTTTCACATAAGGTATCTCCGAGTGACTTCCTGCCTCTCTTGTCAGTGCTTCTTTTGCCATCAATGCACATTTTTCAAATGTGCCTCCAATCCCAACACCGACTACCATCGGCGGACAGGCATTCGGTCCCGCATCTTTCACCGCTGTCAGAACTGCATCTTTCACGCCTTCGATTCCCTCTGCCGGCTTCAGCATAAATACACGGCTCATATTTTCACTGCCGAACCCTTTCGGTGCAACCTTGATCTTCACCCGGTCACCTTCCACGATCCTGATATGAAGAACCGCAGTAGTATTATCTTTTGTATTTTCACGGATCAATTTATCCCCTACAACGGATTTACGGAGATATCCTTCCACATATCCCTGCCGTACACCTTCATTTACTGCTTCTTCCAGGCTGCCGCCTTCAAAGTGTACATCCTGTCCGATCTCCAGAAAGACAACTGCCATTCCTGTATCCTGACAGATCGGGATCCTATCCTGTGCGGCTATCTCAAGATTTTCCTGAAGCTGTCCAAGGATCTGCTTTCCAAGCGGTGACTTTTCGTTCTGCTGTGCCTGCTTCATTGCTTCTGCCATATCCGGTGACAGAAAATGATTTGCTTCAATGCACATTTCTTTGATATTTTCTGTAATTTCTGATAACTGTACTGTCCGAATCATATTGTCTCCTTTTTACGAAACAGGTACGCCCGGAAGCGTACCTGCATCATTTACAATTCAATCTCAATCTTTCTGTTCGTGCGATGATACTGATGGTATCTGACCCCTGCTGCATCCATCATTCTTTTTGATGCCATAACCGCCGGAGTATGTGCGTACTTATCACAGTCATAGATCACCTCTTTGATCCCTGACTGTATGATAGCTTTTGCACATTCGTTGCACGGGAAAAGAGACACGTAAAGTTTCGCTCCTGCAAGACTGCCGCCACTGTAGTTCAAAATTGCATTCAGCTCACTGTGTGTCGTATAAACATACTTTGTATCCAGCGGATCTTCTCCTTCTCTCGCCCATGGGAACTCGTCATCTGAACAGCCGATCGGCAGTCCGTTGTAGCCCATGGACAAAATCTTATTATCCTGACTGACAATACAGCATCCCACCTGCGTATTCGGATCTTTTGAACGCATTCCCGAAAGCATCGCAACACCCATAAAATATTCATCCCATGATAAATAATCTGTTCTCTTATCAGACATCTGCATCAGCTCCTTCGTCTGTCCTCTTATTTTGTACCGAAGATACGGTCTCCGGCATCACCAAGTCCCGGTACGATATAACCATGATCGTTCAGTTTCTCATCCAGAGAACCGATATAGAGATCTACATCAGGATGCTCTTTTTTCATACGCTCAACACCTTCCGGTGCTGCGATAATGCATACAAAACGGATATGCTTTACGCCTTTATCTTTCAGCATCTGAATCGCTGCCACACTGGAACCGCCTGTTGCAAGCATCGGATCTACTACGAAAACTTCCCTCTCTTCACAGTCTGCCGGTAATTTGCAGTAATACTCTACCGGTTCAAGTGTCTCCGGATCACGATAAAGTCCGATATGACCTACCTTTGCTGCCGGAATCAGTGTCAGGAATCCGTCAACCATTCCAAGTCCTGCACGAAGGATCGGCACGATCGCCAGTTTCTTTCCTGCAAGAGACTTTCCTGTCATCTCACAGATCGGGGTCTTGATCTGAACATCTTCAAGCTTCAGATCTCTGGTTGCCTCATAACACATCAACTGTGCAATCTCTCCGATCATCTCGCGAAATTCTTTTGTTCCAACTTCCTCGCTGCGGATATAGCTGATTTTGTGTGCGATCAACGGGTGATCCATTACATGTACTTTTGCCATTATTCTTCTCCTTTTGCAAATGAATTTAATTTTTCTTCTAATTGATCTATGAGTCTCTTCAGGACTTCAAAGCACTCACCGTATGCAGTAAGCGGCTTTCCATAAGGATCTGGAATCTCTTCTCCCTCTCCTGCAAATTCACTTAACGTATATACGTTCTCTGTATTTTCATACTCTGAAATCATCTTTTTCTTTGTACTCTCATCTACTGTCAGAATCAGTGTATCCGGCTGCAGACTCTCACTGTCAAACTGCTTCGCCACATGACCTTCCAGCGTCATGCCTGCACTCTTCATGATTGCTTCTGCCTTTGGATTCACCGGTTCAGGGAACAAAACCACAAGTCCGCTGCAATCAACCACATACTCCTGTTCCAGCTCTTTATTCCTCAAAAGCTCCGCTGCCATCGGTCCGATATAAGAATCTGTATTACTTACGAAAATAACTCTCCGGTATCTCTGCTGCTTTACTACTGCAGATGCACTGATTCTTAAATGTCCCGCTGCCTTTTCCAGACGGTTCATGATCGCACTTCCAATCCCCTGCATGGCAAAGGATTCACTGTAGATAATGTCAACCTCTTCGTCATCAAATTCTCTCAGAACCCGGTACAGATTCCTTGCAATGGTCTTCTCATTCTCTCGGGTCCCGATATTCTTTACAATTCCATACTTATAAAATGGAAGTGTCTCCCCGGTTGCAATAATTCCAACCCGCTCGCCTTTGCGATGTGCGGCATATGCAAGCTGACGGATTGCAAGAACTTCCTCCCGGATGTCCCCCTCGGCAATGATCAGCTTTGCCTTCGGAGCATAATGACGATATTTCATCCCCGGTGCTTTCGGAGCTTTGTTGCTCTCACTTCCAAGGATTGTCTCATCCACACTGACCGGGCCGATCACTTCTTCAAACATATCCGCAGTGATTGCCCCCGGACGCAGGATCATCGGCGGTTCTACAGTCATATCAAGAATCGTTGATTCCAGACCGATATCCACACTTCCACTGTCAAGAATCATATCGATCTTTCCGTCCAGATCTTCACTGACATGCTGTGCTGTTGTGGGACTCGGTCTTCCTGATGTATTGGCACTTGGTGCAGATACGAATCCACCTGCTGCCCGGATCACAGCCGCTGCCACCGGATCACTCGGCATCCTGACTGCAACGGTATCCAGTCCGCCTGTCGTTCCGTACGGTACAATCTCACTCTTCTCAAAGATCATCGTCAGTGGACCAGGCCAGAAATGAGCTGCCAGGGCATCCGTCTTCGCCGGGATATTCACCGCAACTGCCTTCAGATCTTCATAATCCGCAATATGCACGATCAGCGGATTATCCGATGGACGGCCTTTTGCAGCATAAGTCTTCTTCGCTGCCTCCTCCTTCAACGCATCCGCTCCCAGTCCGTAGACTGTCTCCGTCGGAAATGCTACAAGCCCGCCATTCTTCAGAATATTTCCTGCCTCTTCGATTACTTCAGGATCAAGATTATTTTTATCTATTTTTCTTATTATCGTTTCCATAAATTTTATTATAACATCTTTCTATTGAAAAAAAAACTATTTATCCCTTCTTCATTACTTTCTTCATTACTTTCATCACTGATCTTTCAGATATTGCAGGATGCCTTTTGTCACCGCTTCTGCCACCTTCTTCTGATAGTCTTCTGATACCAGTTTTTCTGCCTCTGCATAATTACTTAAAAAGCCACATTCTACGATCACCGTCGGAACTTCGGTCTTCTTTAAAAGATAGTATGTATCATTTGCTTTAATTTTTTTCGTATTTTCAGGATTCACTTCTTGAAGTGCTTCCTGAATGACCGCAGCCGCCTTTTCTCCTTCGGTTGAAGTCTTATAATAAAAAACCTGTGCTCCAAAAACATTTTCTTCATGATAACTGTTCTGATGAATGCTGTCTGCCAGTGACGGCTTTTTTTCATTCATCAGCGAAACTCTGTATTTCAAATCTTCTACTTTACTCTTTCCAAGCTCCTCATCTTTTTCCCGGACCATAATTACTTCAATCTTTTCTTTTTCAAGCAATCTTCTGATCTCTTTTGCAATCAGCAGATTAATCTCCTTTTCTTTCGCCCCATTGATCCCGACTTTCCCGGAATCACTTCCTCCATGCCCGCTGTCAAGGACTACTGTCTGCTTTCCTGTACGGGCTTCTGCTGCAGTTTCAAGACTTCTGAGAATCTTATCTTTCAGATGCTCTCCCGCCTCCCAACACAGTAAAATGATCACGCCAAGGCAAATCATTACAAGTAATGCTCCTGCTTTTTTTCGCATTTTTTTAAGCAAAATAAATATCCTCCTCAGACTTATATTGTAGTATATGTCTGAAAAGGATATTTTTTCAAAATCATCTTTATTTAATTCAAATATTGGAGAATCAGATCCCATACGCCGCTATTTTCTCTTCCAAGACTCCACTCTGCAACTCCTGCCAGTTCGTTCTGTCGGATTACTGTCATCTTTTCTTCCAATGACTGCATATCTTCCAGCCAGATCCTGTAGGTACTTCCATCTGCTTCCCACTTTGCATAATTCTGCTTCGTCTCATCATCCCATTGTGCTGTCACACCTGCATTCTGAACCGCCTGTGCAGCTTCATCCATACCAAGTGCCTGACTGCTTACACTGTTCGGATAATCTGCTGCCTCTGTTCCTGCTTCTGCAGCCAACTCTTCTTCCGTCTTTGGAGTTTCTTTCCAAAGTCTTGTAAAAAACGGGATTGCAGCAACCAGCTTTTCTTTCGGGACAAGCTTCAGTGCATCTGTCACACCGTTTTCCAGGTAACTGATAGATGCAACAGATCCGGCTTCATTAGAGCCGTCTGTATGCTCATCATATGCCATGATGAACACATAATCCGCTACCGCTGCCTGCTCTTTCAGATCGTACTGCGTATTGTAGGGCTTCGGAACATAGTTGTCTACTGATAATACCAGGTTGTTCTCTCTGCACTTTACTGACAGCTCTCTCACAAACTGAATATAATGCACTCCACACTTTGACGAGATCAGTTCAAAATCCAGGTTGATTCCATCTACCTGACTCTGCAATGCAGCCGCGATCACCTGATCGATCACTTTTGCTCTTTTTGAACTGTAACTTAATACTTCATAAGTCTCATCATATGAATTAATACCTCCATGGAAATCCCGGAGTACCGCCCACACTTCCAGTCCTGCCTGCTTTGCATACTGAACATAGTCTGTGTCTGCAATGGATGTGATATTTCCTTCAGTATCTGCAAGACTGAACCAGGTCGGTGCAATCGTAGTCAGTCCTTTTGTAGTAGCGAGCATACTCTGAATGCTCTGGTTGGCACTGACATTCGTAACATTATGCCATGCCATATTGATCTTATAATCTTTTGAAATACTTGTATATTCCGGCTCCGCAAAATCTCTGGAAGTTTTTTCTTTCTTCTGGTCTTTCAGCTTACTGCTTTTCAGATAACCGATAAATCCATCTGCTGTAGCTACTTTCTGCCAGTCATCCTCATCTTCCAGAACTGTAACCTTGTCGTTCTTTTTTACATCGGTGAGAACAGGACTTTTCACTCCGCCCTGATAACGGATCTGTGTATCACCTTTTACAACTGCGGTCTCTTTTTCACCCCAGTCTGTCGTGATCACGATCCTGTTCGGATCCTGATATACTTTGTACTCCATATTGGTATACGTCTGTATAAATGGAAGTGCAATATAAACTTTGTCGCCCTCCATTTTCAGAATGGTATAATCTACACTTTTCTGTTCATTGACCTCAGTATATTCATTCGTATCTGCCACGACAGAAACATTCCCTGACGGCAGTGTATATAAAAGAATCTGTTCATTTGAATCCCAATAAAAACGCTCATTAATCTTATCTCTTACAACAGAAGCTTCAATATAATATTCACTGTCATAGACCTTTGCCGGAATTACTTTTAATCCTTCCGCTTCATCCTGTGCCAGATCTTCGCTTCGTATCACTTCATCATCAATCACTACTGCGATCTCATCTTTGCTGTCCAGGCCATAATATTGTTCCAGATCAGCCCTTTCATTCGATGGACCATATCTCTTCCAGACAACAAAAATTCCTGCTACTGCTATGATAATGACAAGTACGATGGAAATGATCAAGGCGATCCCCGGTGATCTTCTCCGTCTTCTTCTGCCTTTTCTTCTATGCCTTTTTCTTTCGTTCATGCGGCACCTCCTATCCGCAATCATTATAACATATCAGACTTTTTCTGAATATACTTTCCGCACATTGATGCGTCCTTTTCTGACCTTTCTTTTCTCTGACTGCTCATCTATCTGTACTGTCCGGCATCAAGGGGTAAGCACTGACAATCCAAATTTATCTACATTCAATTCATCTACATCGGTAAATGTCAGAGATTCCAGTCTTCCATTCTGATCCATCACATAATCACGCATATAAGCACCTTCTTCTTTTGCCATATATGCGGTCACGATCTGCATCGGACTTACCTGATATCCATCCATAAGGATGTCTATCCCTCTCTTTTCATACTGCTTTAACTCAGAGTACAAACTTCTGTAACTCTCTTTATCAGTTATGTCCATCATTGGCGTATACTCTCTCCTTTCTCTGCAGATACTGATAACCTTATGTCCGCATTTTTGAAGACCCGTTGGAAGTACTGTGACATACTGTTGAGTATTTATGCGAACTGCGAAGACAGCACCACCTGCAGCAAATCAATTTCTCCATTTGAATCTTTTCCGAATCTCCTTTCTTCTGAGTCGTTATCCTGACCGCTGTCTTCTGTAAGTGCCATTATATGGGCAGAATAAAGCATTTTTCAATGTGTTTCTTGTTGATAAGCTATGTGAATTTGTTGATAACAGAAAAAGATGATGAAAGAATTATAAACTTATCTTCTTTTTCTTTACATCTTTTTGATTTTTGCTTATACTAGACAGTGAAATGATATATCTTATTGGATCAAAGTCATTCAATACTCATATTATTTTATATGATGTCAGGGTAGGATTGTGGGAGTGCGTAGCACGAAACCATCCGTTGGCATCATTGTTGGGGGTTTTTGACCCCAACATCTTTTATATAGAAGAGAGGGATGTGATCATATGAAAATTGAAAAAATCAATGATAATCAAATTCGTTGTACGTTGACACATGCTGATCTGGCAGCCCGCCATTTAAAGCTCAGCGAGCTGGCTTATGGTACTGAGAAAGCAAAATCTTTATTTCGGGATATGATGCAGCAGGCATCATTTGATTTCGGTTTTGATGCGGAAGATCTTCCGCTCATGATCGAGGCGATTCCTTCCTCTGCGGATTCGATCGTCCTGATTATAACGAAAGTCGAAGACCCTGAAGAGCTGGATACCCGGTTTTCAAAATTTACACCGCTTGGCGATTCAGATACAGTGAACAATGATGTGCTTGAAAAGCTGCAGGGAGCAGATGAATTTCTTGACCTGCTCAATAAAGTAAAAGAAGCAGCGGCAGGTCTTCCTTCCGCGTCCCCCGAAGAGGAACAGGAGGAAGCTGTTTCTGAACCACAGCTTACGCTTCGTCTTTTCTCATTTAGCACTTTAGATTCTGTGATTCGTGCTGCACGCCTTGCAGCTCCATTCTATAAGAATGCGAATACACTTTATAAAGATAAAGAGAATCACACTTATATTCTTGCACTTGCACCTGGTTCTTCTTCCGACCATGAATTTAATAAGATATGTAATATGCTTTCGGAATATAGCACTCCTGAAAAAGCGGATTCTACAATCCTTGCTTTTCTTGAAGAGCATTGCGAGATCATCGTATCAGCGGATGCAGTACAGAAACTGGCAGCACTTTAACCGTATAACTGACAACGAAAAAAAGCCCCTGACATCAGGACTTCCTGGTGTCAGGGGCTTTCAATTTTCATGAAACGTTTCCGCCTCTTTTATTATTTTCCTGCTGCTGCCATCGCTGCATTAATCTTCTCTACAAGAAGGTCACTGTCGATTCCATGAACCATTGCTGCTTCTTCCAGAGATTCCATCTGAGATGCCGGGCATCCAAGGCAGTGCATTCCAATTTCCATCAGAATCGGAGCTGCTTCTGGAAATGTAACGAGAAGCTCGCCAATTCTTGTCTCTTTAGAAATCTGTGCCATTGCTGATTCCTCCTTCTATTTTTCGTGCTTTACATTATAGTCCTTCGACCTGGTTTTATCAACTATTTTTTGAATTTTCAGATTTTTCTTTTTAAACTCCACTGATTTTACAACTTCTTAAAAGTCAATTCTTTTCTTTCTTTTTTTCGACAATTTTCTATTTTCATAACTTCTACACAAAACGTTCGTTCTCTTTTTATTTAAAAGTAATCCACCAAAAAGTGTGGATTTCGTGTGGATAATGTGGATAACTTTTTAAAAACGTTATATTTTTCCACCTTTTTCTAAGATTTTAATGTGGATAAGTTGAAAACTCCATTTTCGATTTATTCGACCACTTTTTACAAAACTCTACATTTTTGTGCATTTTGCTTATTTAAATTTCAGGTCATGCCAGCTCTTGACATTTGAATTATCACTCAACTTCTACAGTACTCTTCGAACTGCCACAATATTCGTATATGTCGCACTGCAAACTCCAATACCCTGTGCTTCATTCATGGCATTTATGATCTTTCCATCTCCCATATAAATACCAACATGACCTTCATAAAGGATCAGATCTCCCGGCTGTGCCTCTGCATAGCTGATCTCATCCCCCGCTGTTCTCTGTTCATAGGATGTCCTTGGGAGGCTGATTCCAAAATGTGCGTAAACTGACTGGACAAACCCGGAACAGTCCGCCCCATTCGTAAGACTTGTACCTCCCCAGACATACGGATTGCCAAGGAACTGATATGCATAGTCCACTACTGACTGTCCTTTTGAAACCAGTGCGGCTGCCGCTGCCTCCTGGATTTTTTGCTCTTCTTCAGCCGCAATACGTGCTTCTTCCTGTTCTTTCGTCTCCCCATAAGAATAGGAAGTTTCCGTCGTGACATAGGCTCCATACACCCAGCCATTGATCTCTCCGACTTTCACCGGATACCAGCCATCTGCCTGTTCACCCCGGATTTCATAAGTCTCTCCCTCACTAACCTGAGTCAGCACCTCTGTATCTGTTCCGGTTCCGGCTCTTACATTCAGTCTGTCTGCCGTCACAGTTGCCGTATTCTCTTCGTACTCCCCTGAATGAATACGGGCATCTTCTCCTGTAAACAGCTTTTCTGTGGGAACATATCCTTCTGTCTCACCTGACCGGATCTTTGTCCAGCCATCCAGATATTCCAGGACTTCGACAGTTGAATCTTTATATAATTTTCCTGTCCAGTCACTGTTCTCATCCGGTTCGCTTCTGACATAAGTGAAATCATCCGTGTCAGAAAACGCTATATTCAAATACTCACCCTCGTCTGTTGGCACAAGATAGAGCTGAAGATTTTCTTTTACTTTTGTCCTGTAACACTCTTCCAGTGCCGATTCGATTCCTGCAGTCGGTACAACAGACTGCTGTTCTTCATTTTCTGCTGCCTGTATCCTGACTACACTCCCCGGAATCAATATCATACCTGCCAGTGCAGATACGATCATCTTTTGTCCCATATACAATTTTTTCATATAAAACCTCCTTACTTTCTCTTTTTATCTTTTGTAGGAAGTTCTAAATGTTACATATTTGTTAATTATGTTACAATCGGATTGTATCAATATCTTGCTGTAATGTCAACATAGTTTATGCTTTTTTCATTATTTTCATCCCTTTTAATCTGTCATTATTCCCTCTTTTTCGTCTATTTTCAACTTTATTTTTTAATATTTTTGTAACATTTAAAAAGAGGATCTGACCCCTTCTATCAGCCTATACTAAGGAAGCTTTTACGATTTGAAAATATTTTTGAGTTTTTTTCAGAAATATAGTTGACAATTTTAAAAAAATGAGTTATATTCTAATCACAGTAATCATTACTGTTATTAATTTAAAGTTGATGAAGTTACTGATCCATTTCTTCATCATTAGAAAGGGGGATTCTTGTGGCAGCATTAAAATACAGCCGACAACGTGAAGCGATCAAGCACTATCTTGCATCCACAAAGGAACATCCAACAGCCGATACCGTATATATGCATGTAAAGAAGGAATTTCCCAATATCAGTCTTGGCACTGTATATCGAAACCTGAATCTGCTTACAGACATCGGTGAGGCGATCAAGATATCAACACCTGACGGAGGAGACAGATTTGATGGAACCGTACAGCCGCACAATCATTTCTTATGTACGAAATGTGGACGGTTCCTGGATCTTGAGCTGGATATGAAAAGTATTGAAGAGATGAACCGTCTTGCGAATGACTGTTTTGACGGAATGATTACTTCCAGTTCTACTTTATTTTATGGAGAATGCAGTGACTGCATTAGAAAGTCTTAACTTATATTTTATTTAAAAGAAAAGGAGATTACGATTATGAAAAAATTTGTATGTACAGTATGTGGTTATGTTTATGAGGGAGATGCTGCACCGGCTGAATGTCCAGTCTGTCATGTAGGTGCTGACAAGTTTAAAGAAGTATCCGGTGAAAAGACATGGGCTGCTGAACATGTAGTAGGTGTTGCTAAAGGTGTCAGCGAAGATATTCTTGCTGATTTAAGAGCTAACTTCGAGGGAGAATGCTCTGAAGTAGGTATGTATCTTGCAATGGCAAGAGTTGCTCACAGAGAAGGTTATCCTGAAATCGGTCTGTACTGGGAGAAAGCAGCTTATGAAGAGGCTGAACATGCTGCCAAGTTTGCAGAACTCCTCGGTGAAGTTGTTACAGACAGCACAAAGAAGAATCTTGAGATGAGAGTAGAAGCTGAGCATGGTGCTACAGAAGGTAACTTCGACCTTGCAAAGAGA
>ERZ1673743.2207-NODE-2207-length-17854-cov-19.426428_pt1 | contig 17854 bp, 28 predicted proteins | sample MGYA00580197_ERZ1673743 | MGnify/ENA primary metagenome ERZ1673743 (study PRJEB41218, sample SAMN15661795) | gut metagenome | host: Homo sapiens | place: Canada: London | collected 2015-08-20/2019-03-30 | study: EMG produced TPA metagenomics assembly of... | reverse complement strand
GATTATATCATAGTGGAAAAGATATTTCAATAAAAATTATTGCAGAAATATACTTTCCTCTGCTTGCTGCAGGTTATCCTCAAACGACTTTTTTTCTTCTAAAGATAGTTTTTTTAAGTCAGATAAACTTTCCGTTTCATAAGACTTGAGGATTTTAGAAAGCACGGACCTGTAAGTTTTGACATACAGATCAGATTCTATATATTTCACAGTTTTAATTTTTCCATTATGATACAGATCATCAATACCTTTTCCGTATTCTTTGCGCCAACATACAACTCTGATTTTCAGAGATGGAAATTTTTCCTGCAACATGCAGATCAGTTTTTCCAACTGCAAAAATACGGCAGTATTTCCAAACGAATCTGCGTCAAACATTAAGAACACGGATTTTATAGGAAGTTCTTTCATAATTTCTGTTATGTCAGAATCGAGTCCCTTTTGAGAGCCGACACCTTGCAAGGATATTGTGACATTTCCAAAGTCGCGTATAACCTCAGACTTGAAACGACCTTCCGTTATACACAGGATAGAGCGATCTGTGTTTGCGGGATATAAGATATCTCGCGGAGAACCACATCCTGTTCCACCAATATATTTATCCGGTTCGTATGGGGCAAAAGAAGAGGAGAACCAAATATATCGTTGCTGCCCTTCTTTTATCGTATCTCTACGAATCTGAATGGCTGCTACACGGCCGTAAACATCATGTATAAGCATTCCGATGCCTTTTACGGCATAGAATGCAATTTTCTTTTTAGTCCTGTCATAATAGAATCCGGGAACAGTCATTAATACTTCATCCGTATACTCTGGATATTCTTCACGGATTTTTTTTATGACATTATTTTTTTCCCAGCTTAAACACGGGAAGGTGAAATAATCGGCATTTATTCTTTCGTCCGATAATTTCCTTTCCTCTTTCAACTGTGACATGTGTTGATCTGAAAGCTGGCAGGCATCCTTTATAACGTGATATACATTATGACGAATGGCAATGTCTGCCATTTTCAGAGGTTTTGCGCTGCTTTTTTTCTCTTTGTCGTATTTTTCAGCAATCTTTTTTATATACGACTCAGAGTAGTTTTGTCTTTGAGAATATAGGGAATATTCATCATATGTAATTATTCCCTTCTCTAAAGCCACCTTGAAAGCTGCCTGCAGATAATCGATTCCATCATATAAGCTGATGAATTTTATGCCGTTTCCTGCATATCCATCACCACAGGCAAAGCATTTCCAGATCCCTCTGTCAGGTGTCACTAAAAAAGATCCTAAATGGGTGTCATTGTGAAAAGGGCATAGTCCTAACAGATGGCGCCCATTATGTTTTAAAGGAATCCGTGAACTGACGATGGATTCAACAGTTACGTTTTCCAATTTAGCAAACATATTTTCAATGAAAATATGCCGTTCCTTTTCTGTAATCTTTGCTGCCATTTATTTTCCTCCCAATTTTTTTATCAGGACGGCAGCAAAATGCTACCGGTCCTCACGAAATTCTTTTAATAACTCATCTGGATTAAATCCGGCCGTAACAAATTCCTCTTTGTATTCAGGAATTGCCTCCGCAATTTCCAGACAACCGCGTTTAATGTCTGTGGATTTTGTCCGTCCAAACAGCCAGCGCAGCTCATCCGGCTGAAGCTCTCCTATCGTGTTCCCTTTTCGTGCAAAAGCGCCCATATCGGCTTTTAACATGGAAAACCTTGCAAGTTCTGCAGCAGAAAGTGGAGCAATAGCAGATGGCTTCGGGATACTGTTGTTCCGGTAGTCGCGTGTAAATATACGTTTGCCGGTGGTATCGTCTTTGATACACAATGCACAGATATTCCCAGTGTCATCCAACAGATACTGGACAATACTGAATCGATCCATGCAGCTTAGGGATCCATCATCATTTTTTGTAATGTTGATCAGTGTCTCTGTCTCCTGAAACCCGTTCCTTTTTACCGCATTGTTATTTTCGTCTGTTTTGGGTCGAAAAGCGGGCACGATAATTTCCTCTGGCATGGTTTTTAATTCTTTAGCCACTCCAAACAGAGCGCATGCCCTTTTCAGCGCATCCGTAGCCTGACTTTTATCAGAATGGCTGCCAACAGGCTCCCCGGCATCATCCCTTGATATCCATGTTTTTCTGTTTTCATCATATACAGACACTTTACATAACATGGTCATGTGACCGTTTCCTTTTGGAATAGCAGTATGCTCCACCTGCCATCCATCAGGACCGAACGTTTCGTCCATTATGTTCATGATCACAGTTGGCTTTGTGTAAAGCACAAGCGTAACATCTTTTTCTGTGAGATGGTCTACTTTGACCATAATTTCTTCATTTTTTAATCTTCTTGGTAGTTTCATAAAATTCTCCTTCCTGGAAAAACAAAACCCACCTTTTAACAAAAAGTGGGTTTTGTAAAAAAAATTATTATGCTGTGTGTTCTTCTAACGTTTAATTAAATGGTAACTCCTCATTAATTCCGTCCGGGATATTCATAAATCCATCACCAGCGGAAGAAGAAGAAGGAGCAGGAGCAGGCTGATTGGTAGAGCCACCTGAACCTGAACTGTTTTTACTCTCAGCAAATTCAATGTTTTCCACAACAACGTCTGTGGTGTACACTTTCTGTCCGTCCTTATTGTTGTAACTGCCAGTCTGAATACGACCGTCCACAACAAATTTTGTTCCTTTGCGTCCGAACTTTTCCAGAAATTCAGCGATTTTTCCGAATGCGATGCAGCTAATAAAATCTGTATTCTGCTCGTCGTTATCTTTTTTGAAACGGCGGTCAACTGCGAGAGAAAATCTTGCAATAGCAGTAGATTTTTCCCCCTGTGTATAACGGATCTCGGCATCTCTGGTGATTCTTCCCATAAGTATAACTTTGTTCATATTTTTTCTCCTTTTCTGTCCTATATAAGGACCATAAAATTATTTTTTTGCAAAAAAAGACCACGAACAACATGTTCATGGTCTCATTTGCGATTTTTTTGTTGAATTTGTTTTACAAAGTATATTATACCATTGCAAACCATAAAAATCAACATAAATCGCTCAAAACCATGTTAGGCTAATTCGATAAGATATCGAATTGTTGCCTGTTTGTCATCATAGACGACAACCTCATCATTTACTAGCATTCCCTGATCTTTAGATGCAAATATTGCATCTGCGCCTAACCTATGAACGTTTTCTTTGGTAAAGAGCTTATATGCAGGCGTATGCCTATAAACATTAAACGGATTTTTATAGGCTACTTTGTAAACAGCTAAAAATCCTGTTAATGACGTTCCACCGGACCAATAGCTTCCGTTTAATGAAGTATAGCCGATAGACTTTTTTGCCCTTGGAGCAAAATATAATCCATGTCCAAACATAGCACCTGTCCGGACAACAGATTTTTTTGGTCGTAATGATAGACCTTGAATTAGAATATTCCACCAGTTTTCATTACGGGATCCATGATAAAGATAATGGATGTCCTTATCAGAAATTTGATTCTTGGAACAGTAATCATAAAAACACGCTTCGGTTACTATATTTTTAACATAAAACGCATTTTTCAGTTTATGTTCCGATTCTTTTCCAAGGAACTTTTTAATATGACGTATTTCATCCATGGTACATGGACGTATCGTCAAATTATTTTCATCCAAAATAGTATTGGATATATTGTCATTTCGTATATTATGTCTTGTTTTCTGATTGACTTTTCCAGTCATGATATCAAGTAGTGCCTCTTCTCTGGTGATTATCTCTGCAGCATCCATTTCTGTATGAGCAAGATAATCTTCAACTTTTTCCATCTTCCTTGGAATAATGGTAAAAAGCTGGGAGAGTATGGCGTTGACCTCTGATAAAGAGGTCACTGAATATAACTGATCGATTTTTTCCCTGGCAAGATCAATCATTGCCTGTGTTACATCTTTGGATGACACGATATAATTTTTTTTAATCGCATTGTCCGAGTAAGCCAAAAGTGCGTCTACCAGTTCAGCCACAAGCTGATCTGCAATAGGAGCATAATTTGACTCTGATAAGACTGTAACTACACAGTCATGTAAATCACTCTGATCTACATAACCTTTTGTTATCTTATCTTTGTAGATTTTATCCCATGCCGCCATACTGTAAATTTTCTTTATGGCTGTAGCTCCAACACGTCCCCATTCAACCGTAAAATGAGAATCGTTCGGGAAATTTGGCAGCATCCGATAAAACTTATTGTGGTTACCTTCCGGAGTAACCATTAATAAATACGTTGCGTTCATAATGATTCCTCCTTATGCTGCGTGTCCACGATGATTTTGTGGTTGCACGGGTTTCTTATCTACATTCTTGTAATGGGTATCGTCTTCGTATTCCCAATACTCAAACGTAAGCATTTTATATGGCAGTACAAATGTTATTGCACACACAATAAACAGGACGGATGCAGCACCGATTACCTCCACATCATTTACAAAACAGATTTGAATAGGTATAAAAGACAGCATTCCAATAAAGGAAACTGCTTTTGTAAAAAAAGCCTTCAAATTATCATTCATTTTGTTTTCCTCCAAATAAAAAATTATTTTCTCTGTAATTTATGGAAACACTCATCCAGAATAGGAGAGTGGAATTTAGAATTGCTCTATATAGAAGCCACAAAAGGGCATAAAAAAAGACCGCTCTATAGCGATCCAAATTATAAAAGCTATGTGATCCATGGGGTATTACACATAACTTTTTGATTTATTAATTAATTTTATTTACATTGCTATATTAGCATTATATCGGTAAAGAGTCAATAAAAATCTATACAAAACAAATAAGAGGCTATCACACTAACGTGAACAGCCTCATCCTGTCTGAATATGCTTAAATTGTTTTTAATCAATTCCAAGCCATCCATCTTCTTCTACTACGTAAATAAACTTCTCTTTTTTCATTGCGGTTATAACTTTCGCAACTTCATTTTTTTTAACACCCAATGTTTCTGATACATAATCCACAATGTTTTTTTGGGAATTTCTAATCAACAGAATAATTAACAGCTTTGTTTATTATTCTATTAATTGTAACATTAACAATTATTTCATCGTTAATAATAACTTTATCATAAATGTTTTTGTTAACTTCTACTTCAGTCGCTTTTTCTGGATTTGTTTTTGTATTTACGACTAAAATATACTTGTTTGCAACAAGTAATTCATCTTTCATATCTAAATTTATATTTTTAATTTTCTTGTCGGCAACAATATAGGGTACCTCCACCTCATTGTTTGCAAAACCTACGGGCAATACCCATAAAAAAGCGCCTACCAAGCCAATTACTATAAACAATTTAGCAGATCTGCCTGTATATAATTCATATAAACTAAAGAAGAATAAAACTAGTCCGACAATCAATGAAATCAAATAATAATTCATAATGATACACCTATTTTCCTTTCTATAATAATATCATATTGGGTAAAACATGTCTATGGAAACTTAAACCCATATAATATTTTTGATTTTCTCAAGAAGATCTAAATCCAATTCTAAATATTTTGGATTTAGGATCAGCGCATTTTCTTTCACCAGCATTCTTGTTAAAAGCTGGTACTCTAACGCCCACTTAGTTGTTTCCTGGTCAGTATCTCCATACCATGTATCAAACATAGCAAGAAGAGTAATCTTTTGGTAAGCAGAAATCTTCGGTAATTCAACGAAATACAAAGGTTCTGCATATTCGTAGGAATTAAATGCAAAAATTGCTGCTTCTCCAAGTACGTTCTTGTTTGATAAAATAGTGGCTGTTCCATCCAAACTGTTTTCAAGATCAAGATGTATTTCTGCATCTACTATCTTATTTTTCCAAATTGTTTTCATTTTTTTCTCCTTTAACTATCATAATTAATAATGATAGTTTATGCTGTTGATATATACCTTCTGTTACCAAAAGTAGCAGAGGGTAGTAGTCATAAAAATTTAGTGCGGAACCCACAGGCAAGCCTGTGGGTATTAGTGAGTTTATATTTCAATTTTTTTGATAAATCCCTGACAAAATATTATTTGAAATTTTATCCATGACCTTGCAGTAATGATTTACTTCATCATCTGTAAAGTCATGTTCTCCCATGAAAGAGTAATGGGTGACATTTACCCTTTCCGTGGCTCTTCCAGTAAAGTATTTAGAATCGGATTCCGACGATACGGTATAATCGGTTTTGTTGAATCTGTTATCCTGATATTTTTTTATATATAGAGAAGATGTAACAGAATTTTCGTTTTCCTTGTAAACTTCGATATCAGGATATTTCTCTAGTGAATTTAATATTTCTACCGTGTTATCATGATTGGAATATATACTGGTAAAGATGTTCTTCCTGTATTTGTAAAGTGATGTTTCCAATTGCATATTATATGACGTGTAATCAACAGCATCATTGCCATTTCCGATATATTCATCATATTTTTTTTCAGACAAAGTAAATTCCTGTTCTCCAGTTATATCTGTTGTAAAAATAAAATATTTTTCTCCTCCTTTTTTATATGTATCAGAAATATTGATCCGGGCAGTTCCGCTGTCAGATTTTCGTGTGATTTTTATATCCTGTGAACCTTGATATAAATCAAATTTTTTGTTACCGCATCCGGTAACAAAAAACATCAATAATAACATTAAAATTATGTTGAATTTTTTCATTTGAGTCTCCTTAATTATCAAAATTAAAAATGATAGTTTTATATTTAACTGCCCTATGCAACATAAAATGAGACATAGGGCAGTAATGGTTAGTAGTAGTTAATCCTCATCAGTCCATACATGATCGTAATCTGTATAATTAATCAGGAGTAACTTTGCAATCGTTTCTGTCAAATTGATCAGCTGTGTCGGGTTTAATTCCTTACGGCTGTTCCTAACTTCAACGATTTTATTTAATGCAAGAAAAACATCAATCGCTGTACATCCTGCAGGAAATTCTGCATCCAGCTCATCTGAGAGATCCTCTGATCCGGATCTGAGAGAGCGGTTTTTGTCAATGATATGCAAAAAACATCCTCCAGGATGCTTGATCTGCGTATTTCCCAGCTTTTCAACAAGATCTTCATTTTCTTTAAAGACCATAGCAAGTCCATTGAGCATTTTAATGAACTGCTCAATACTGTGTCCTTTATCATGGGATAAACAGATTGGTTTTCCAAGCCTGATACGGGCTCCATCAAGATCATAGAATGGGGCTGCAGTTACGCAGCTGTTTCCAACATCTGATGTTGAAAAACGTACACCGGCTTTAACTGTTTTTGCTGAGACGCCATACTCTGAGAGCATGGAAATAAATGAATCTTCCATAATGTCATCGTTCAGCATGTAGTCAAGTACCAGGTATTCATGGGAAAACATACCGGATGAGAAAGTCAAATCCGGATGATCTTCCCTTAGTTTCCGTTCAAAACGTGGGATGGTTTCATTTGCCGGAAGAATTTCATATTCTTTCGACAGCATACTTGAAACTTTACCATCGCGATAGAGTATCTTGCAGTCTGCTTTATGTAACGAAAATCCTCTGGATAACCACTGTGCTTTTTCCATTGTAGGAAGCACGGAAATCAAAGGTTTTTCATCCATGTTGGAAATTGTTGATCCAGAAATTCCGGCACGTTGGCAAATCGACGTAAATGCCGTATATCTTGTTGGTTTCACAACGATGCCACCGTTAGCCGGAAAACCGAGCATAAGCCCGGTATCTTTTGCAGTTTCCATAAGTTCCTCGTTGGAATTATCCAGCGCCGGAACATTACATTTCAGACCATTTGGCAGCTCTGTTTCGAACTGCTCCTTGTACTGTTCAAAGAAAAGCGGTGCATTTGCAATCTCTTTTGCAAAACACTCCCAAATATATGGTGTGTACCATTCATCTTTTGCGATGAATTCTAATACCTTTTCTTTGTCGGCTTCAGTTTTAAGTGTAACTACTGCATCATCAGATGTAAAAAATGTATTTTCCATGATTTTATCCTCCATTTATTTGATTTAAGAGGATGCCTCCGCAGCAATATCATGGTAAGGCATACGCCAAATCAAGATACCGCTTTTTGCGGAAGGCGCAGCCCTCTGTGTAAATTTAGTCGTCCAGTAAATTCTGGACGTTCATTTCTAATTGATTGTCACATAAACTGAACATGGCACCGTCAATGGTTTGCTCTAATTTTGTGACAATCTTTTTTTTCAGATCATCAGATTCGTTGTTACTAAAAGAGAAGTAAGCATAATTATTTTTCTTCTCTACAGCAATCCGAATTCTTTCATTTATGATGCCTGCGTTTAGTTCGAAAAATTCGCGCAGATCATCAGGAATTGATTCATCCGCAATGTCATTCTCCGAAACTTCCTCCGGCAGAATTTTGAAAGATCCAATCAGCTCATGCTGGTTGATCCAGATTCTCTCTTTTTTTTCTTCTGGAAGAGTGACGACAACTTCGATTGCCTGATTTAGGAGAGACACGCCTTGACGTGTCATTCTCCATGAAATTAATTCTGGGTATTTCTTTTTCAACACCATTTCCATACGATGATGGAAATATAACTTAGACTTTTCATAATCTGAGCGGTTTTCATACTCAAAACTATTTTCATAATCCGAATCCTTTGTTTTAGCAGATGAAATAGTAGAAGCTGATTTATTTTCACCTGTTTCATTTTTTTTCGTGAATAGAATCAATGCTATGATTATAATTATCAATTCTAACATTATTTGCCACCTGCCTTTTACGAACTAAACCGTCCTGACAAAGATAACGGCTGTATGGTTTCCTTTTTGGAGGAACCGCTGTTTTCTCCATCATTCAGTTTTTTACTTGTAGTTTTTTTAATTTCTTTTTTGGCATCCAAATAATCTTTTGGAATAGCGAAATCCCAATCGGTTACTTTGAAACGCGGAAACTTTCCCTTTGATGGATTTTCCGTGCTGCCAAACAGATCGGTTAATATCTTATCCGAGACAGAAGAAGAAATTTTTTTCCATGCTTCATCGGAAATCATTTTCTTCTCATAGTAGGACATTTCTGCCTCTACCCAGATTGGTTTTCCTTTGTCCAGAAATCCTTTCTCAACACACGTTTTCATTCGTGAAAATGGACTCTGATCGGTTCCATCCGAAAAGAGAACCATTCTGTATTTTTCATCTCCGTTTTTTATACAAAACGAAGCGGTATCGGCACCATTTGATGCCTTATCAAACTTTACTTTTCCATCCAATACATAGGAATGGAAAATTACTTTTGCTGACATATTAATTCCTCCTTAAATTACCTTTTTGAGGGCAGATTCAATCTCCCCTGATAATTCCATCTGTATAAATTCTTTACAAATGGATTTGATTTTTTTTGCATCCTCCTGATATGGACGTAATGGAAGAGGAAGCGAAAATAAGATATTTCCATTTCCATCGTGCCATTTTTTTAGTTCTACAAGCACTTCGTTAAAACATTCGTTTCTTTTCTCGATAAGAAGTTTTCGAGGATGACCTACAGGATAGAAACGCATCTCTTCATATTCTGATGCCTTTTGCTCAAACTCCACAGCACGTCTGATCATAACATTGATTAGCAAAATGCTGTTATGAACCTGGGCGTATCCCATTTCTTCAATAATTTGTGCTAACATAAGTAGCACACCTCCTTTTTAATTTTAGTATGTATGGAAACATGCAACCAGAGCTGGCAGCATGTAATTTAGATTTAGATGCCATATGGCATAAAAAAAGGACCGCAAGAGGCAGTCCTTATATAGAAAACTGTGAACTGGGTAGGTTCCTGGGTAGGTTCACAAGAATTCCCGATTTATTTAATTTAAATTTTTTAACACAATTAATATAGCATGATTTTCATATTAATGCAAGTAAAAAAGGTATATTGTGGTATAATATACCAAATTATAACTTTGCGGAGGAAAAGGAATGGATTTAAGAGAAAAAACAAGAGAAGAACTGTTGTGCGAAATACATAATTTAAAAAAAACATGCGATTATTTATATAATGCATCCTGTAATTTGGATGACATATCTACTTTTAATAGGAAATTAAGCAGTGGAACAGAACAAATTGCATCCTCATACCGTAAAATAGTATCTATTCGAAATATGCTTGCGGATATTACAGATTATCAATATATGCCTGTAAAGCCGGCTTTTCATATTGAAAAGAAAGAAGGAATGTATTATTTTCGGTTTAATGAACCGCTGCCACACCGGATTACGATTGATAAGTATGCGGGGAGACTGCGATATGAATATGATCCCAATGTATATTATTCCGGATATAGATCAGCCATTGAACAGTGGTTAAAAGAGAATGATCCAAATTTGTTTTCTCAAAAGGCAATGTTATATGTCGTAAACCATGGTTCCACGCAAAATATGAGAGACAACGACAATATAGAAGTAAAGACGTTCATTGATGCTGCCATAAAGGGAATATTTATCAGGGATGATACGCCGGATTGTTTGTCATTATGTTTTGATTTTGTAGAAGATGAAAAGGAATATACGGAAACTTATCTTGGAAATATTAATGATATAATTGCGTTATTGCACTATAATCTTCGTTAAAAAGACTACAACGAAATATCAAAATTAAAAATGATAGTTAGTTATCTTTTTAATTTTGATAGTCGTCATGTGCGATAATTACCTCATATTTAGGTGATGCAGAAACAAACCAGGATGTTGCGAGTTGCAGCAACATCCTGGTTTGTTAAGCAAGTGCTTTTTCGAAGTCCTCTAATAACTTAATGGCATTTGCATCACCTGATTCTTTGAGAAGAGGGAAATGTCTTTCTAATTTTGCCTGGAATGATGAATGTTTAGGGTCTAATCCACGTCCAACATACTCATTATGATCGTAAAGTCCATCTAAAAACCGAGTGCAAATGTCTATGTACGTTTCTTTCGATGCATCATTTTGAATGACATAAGGTAAACTGAAAATGATATATTTATTATGTTCCAAGATACTTAACAAATGAAAAAGCATAATTTGTGACAAGGAAGTGAATATTATGGATACGTTAGTGACGTATAATGCAGACGTGGTTGTATTTGAGCAGTTTGACTATACTGGTTAGAAATATAAAAAACTGTACATACTGGCTCCGCCACATGTACAGTCAATGGTAAAAGAGAGGATATATACATAAGATCTATATAAATCTAGTCTCAAAAACATCATTTAAATTTTTTTTGGATTATATGAGGAAGGTGATAATAAACCACTTGAAAACTCAGATATTCTTTCAGAAACTGATTCCGAATCATCTATGTAATGTTCTGCAGTTACTTTAATATCGGAATGGCCCAATGCTTGCTGCACCAGGTAAACATCGTGGCTGCTTTTATAAAGTTCTGTACCAAATCCTCGCCTGAGAGAGTGCGGGGATATCTTTTTTAGTGCTACGGTACTTTTTCCGTATTTTTCGACTATACGTTCTACAGATCGTACTGTAAGCCTGTTATGATCAGTACCACGAGATGATAAAAACAAGGCTCTTTGTGAATCATCATATGATTTTCGCTCAAATTGAATGTAATCCTGCAAGATCTGAACCAACTCTTCATTGAGTGATATTAAATCTTCAGATCCACCTTTACGAATGACTTTTACTTTCATTTTTTTCCAGTCGATATCATCAAGATCAATGCCAACCAATTCAGATACACGCATTCCAGTACCGGATAGAAGAGCAAGGATAGCATAATCCCGTAGGTTCGTTCTTTTCGCATAGGAACGTTTCTTTTCATCCAAAGCATCGCCTGACGCAGCTCCATCGAGAAGTTCGGAAAATTCTTCTTTATTTAATCTGGGTTTCTTTTTTTTGTGTATACGAGGCGAATCGACTAATTTAGCCGGATTTGAGGATGTGATATCGCTAATCATGAGATAACTATAAAAGTTTCGCAGACTGGACAGTTTCCGGGCGCGGCCTTTGGCGTTATTTCCTTTTTTATTTGAATCAGGAACTTTTTCCCCGTTATCATCCTTGTAGTTAATAAGAAAATGCATATATTCCTGTATATCTGTAGGACGTAACGAATCCAAAATCTGAATTGTAACATCTTTGTAGGTATTTATTTGAGGATTGTATACTGTTAAAAAGTAAAAAAAAGTCTGTAGATCATGCATATATCCATAAATCGTGTTGTATGATCGCTCTAACGATTCAAGGTATTTTACATAATCACGGCATACGTCTGGCATTTGTTTTAATTCCTCATATATTTTTTTCGCGAGTATTTCGTTGTGTTCTTCTCGGTATGACATAAAGCTTTCCTCCATAATTTATGGTAAATGCATTGTGTTTTATATATTATAAGATATTTTTATAAAAAACGCAATACTATGACGTTAAATTATTATTTAACGACTAACTTTATTTCTACTATTCTATTCACAATATACATACACAATGGAAAGAATTAGTCGTTGGTATATTTGACAAAAGAAAAAAGACTGTCAGGCATTTTACAACCTGTCAGTCTTTTTAAATATTGGTTCAACTTATTTATTACACTAATATGATTTCAAGTTTTCCAGTTGTATAGCACACAAATGGGTATTCTTATTTTTTCTCATATTTACAAATAAGTTCTTTTTCTCCAGGACTGAAATGCTTAATTTGGGTTCTATCTTTATTGATACCATAAAGATAATATCCATGAATTATGCAAAAATAATCTATGTCCCCATATTTATTGTTTTTTGGAATGGAAACACAGTGTTTACAATTAGCACAGCACTCTATCATTTTAACCTACTTTCATCGATTTATTGTATAGTATATCTTATTTATCGCAATGTCCGTACAAAGGACATCTGTTGCCTCCGCATGTCCATCCAGAAAACATACCAGGACCGTTTATGAGCTTAGTCTCTCGTTGATATGATTCCTTTTCACAGAGCATAGTTTTTTTTTTGGGACGTCCATCTCTGAAAAATAAATCCGGTCTTTGCTTTCTATAGCTAATTTCTTTGTTATCCATCGAAATCCTCCATCAAGGGAGTTTTGCGGCTATCCTGTATGGATTAGCCGGTTCCCACTGCAATTATTTCAACTATAATAAACCCGGCATTTTCTAATTCTTCTATATTCCATTCCGGTTTATTTGTGTCATACATTTCCGGCCATGTTATATCTTTGGATACCAATACACAACGGTTATATTACCGATGTCTATACCAAAAGATTGATAATGTGGATCAGGCATTACCCAATACACAACGGTTATATTACCGATGTCTATACCTAATAACCTTAATTATGGTGCCAAAACAACCATAAGTGATAGCTTTTTCAGTATAGAATTTACTGTTTTGAATAACAGCTTTGCCTGTATTATAGCAATTTTCTGTTTTGCGTAGCCATTAATAACTACAAGTTAGCATGTTGTTTGACCACTTAATGCCAAAGCATAATGTATCTTTTCTCGATCATTTGATAGTATATCAGGACATTCACAGCTGTTTTTTTCAACTATTGTAACTTCAAGGTTAGATTGTAAAGCTTTTTGTTTTAAAATCTCAACAAACATGGAAGGTGCTCTGTTTGCAATTCCTTTTCCTTGATTTTTTCTACTTCGTTTATGTGCCGTTATCATATCTTGCCTTGATATTCTCTGCTGCAACTTTTTATAATCAATTTTTTGTATATAAAAACAATTTCCCATTTTAAGAATCTCATTTGCCAATATATAATGTTGCTGTTTACGAATTGCAGCCTGTTTACGATATAATTCTTTACATAAATTTTTCCATTGTTTATAATGGCTCGAATACACCCATTCATGTTGGTCTTTGTATGGTTTAATTGTTCCATCTTCATTGTAATTATCTGGATTCATATTACGTCTGGAACGATCCATTCTTTGCTGTAACTCAGCTACATCATCTTCTATTGACTGTACACCGTCGGCAAGATCATGGACAAAAACCTGATCTTTGTAAACGGCAAATACCTTTTCTGTATCAACATATATTCCGACAACTCCATTGCCAATCGAGTGTTTTCTTTCCCCTGTATCATTATATTTAACGGGTGGAGTTCCTTTAAAGACAATTTGAACATAATACTTATTTTTTCCCCGAACAAATTTTCTTACTATTCGATTGTAGGCAATTTCATGCTGTAGGGCTTCTATTTCATAGGGCTTCTTTTGATTGATTTTCATAGGAAGTTCCAAGCCACTCCAAACAATAACCGTCTTTTCACCTTTCCATGATCCATTTTTTGATTTATAGTTGGTTTTTAAAAGAATACTTGCTTTAGGAGAATTGCTTTCTACAGAATTAAATTCTCCATATTTTGCTAAGTGAACCTCTTCACCATCCATGAAAAGAAATCTGTTCCAGGCACTCCACAGTCTTTGTGCAATTTTTGATGCTATTGTGGCTGTAATATGGTTCTCGTATGGCTTCCTTTGCAAATATGACATGTTTATCATTCCAAATTCGGTAAAACCATAATGTTTATACAGTTCATTTAGCTGTTTATACAGTTCTTTTTCAGCAGCCGTTTTCTTGTTTTCTGTTTTCCTTTTTTTTCTTTCGATACCTAAGTTACTGATAATATTCCGGTATTCCTTTGTCTGGATCATTTGCTTATATATATTTTTGTACTTTTTAAGCATCTGATTATAAATCCTACGGGCAATCTCTAGTCTTTTATCTATAATATCTGCCTGATATTTTTCTACGGATAAAGGAAACTCTACGATAAAACGTCCTTCGTTATCTTTTTTTTGTTTTCCCATTTTATTGTATCCTCTTTCGTTAATAATGTGAACTGCCTGTTGTTTATAGCCGGTTGGATTTCAGCAACCTTATTTTAATGATCCTGTTATTGAAATGAGTCTAATTTAGTATATTATACCATTCACAACCCATTTTTGTAAACTAAAAGCTCTTTTTTTAAATTTTAATGGTAATCTTGGTACTTCCAAGGTTAAAACCGTGGGATTTCTCGTCCATAACTTTGAAATCGTTGTACGGTTCATTTTTGATTTTTCAATGCCATTTTTCTAAACATGTGGTTGCTATGTTTTATGTTTTATGATACACTATGTGTATGGAAGAAAACATAACATATTACCGCACTTCTGCATGTAATATTAAATACCATGTGGTTTGGTCTGTAAAACACAGGCACAAGATTCTCGATAAAGAAGTGGAGATGTATCTCAACGAACTGGTACAGCAAATTGCTAATGAAAAAGGATTTATAATTCAGTTTTTTGAATGTGTGGACTCTGATTACTGTAATTGTTTCATAACTGCCCCTCCAAAATTATCTATAACAATGATTGTCAAATATCTAAAGGGGATTACCGGGCGTAAGCTTTTAGAACAGTTTCCAGAAATACGTGACCGACTTTGGCATGGGGAATTGTGGAATCATTCCTATTACTGCGAGACAATTGGTGCTGTTTCGGAAGAGAACATCAAACAGTACATTGAACATCAGAGTAAATCTTATTAGAAAAAGGTTATCATGCTGTTGTTTCACAAAGATTTCGGGAAACGAGAACGATTTGGAGGATATTATCTATGGAAAAAAGTAAAAAAATTTATATAGAAAAAATAATGGCTGCAAAGGCAATGGAAAATATGACTGGAAGAAAAGAAAAATTGTCGGAATTTGAACGAAAAAAAGCTCAAAAGGAGCTTCAGAAATTAAGTGAATTATTAAAATAAATGGAGGTCTTTTATGTTTTCCCGAAAACCGATTTTAATGGAATATGACTTTAAAATTGAAGATATCAAGGATACATATTATTTCTTAATGCCATTGGTGTAACGCAATGTCATGGACAGTCCGTCAATCTTATATTCGACCACAAATTCAGGATCATCAAGCTGCTCTTTCATCTGCTCTACAAAATCAACGACCTCTTCCTTTGAGAAAACATCCTGAAGACTGAGCATCGGCACGTTGTGATGCACTAAGACTCCGGCGGTCCGCTTTGCTGTGCCGCCGACATGCTGTGTCGGAGAATCTTTTGTTATCCAATCAGGATGTTCTTTTTCCATTGCTTTTAGATGTATCATCAACTGATCATATTCATAATCTGTAATTTCTGGATTATCGTGGTTATAATACAGATCATTGTGATGTAAGATGGTTTTTACAAGTTCTAAATATTTTTCTTTCATTTTTTTAATTTAGACGCTCTAATATTTAGAGCGTCTTTCTCCTTTCCCTTTATGCATATCCTCGTGTTTTTCCATATTCCGAAACAAATGGTTCTTGATCATAACAATTTGCATATTGAAATATAGTTCCCTCCAATGGTTTTTCTGCCATTATATAAAAAATTCCTATTGTAAACCCGTTCTTTTTGGCAATATCCACGCAGTCTGCAAACGTCACAGATTCACCATGTTTTTCTGAAACGTATTTTGTAACAATAAATCCTTTTTTTTCAATATATGTACACATATGATCATCAAGTGCAATTTGATCATCCGCAAATATACGAATAATGTCACCATATATTTCATCCGTAAGATGTAATTTTTCCATAAAATCACCTAGCCTGGTTAAATTTCCTTTCCTAATTATACCTATTGTTGAGTTATCAATCTGATTTAGTATGACACAATTTCATACTAAATTAGATGCTGCGGTTGTGAGCCATTCTACTCTGCACTCCCATAAGACAGTGTCAATTTCATCTATAGATCCATGAAGCAAACCTTTTTTTAATTCTTTTCCATGTGCAGCCAGAATACTTTCTAATGTCTCTTTTAAATCAAGATTATAATTCGAGGCTTCCGTAATGTATTCAAATGCGTATACGTTCAGAAACCGTAGAGCTTCATCTAATTTTTTTGCAAAAGAAAGCTTATATTTGCCAGATGATAATTCTGACAAAGCGTTTTGATTTTTGCAAAAATTGTAATTCTTTTTTATTATTTCAAGAACCGGCTGTAATTTTTCTCTGCTTTCCAGTTCTCCATTTTCTGTGTACTGCATAAATTACTCCTTTCCTATGAAGATAGAGCGGATTGACGCATTTCCTCTCTGTCATATATCTTACATATTATCTGCTCATTCATCGGAAGAAACGGTTCTCCATGGAATGACAGACATGAGTAAAGCTTGCCTTCATGCTGTTTCCAAAATAATCCGACTTCATCCTTATAAACAATCCGGTTGTTTTTATCTCTGCCAATATTACGCAGCACCTTCTCCTTTGGAGATTCCTGCTTCTTCCTTCTTAAAATATTTTCTACTTCTTGTTTACTTGAATTTTCAAGCTTTTTAATATCATACTGCGGATCTAAATCCAAAATCCGCCTGCAAATCAATTTTTTGTAATCCATAAGGACCTCCTATATGTAATCGCTGAATCAGCGTTATTTAGATTAAAATCTATGTGAAAACCTAAAAAGGCATAAAAAAAAGGATCAGCAACTGATCCTATAATAGAAAAGCCCATACACAATAGTGCATAGGCTTAATGACTTTTTTATTTAGATTTTTAATACATGTATTATAACATGTATTGTTTTATTATTCAACATAAAAATTTTTTGTTTACCAAACTCTAAATAGTCATTAAAATTTATATTCTACATCGTCAATTATTACAGTATCAGATTTCATTTCAACGATTTCATAATCATTAAATTCAAACCCATCTGTAGATGCTAATTTATCTCGCATTGCATTTGCTTTTTCTTCATTTGTTGCAATGCCAACAACCATAGGTTCAATATCATCATTTGATAACCAAATTAAATATACTTTATTCATATAAATGTCCTTTCTTCTGTTGAAATTTCCGATTCATAGGTTTATCTTATCCTTGCATAAGTTGTAAATAATACCTC
>ERZ1673743.2203-NODE-2203-length-17910-cov-12.070232_pt1 | contig 17910 bp, 16 predicted proteins | sample MGYA00580197_ERZ1673743 | MGnify/ENA primary metagenome ERZ1673743 (study PRJEB41218, sample SAMN15661795) | gut metagenome | host: Homo sapiens | place: Canada: London | collected 2015-08-20/2019-03-30 | study: EMG produced TPA metagenomics assembly of... | reverse complement strand
ACTGGTCCCCGGACGGCACCCGCATGGGCAAGGGCATTTCCCTGAGCCACGACGAGCTGGCCATCCTCAAGGGCATCCTGGACGATATGGAGCTGTAAGATGGGCGACCGTGAGGAGTTTTTGCAGATCTTCCAGCAGCATGTCACCCGCCCCGGCAGCGAGAAGCTGCTGGACTGGCTGGACAACAAGACCGATTTCTTCTCGGCTCCGGCCTCCACCCGGTTCCACGGGGCCTGTGAGGGCGGGCTGTGTATGCACAGCCTCAACGTCTATCACGCCCTCCATGACACGTTCTTCACCGAGGGCGACAGCGAGGAGAGCTTTGCCATCTGCGCCTTGCTGCACGACCTGTGCAAGGCCAACTACTACAAGCGCGGCACCCGCAACGTGAAAAATGACGTGACCGGCCAGTGGGAAAAAGTGCCCTCCTACAGCGTGGAGGATCTGTTCCCCTACGGCCACGGCGAGAAGAGCGTTTTCCTCATTGAGCGGTTCATGAAACTGAAAGTGGAGGAAGCGGTGGCCATCCGCTGGCACATGGGCGGCTTTGACGATGCGGCCCGGGGCGGCTGCTTTGCCATCTCGGAGGCCTACGATAAATACCCTCTGGCCGTCAAGCTCCACATTGCTGACCTGGAAGCAACGTACCTCATGGAGCACCGCACCAGCGCGGTAAAATAAGCATCAAAAAAAGACCGATGCACTGTCGTGAGACAAATGCATCGGTCTTTTTCTTTTTTTGTTAAGTTCCCATCAGCTGTTCCAGCTGGGAGATGATGTCCACCGAGAGGTGATCCAGCTTGGTCTTGGGCTCCCACTCCGGAGTGCCCGTGTCCAGCAGGGTCTCGATCTCGCCGTTAAGCGGTCCCTGAGCCACCCCGGCATCCCGCGCGGGGGCCGGGAAATGGATGACCGGGAGCTCCGGCTTTTCCAGCACCGGAACGGTGGGCTGAGGCGTCGGCTCCGGCAGGGTCTCGCCCGCCCGGGCCTGCTCACACAGCGCCTGTAACTCGGCGTTCTCCCGACGCAGGTCCAGCATGGCACGCTCGTAGGCGAACAGGCGAGTCTCATACCGGCGGATCTCCGCATTGGCCTCCGCCAGTTTCCGGCGCAGCAGCTCTGTTTCAGAAGCCGCAGGCGCAGACTGCCCCCCGGACACCGGAACAACGGTCTGCATCGTCCGCCCCGGCAGGATAGATCCCGGCTGGTTCTGGGTAGCCATGGCTTCCTCCACTTCCTGCAGTCTGCGCTGCGCGCGGCGGTGCTCGGACGCAGTTTCGGCATAAAGACGCTCAATGCAGCGCAGTACGCTGTTTTTGCGGCTGCTCAACCATGCGGTGGGCAGCGTTCCGTCCCTGAGTACCATCCAATGCCTCCTTCCGCTCACGCGCAAGAGACACGCCCCCTCCCGGGCGCTCTGTTGTTCTGAAAAGAAGATCCCGCTTACTTGCGCTTGTTCAGGATGGCCAGCAGCTCATCGTAATAACGGTTGTCGCTGCTCTCCTCTTCCACCTTGGCGGTGTTGGCAGCAGGCTGCTGCTTTGCAGCATTGTTGGCGGCTGCCACGTCAGAGCTGAAGACAGCCGACGGAGTGGAAGCTGCCGCACCGGCTGCATTGCTCAGGCTGGCACGCAGAGCATCGGGCACCTTGTTGTCAAAACCGGTGGCGACCACGGTCACGCGCATCTCATCGGAGAGGTTCTCATCAAACGCGGTACCCCAGATGATGTTTGCATCGGGATGCGCGCTCTGGGTGATGAGGCCCGCGGCGGTCTCGACATCCTCCAGGCCGATGTCCGGGCTGGAAGTGATGTTGATGATAACGCCGTGTGCACCGGCAATGCTGGTCTCCAGCAGCGGAGAGGAGATCGCAGCCTTGGCGGCGTTCTCTGCTTTCCCGGCACCCTTGGCACTGCCCACGCCCATGTGTGCGTAGCCCGCGTCTTTCATGATGGAGCGCACGTCGGCGAAGTCCAGGTTGATGAACGCGGGCACATTGATCAGGGCGGAGATGGACTCCACGCCCTGGCGCAGCACGTTATCCGCGGCCTGGAAAGCGTTCATCAGGGTGATCTTCTCCTGGCTGATCATCTTCAGGCGCTCATTGGGGATCACGATCAGGCTGTCCACATGCATCAGCAGGTTTGCAATGCCCTGCTCAGCCAGGCCCATCTTCCGCTTGCCCTCAAAAGAGAACGGCTTGGTCACGATGCCAACGGTCAGGATGCCCAGGTCATGGGCGACCTCGGCCACAACAGGGGCTGCGCCCGTGCCGGTGCCGCCGCCCATACCGGCGGTGATAAAGACCATCTGAGAGCCCTTGAGCGCGTTTGCGATCTCGTCCTTGCTCTCCTCGGCGGCGCGCTGGCCGATCTCAGGGTCGGCACCCGCGCCGCGGCCCTTGGTGAGCTTGGAACCCAGCTGCACCTTGGTGGCAGCATGGTTCTTGGCCAGTGCCTGCTGGTCGGTGTTCATCGCGATGAATTCAACACCCTGCAGGCCGTCGCTGACCATCCGGTTGACCGCGTTTCCGCCGCCGCCACCGACGCCAATTACCTTAATCGTCGTAACGTTTTCGTCCATTTCTTCGTCGAGCATCAATGCCATAACTTTGTCCTCCATCGGATTTTATCGTGCACCCGCCGTGTACAAGGGCAGGATTATCTCATATTACTGCTACTATATAACAGTATCGTATCATCTTTTGGCTCCGATTGCAAGACAAATTTGGTTTTTTGGGGGTGTTTTTTTCACCGGGGGTCACGCGGGCTTCGTTTCTCGGTAAATTCGTGCTCCAAGAGAGGCCAAAATCTCTGTAAAATCCGCATATCCACGGTCGAGATACGCAACCCCGCCGATTTGGCTCCTGCCCTGTGCCGCCAGGGCTGCCAGCACCAGCGCGGCCCCGCCCCGCAGGTCGGGTGCGGAAAGGCGTGTGCCCCGCAGTGCACCACCCGGCCGGATGTGCAGCACCCGGCCCGCCGTATTTACCCGCCCGCCCAAGGCCGCAAAGCCCTCCGCGCAGGCAAACCGCCGCTCAAAGATCACATCCTCAATACTGCTTTCGCCCTCCGCACAGAGCATGGCGGCCGCCAGCGGCGGGGCGGCATCGGTGGCCAATGCCGGGTATACTCCGGTGAACACCCGGCCCGCACCGTACAGCCGCCCAAACCGGGCCACCTGCACGCTCTCCCCGCCGCGCTCCACCCGGCAGCCCATTTGTGCCAGAATTTCCAGCACCGGGGCATAGAGCTCCGGGCTGCATCCGGTCAGTTCCACCCGGCCTCCGGCGGCGGCCGCCGCACAGGCCAGCGTGGAGGCAAAAATACGGTCCGGCAGGGGCGAAAACACGCACCCGCCCAGCGCCCTCCGCCCCTCAATGATGAGCGTGGAGCTTCCCGCCCCCTCCACACTGCCGCCGCACCGGTTGAGGAAATCGGCCAGGTCCGCGACCTCCGGCTCCCGCGCGGCTCCCCGCAGCACGGTGCGGCCCCGGGCGCAGGCCGCCGCCAGCAAAAGCGTCTCCGTGGCCCCCACACTGGGGAACCGCAGGGTGATTTCTGCCCCATGCAGGCCGGAGGGAGCCAGCAGCACCAGCCGCCCCGGCCCGGCGTCCAGCTCCTGCACCCCCATCCGCGCCAGACCCGTCAGGTGCAGGTCAATGGGGCGGGAGCCGATCCTGCACCCGCCGGGCAGCACGGTCTCCGCCCGGCCAAGCCGTGCCAGCAGCGGCGCGCAGAAGAGAATGGAAGCCCGCATTTGTGCCGCTGTTTGCCCCGGCAGGGTGCTCTGGACCGGGCTGCCGGAGAGCGCCACATCGCTGCCCTGCCACTGGGCCGTGCAGCCCGCGCCCCGCAGCAGCGCAAGGCTGCACTCCACGTCCGAGAGCCTTGGCACGCCCCGCAGCCGGACCGGCCGCTGGCAGAGCAGCGCGGCCGCCAGAAGCGGCAGGACGCTGTTTTTTGCTGCCGGAACGCGGACCGTTCCGTTCAAAGGCCACCCACCCGTTACCACGATCTGTTCCGCGCTCTGTGCCATATCCGCAGCCCCCATTCCGCAAAAGATACCACAGGCTATGCAAAGAGAGCGCGGAATGTCAATCCGTCTGATTCCACAAGAGTTTGGTGCGTCATTTGTTCCAGTTTATTTAAAATGAAACCTCTCAGGCCGCACTCTGGCACGTCCAGCCGTCCTCCCTCTGTCGCTAACGCGACATCTCCCTCCGGCCGGAGGGAGTCTATCCTATCAGGGGAGCCAAATAGAGGAATTTTCACGTTTCCCCTCTTGAGACGGAAAGCACCACCCCCATCTCGCCCAGCAGCATCATGAGGCTGGTGCCGCCGGAGGAAAAAAACGGCAGGCTGATGCCTGTGTTGGGGATGGTGTTGGTCACAACGGCCATGTTCAGCACGGCCTGCAGGGCCACCTGCACCGTGAAACCGACCACCAGCAGTGCCCCGAAACGATCGGGCGCATGGGCCGCCAGCGTGATTCCCCGCCAGAGCAGCAGCACGAACAGCCCCACCACGGCGCAGGCTCCCACAAAGCCCAGCTCCTCGCAAACGATGGAAAAAATAAAATCGTTCTGGGGCTCTGGCACGAACAGATGTTTCTGGCGGCTGTTGCCCAGCCCCAGCCCGGCAGCCCCGCCGGAGCCGATGGCATACAGGCTCTGGATGGTCTGGTGGCCATCGCCCAGCGGGTCAGCAAAAGGGTCCAGCCAGGAGTTGAGCCGGTCGGCGGCGTAGGGCACAAGGTCGGGCATGATGACCACTGCCGCCCCGATGGCGGCCACCCCGCTCACGCCTGCCAGCACGAACCACTTGAGCCCGGTGCCGCCCACAAACATCAGCACGGCTCCAATGCCCAGGATCAGCAGAGTGCCCGAAAGGTGCGGCTCCAGCAGCATCAGCGCCGCCACCACCCCCAGCACCAGCGCAAAGGGAAGCACGCCCACGGAGAAGCGTTTCATCTGGTCGTGGTTGAGGGAAATGACATGGCTGAACACCAGCACCACCGCGAATTTGGCAATTTCGCTGGGCTGCAGCGTGCCCAGCCCGGGCAGCACCAGCCAGCGCTTGCAGCCGTTGTACTCCGGCATAAAGAGCACGGCCACCAGCAAAACGAGGGAGAGAGCCAGCAGCGGCCAGGCCAGCTTATGGAAAATATGATAATCCACCCGGCTGGCCAGCCACAGGCCCACCAGCCCCAGCGCCGCGTATAGCAGCTGCGGGCGCAGGTAGGCCCAGGCATCCCCCCGGCGGTAGAGAGCCACCGCACTGGAGGCAGAGGCCAGCATCACCAGCCCAAAGCCCACCAGCGTGAGCACCAGTACCAGAAAAGGCAGGTCCATGGCAGGCAGCTGCCGCAGAGGCAGGCGGAGCCTGTGGCGGGGCGTGGGGCGTATCGTTTCATTGTGCAGCATCGGCAGTTCCTCCCGGGTACTTATTGTACGCAGGAATGGCGAATAATAGTCACTCCGCCCCGCATAGAGTGGCAGGAGGAGGTGGTGTTCATGTCCGGTCCGCGCACCCTGCCCGAGCGGGCATTCCGCCAGCGGGCACGGCTGGTGGCCATGCTGTTCTGTGCCGTGGCCGCCGGGCTGGCGTTCCGGCTGTTCTGGCTGCAATTGCGCGCCTCTGATTGGTACACTCAGCGGGCGCTGGGCCAGCAATTGCGGGATACCATCGTCCCGGCGGACCGGGGCCGCATCTACAGTGCGGACGGTGTTTTGCTGGCCGCCAACAGCAGCTGCTGGACCCTGCGGGCCTCGCCCCGGGAGATGCCGGAGGAAAAACTCAGCCTTGCCGCCCAGGGCCTTGCGAAAATATTGGAGCTGGACGAAGCCGCCCTGCTGGAAAAATTCAGCCAGCGGCGCTCCAACGACTGCCTGCTCCGCTACCGGGTGGACCGTTCCATGGCCGACCGGGTGCGGGATTTCTGCGAGGAGAACGGCATCACCGGCATCCGGATCAACCAGGACTCCAGGCGCTGGTACCCGCAGGGGGAGTTTCTGGCCTCGGTGCTGGGTTTCACCAATGTGGACAACGCCGGTGTCTCGGGGCTGGAGCTGGAATACGACGATCTGCTCACCGGGGAAAACGGCGTGGTGCTCACCGCCGTCAACGCCTGGGGCTATACGCTGGAACAAAGCTATGAGACCGAGCGCTTCCCCACCGAGGGGGACGGCCTGCGGCTGACCATCGACACCAACATCCAGCATTACCTGGAGAACGCGCTGGGCTATGCCGTCCGGGAGCATCACGTCGCGGCCCGGGCCGTGGGCATCGTGATGGACGTGAACACCGGGGCCGTGCTGGCCATGTCCACCACCCCCTCCTACGACCCCAACCAGCCCCGCGTGCTGGCCGACAAGGCCGCCCGGAGCATGGTGGACGCCCTGACCGGCGACGAGCGCAAGGCAGCTTTGCAGCTGGCCCAGCAGACCCAGTGGCGGAACAAGGCCGTCAGCGATTTATACGAGCCGGGCAGCGTCTTCAAGCTCATCACCTGCGCGGCGGCGCTGGACGCCGGGGCCATCTCCAAAAGCTCCAGCTTTTACTGCGGGGAGTCCATCTCGGTAGCAGGCACCCGGTTCCACTGCGCCAACCACAAGCGCCACGGGGCCCAGACCGTGACCCAGGCACTGGAAAACTCCTGCAACCAGAGCTTCATCCAGATCGGGGCAAGGCTGGGCAAAGAGGCGTTCTGTGATTATTTTGCAGCCTTTGGCCTGCGGGAGCCCACCGGCATCGACCTGCCCGCCGAGCCGAAAAAGAGCCTCTACTACACCGCTGACCGGATGGGCCCGGTGGAGCTGGCCTCCTGCGCGTTCGGGCAGAGCAGCAAGATCTCCTACCTGGAAATGGCATCGGCGGTCTGTGCCGTGGTCAACGGCGGGAAGCTGCTGCAGCCCCGGGTGGTGGATGCCATTTTAGGGCCGGAGGGCGAGGTCCTAGAGACCCTCTCCCCCGTCTGCAAACGGCAGGTGCTCAAGCCCGAGACCAGCCAGATCATGCGGGAGATGATGGAGGCGGTCGTCCTCTACGGCGGCGGGCGGAACGCGCGGATCGCGGGCTACCGGGTGGGCGGCAAGAGCGGCACCAGCCAGAAGCTGGACAGCGCCGACGAAAAGGCCCGCATTGCCAGCTTTGTGGCCGTGGCCCCCATCGACGACCCGCGGTTCCTCTGCCTGGTCTGCCTGGATGAGCCCCACAGCTGGACGACGGCAGGCGGCAGCCTCTCGGCTCCCGTCTGCGCCGAGGTTCTGGAACAGACGCTGGTATCCAAAGGCATCCCCCGCGCCGCCGTCCCGGAGCAGCCCGCCCCCACGGCGGAGACTGCCGCCGACCTGCCTGAAGATGGCGACAGTTTTGACGGGGCCTGAATCAGGGCAAAAAGAAAAGACCGCCGAAGCGGTCCTGCGGATATGATAGCATGTGCTGCTGGATTTTCAGCTCTGCTGCGGCTGCTCGCGGAACGTGATCTCGCCGGTCTTGCTGTCCATGGCGTCCACGATGGCAAGGCTCTCCAGCTGGTAGCCCTTGCTGCGGATGAGCTCGCCGCCCTGCTGGAAGCCTTTTTCCACGGCAATGCCGATGCCCTCCACGGTGGCACCGGCCTCCTGTGCCAGCTCCAGCAGGCCCATCAGGGCACAGCCGTTGGCCAGGAAATCGTCAATGATGAGGACATGGTCCTCCGGGGTGAGGAACTTTTTGGAGACGATGACGTTGTAGATCTTCTTGTGGGTAAAAGACTGGATCTTGGTCTCGTAGTTATCGTAATCCAGGTTGATGCTCATGGACTTTTTGGCGAACACCACCGGCACGTTGAATTCGCTGGCCACCACGGCGGCAATGCCAATGCCGCTGGCCTCGATGGTGAGCACCTTGTTGATGGGCTTGCCATCAAACAGGCGCTTCCACTCCCGGGCCATCTCCTTGAACAGTGGGATGTCCATCTGGTGGTTGATGAAACTGTCTACCTTGAGCACATTGCCCTCGCGGACAATGCCGTCCTTGCGGATGCGATCTTCCAGCATTTTCATAACTCTGCACGTTCCTCCCAGTGACTCTCAATTTTTATTTTACCAAGTATACCGGAACCACCCGGGGTTTGCAAGGTGTTTTATACCCAAATTTGACAAAAAAGCGCATGGAATTTCAGTCTTAGCTCCAAAGAGTATGACTTTGATCGTTCTTTTGCGTCCGGGGGCGATTTTTCCGGCCTGCGGGCTTGTTTTCTGGAAAAATTCGAGTATACTGGAAGCAATCAGCCGGGGGATTCTGTGCTGCCCCGGCCAACAGGGTGCGGCTGTTTTGCAACGAACCAGCCGCCGGGGAGAAGGAGTGGACCCGTATGAAAACAGGATTGATCATGGAAGGCGGTGCCATGCGGGGCATGTTCACGGCGGGCGTGCTGGACGTTCTGATGGAGAACGGCCTTGTGACCGACGGTGCGATCGGCGTGTCGGCCGGCGCGGTGTTTGGCTGCAACTACAAATCACACCAGATCGGCCGCGTCATCCGCTACAACACCGAGTACTGCAACGATAAGCGCTACGCCAGCTTTAAAAATCTGGTCAAAACGGGCAACCTGTACAGTGAGCAGTTCTGCTACCACGAGGTGCCCGAAAAGCTGGATCCGTTCAACGAGGCGGCCTTTGCCGCCTCCCCCATGGATTTCTTTGTGGTCTGCACCGATGTGAAAACGGGCGAGCCCATCTATCATAAGTGCCGCAAGGGCGACGCTGAGGATGTGCGCTGGATGGAAGCCTCGGCTTCCATGCCGCTGGCGGCAAAGATCGTCAAGATCGGCCATTACGGCCTGCTGGACGGCGGCGTGGCGGACTCCATCCCGGTGCGGTTCTTTGAGTCCATCGGGTACAAGCGCAATCTCATCATCCTGACCCAGCCCAAGGGCTACATCAAAAAGAAGAACAAATTCCTGCCCGCCATCCGGGCCAAATATTTCCGCTACCCCGCCTTTGTGGAGGCTGTGGCGGACCGCCATGAGCGGTATAACGAGACCCTGAGCTACATCTCGATGCTGGAGCAGGCCGGCAAGGATTATGTCATCCGCCCGCCCATCCCGCTGGAGATCGGTGCCATGGAGCGGGACCCCGCCCAGCTGCGCCGCGTCTATGAGACCGGCCGGGCCGTGGCTCAGATCCAGGTCGAGAAGATCCGGGATTTTTTGGATGCCGTGAAAGCAGCTCCTGAGACCTGATTTGCAAAACAAAAGAGGCTGTTGCAAAATGGTGCAACAGCCTCTTTTATTTTTACTTTGTAAACTTCCCCAGCAGGGTCACCGCCAGCACAATGACGCCGATGACCAGGAAGATGCCCAGCATCCCGATGAGCAGGATGGGCAGCGTGGTCTCCCACGAAAGTAAATGCAGCATGTTTTTCCTCCTTTGTTCACGCGCCCAGCAGGGTGAGCAGCAGCCCGCCTGCAATGACGGAAGCGATCTGGCCCGAGACATTGACGCTGATGGAATACATGAGCAGGAAATTCTGGTTATCCTCTTCCAGCCCCATTTTGTTGACCACTCGCCCGCTCATGGGGAACGCGGAAATGCCCGCCGCGCCGATCATGGGGTTGAGCTTTTTGCCCTCCGGCAGGAAAAGGTTGAGCAGCTTGGCAAACAGCACGCCGCCGATGGTATCGAACACGAACGCCACCAGCCCCAGCGCCAGGATGAGCAGGGTATCCGGCCGGACGAACTGGTCCGCCGTCATCTGCCCGGCCACGGTGAGCCCCAGCACGATGGTGATGAGCTTGGTCAGCACATTCTGCGCCGTCTCGCTCAGGGCGTTGAGGACACCGCACTCCCGCAGCAGGTTGCCGAACATCAAAAAGCCCACCAGCGCCACGCTGGCCGGGGCCACCAGCCCGGCGATGACCGTGACTACAATGGGGAACAAAATGCGGGTCAGCCTGCTGACATGGCCTTTCTCATAGGGCATCCGGATGAGCCGTTCTTTCCGGGTGGTCACCAGCCGGATGACCGGCGGCTGGACGATGGGCACCAGCGCCATGTAGCTGTAGGCCGCCACCATGATGGCTCCCAGATATTTCGAGCCCAGCACGTTTGCCACAAAGATGGCCGTGGGGCCGTCCGCCGCGCCAATCACGGCGATGGAAGCGGCATCGTTCAGCTCAAAGACGAAGCCTGCCGCGAACAGGGTGAAAAAGATGCCGAACTGGGCCGCCGCCCCAAAGAACATGAGCCAGGGCTTTTCCAGCAGGGGGCCGAAATCGATCATGGCACCAATGCCGATGAAGAGCAGCAGCGGAAACAGCTCGTTGCTCATTCCCACACGGAACAGCTCCGTGATGGGCCCCACGGTCTCCCCCTGGGTAATGGCCCCAGAGAGAGGCAGGTTGACGAGGATGGCACCAAAGCCCATGGGCAGCAGCAGGCTTGGCTCCATCTGTTTTGCGATGGCCAGATAAATGAGCAGTCCGCCCACCGCCCACATGACCACCATCTGCCAGGTCAGATTTCCAAAATTGGAAAACAGGCTGGCGAATGTTGTGAGAAACTCCATTTTGTTTCCTCCCAAAAACAGGCCCCGGAGGCTGCGGACAGGAAACAAAAAAAGAGACCTCTGCCACAGCCAAAAATCACTGTGACAAAAGTCTCAAGCGAACACATGACATCGGGTGTTTCCACCGTGCTGACGCTGCCATGCAGTGCACCGCTCCGGGTCCGCGGCACACCCCTTACTCCCTTTTATCGGTTCTATTATATGCGATGTCCCGCCGGTCTGTCAACGGGCTCCGGCGCTTTTTTTGCCGCTTCTTTTCCGGGGAGTTTCTCAGTAATGCACCACATTGCCCGCTTTCTGGATCCGTGCCAGCACCGGGGCAGCCTCCGGGCTGCGGAAGTATTCCAGCGTCGTGGCGGGGACGAGGGCTTTCAGGGACTCCCAATCGCCGTTCTGGAGGCACTGGCGGACGGTGGAGGCGCTGATGGCCTTTCCCCCGGCCTGTTTACGGGGCACAATGATGCAGTGGATGCCCGCCTTGGGCAGCTGCTCTTTCATGATCTGATTGTACAGGCCCGTCACCTGGCTGGCAGGCTCCTCGCCCACATAGCGGGCGGTCACGTTCAATACCGCCGCGATCTTGGTAAAAACGGCCAGGTCGAGCCTTGCGTGGCCCTCGATCACGGCGGTTTCGTCTTTCAGGAAATAACTCGGGAACGTGGCGTTGGAGATGATATAGGGGCCGCTGTCGTGCAGAACGACGTTGGGCAGATGCCGCACTCCCTCGGCCACCAGCCGCTTGCGGACTGCAAAAGGCACCAGGCTGGCGTCCTCGCTGACGACAAACAGATGGAGGGTATCACAGGCGGCAGCCGCCGTTTCCACCAGATACTGGTGCCCCAGCGTAAAGGGGTTGGCGTTCATGACCAGCGCGGCAGATCTGCCCTCGGTTTTGGTCTTTTCGAGGCCGCGCAGGTAGGCACCAAAACCATCCCGGCGGTTCTCCATAAAGACGAGGGTGTCCTCCACCCGGGCGATCTCGTAAAAACCCAGGTCCCCAAAGAATTTGGAGCTTTTTGCCTTGGTGTACAAAAACAGGTGGAGGTTGCCCCGGGCGCACTGCACCTCAATGAGGTGGGTGATGATCTGGTTGAGCAGGCCCTCGCCCTGATGGTCGCTGCTGACGGCAAAGCACCGCAGGGTGTTGCCAAAGCAGCTGCCCGTGCCGATGACGTGGTAATCCTCATCGAACATGGCACAGATATAATCCAGATTGCCGTCCCGGCGGATGCCCTCTTTCTGCAAAAGGGTGTCGATCTCAGCCAGGGTGGTTTTATCGGTGGGCGACACCTGCGAGAGGGTGTATTCAGACATCTTCCAGTACCTCCGTTTTGAAGAAATGGAGCAGGTAGCAGAGCGCCAGCAGGTCAGCGCTGCCGCCGGGCGAGAGGTTGGCCGCGATAAAGCGGTCATCCAGCGCGCAGAGAGCGGCTTCGTCCGGGTAAGGCGTCCGGGCCAGCAGGGCTTTCAGCTCCTCCACCACGGCCAGTTGCGTCGCACGGTCGCTGCGGGCGATCAGGTTGGTATCCGTGCTGTTGGCAATGATCGCCAGCAGCGCCCCGCAGCCGGACTGATTGAGGCTGTATCCTGCGGCCAGCCCTTTTTCCAGCGCGGGCAGACCAAACTCCAACACGGCGGGCAAACCTGCTTCCACCTGCCCCCGCACCCCGGTAATGCCGTACTGCACATAGAGCTTCTGCCCGGCGGTAACAGCATTCTCGGCCGTGACCCCCGCAAAGTCTTTTGCCGTCAGCCCGGCCGTCATGGTTGAGACTTCCGCCAGCACGCGGGCCGGGTCGGCCCAGACGGCACGGTCCAGGCGGCCCAGCGCCGCGCAGACGATGCCGATGGAGAAAATAGCCCCCTTATGGGTATTGACGCCATGGGTGGTGGCCAGCATCTCGCCCTCAGCCTCGCAGCCCAGCGGGCGGAGGGTTGCAAAGGTCTCCGGGGCCGGGCCGTCCGCTGTTTTCCGCCCTGCCCGGGTGCAGGCCTCAAAATAAGGGTAGAGGGAGGCCGCGCTGCTCATAAAGGTAAACGAATCCATATCGGTGTGGCTGCCGCTGTTCCGGCGATCCACCAGGCCGGGCTTTGGGGTAGTGGTCACCTCATACAAAAGGGCCCGCACCGCCTGCCGGGCAGCCGTGGCGGCATCCAGCGTATCCATCGTCTCGGCAAGGATCGCCGTCGTCCGGGCCTGCAACTCAGCTACGGGATGCACTCGGCGGCTGCTGCACACCTTGGCAGGCCCGCCGCAGATGAGGCATTTGCGGCCCTCAAGATGCAATTCTTCCCGGTCCACTTTTTTGCCGTCCGGGCGGAGGACATCCATGTCAAACAGCCGCCCCAGCGGGCTGGCGTCCTCCACCAATGTCGTCAGTTTCTTGATGGTCAGCGGTTCCGCGTCCAGCACATAAAAAGCCTCAGGGCCCGTCACAGCCTTGCTGAGGTCGATCTTCAGCGGTTTGATGCCGCAGCGCAAAAACTGCCGTTCCAGCAATTGCCGCCCCCGGGCAAAGCCCCGGCGGATGAGAGGCGAATCCTTGACCGGGCCCGCAATGTTCATGGTAAAGCAGACCAGCGGCTTGCCATAGGCTCCCAGCAGCTCCTGCTGGTGCCAGACCCGGCGCTCCCGGGCATCCAGCATCTGGATGAGGGATACTTCTTGTTCCATGAAAATTTTCTCCTCTCAGCGCTTTTTCTTGAGCATATCCATAAACAGCTGCACCTGCGGAAGAGCAGCGGCATCCCGCTGGCAGAAGATGTAGGTGCGGCGGAGGAACGGCTCGCCGTTTTCAAACGTGCAGGGCCGGACACAGCCATCAAAATTGTCCAGCGCGATTTCCGGCATCAGGGCCCAGCCAAGGCCCCGCTTGACCATTTCCAGGCAGGCTGTGATATTGTCCACCACAAAGCTGCCCGTATCCCCGGTCACGCCATTCTCATACCGCCAGCGGGCCATCTGGGCCCCCAGCGAAGCGTCGGTCTGATGGTCGATATACAGATAATCCGAGAGCGGCTTTCCCTCATACTCCCGGGCATAGATCAGGCAGATATCCTCTTGCGAGAGGAGGAACTGCGTGCCGTCCCAGGGGTACTCGCCCCGCAGCACCGCAATGTCCAGCGTACCGTCCAGCATCTGCTGGTAAAGGTGGCGGCTGTGCCCGGTGGCAATATCCAGCCGGACACGGGGATACTTTTTGTGGTATTCGGTCAGCACCTCCGGCAGGCGGTAGTAGGAAAAATTGACCGACACGCCCGCTTTCAGGGTGCCGCACACCTCGCCCTGCATGGCGTCCAGCCCGCGGCGCAGCTGCTCCATCTGCTTGAGGGCGGCACGGCTGTGCTCCAGCACCTTTTCTCCTGCCGGGGTAAAGCGGATGCCCTGCCGGGAGCGGAGCAGAATTTCCACCCTCAGCTCCTGCTCCATGGATTTGATCCGCTTGGACAGCGCCGACTGGGTCATATAGAGTTTATCCGCCGCATGGGTGATGTTCCGTGTCTCATCCAGCACTTCCAGCAGCTCAAAGTCTTTCTCGTCCATTGAGGTTCTCCTTTCATTTCAGCTTCTCTGCATGGTTCCGTTCCATGTTTGCATTTTTCCATTCCTTTTCTTCATCTTACTACCGTTTATCCCCCAAGAAAAGCCCCATTCTTTCCGAGAATTTTTCCAAAATCAATTCCAATTTGGAATTAAGTAAGCATTTTGCACAACGAGATGGAATCTCTGACAGCAGATTGCCAGAAAAGCGCAAGATGTATCCCAGATTTCAAAGCAAGATTCCCTGCCGGACTGGAAAAGGAGCTTTTCTCAGCCTTTTGCAGCAGGATAAATTTTGTCACCATTGAAAAGACATAAGAATACCCGCAGGTTTTATCTTCCTGCGGGCACTTGTCTTTCCTTTAATGCTGCCAGAAGCTGATGAGGGCCAGAAGGGGGATGCCGACTTCCATCAGATCGCGGCTGACTTTCTGCATGGTGCAGTACCATTCACTGGGTTCACCGCCCTGTACTGCCAGACCGTGGTTGAGGTTCCAGAATAGCAATGGAAATTTAATGTCGAGAAAAAGAACCAACGCCAGCAGCCCCATAGGGAGCAGGAACCATAAATTTCCCCGCGTTTCCATCCGCCCTCCGACGGCAATATTATAAAGCCACTGACAAGTGGGCAAAAGGTCTTGCTGTTGGTACTCCCCGTTGACCACAACATTGATATCATCTGCCAGCTGGCCGTTTTCCGCCCATAAAACCGCATCGCCCGGCTCGCCAATTGCCTGCCCGGCAAAAATCTTCCTGTCATCCTGATAAATTTGGACATTCTCCTGCGATGACGTTACAATGCGGTATTGAATCGTTTCCCCGTTCATCGCAAACACCGCCTGCGTTTCATGCTCTGCCGCAGTGACAGTCAACGCATAAATTCCGTATTCATCCCGGCCTGCAAAGCTTCCATCCGTCTGCCGGTACAGAAACGCATCCCGCAGCCAGACTCCCGGGCGGCTGGCCGCACAGAGGTAGAGGATCATCAAACCCACCCAGTACAAAATGCGCAGTGCGCGGCGGAAAGCCTGCTTGTGTGCTTTGATTTTTTGCATAAAGACCACCTCCCGTAAGCTTGACAAAGGACGTTGAAACGCGTATACTGAAACTACAAAGGGTGCTGCCTAACAAACGGCTGGCTCCTTACCGTACATGAACAAAAAAGATTGACCGATGTACTTGGGGAAGTAGATGGCGGTCAGTCTTTTTTGTTTTTCTGATTCTTGTCATCATGGCTGATTTTCCATGTGATGTCAAAAACACCATAGGCAATGCTGCAAAGCAATGTCAGCAGCAAAAGCACTTCAGACAGAGTTATATTGCATCCCTCCTTTCACCAAAAGTGTCGGGAGGGGTCACTTCAAAAAAGCCGCCCTCCCGGCATCTGTTCTACAATCTTTGCAAAACAAGAATTCCGGCAAGGAGCGTTCAGCCGCCTGCGTTTGAGGCAACACCCATTGGCAGGGTAAATACACTGCAGTTACAAGATATCATACTTTCTGTCAAAAGACAACACCCGCAGGGAACTGGCTCCCTGCGGGTGTTGCCGCGTTAGATCATTCTTTTTTCTCGATTTTGCCCTCCAGCAGGTCGGTCAGGCAGGGCACGGTTTTGCCGTGATAGCCTGTGACCGTCTCAGCGTGGAACAGGCTGCTGAGGACGCTTTCCTCCACGCACTCGGCCACCGCCCGGAAGAGCGGGTTGATGGCGTCATCATGGAGCATGGTCATGGGCAGGAGGGCTTTTTCCGCGTAGTGGGGCATCCGGTTGGCCGTGGTAAAGGCCAGCACGATCTCGCCCGAGCCATTGCCGCAGTAGCTGCCCGTGCGGGAGAGGCCCACCAGCGCCCGGTGGCAGAGCCGCCGGAGCTGCCGCTCACTGAGCGGGATATCCGTGGCCAGCACCGTGATGATGGAGCCTTTATCCTCGTGGGGCGGGATGTGTGCCTCCAGCAGCTGCTGGATGGGGGTACCGCCCACCATGAGATCATCAAACATGGCATGGTTGGAGAGGACAAGGGAACCAATGGTATAGTTTTTTCCATCCAGTTCCACCACCCGGGAAGCCGACCCGATGCCGCCCTTGAGGCCGTGGCAGCGCATCCCTCGGCCCGCGCCCACAGCGCCCTCGGCAAAATCAGCCTTGCAGTCGGCCAATGCGTCAAAGACGTTCTGCTCGGTGACATGGAGGCCCCGGATGTCGTTCAGACCGCTGTCGTTGCACTCGCACACCACCGGGTTCACGCTGCCCGTCGTCTCACAGATATCCGGATTTTGGGCCAGCATATACTTGACCAGCGCCGTCTCCGCCGTGCCCACGCTGAGGGTGTTGGTAAAGAGGATGGGCGTTTCCAGCGTGCCCAGCTCGTCGATCTGAACCAGGCCGGTGGTCTTGCCAAAGCCGTTGATGACATGGCTGGCGGCCAGCAGCTTCTCGTGGAAGATATCCCCCGGGTGGGGCAGCAGGGCCGTCACGCCCGTCTGGACATCGCCGTCCGCCAGGGTGCAGTGGCCCACTGTCACGCCAGGCACATCGCTGATCTTATTCAGCGGGCCGTGGGGCAGATGGCCGATGGTCAGATTCCATTTTGCAGGGATTCCCATAAAGATTTACCTCCAAGAAAACCCTCTCCGCCTTTCATCGCGCAGGCAGAAAGGGTTTATTTTTCTCAGTCCTCGTGCTGGACGCGCTCGATGGTGCCCAGGTCATAGGGAGTGTTCTGATAGACGTAATAGTTCAGCCAGTTCTCATACAGCAGGTGGGCATGGGCACGCCAGCGGAAGAGGGGCGGCTGCTCCGGGTCGTCGTTGGGGTAGTAATTCTTGGGCACTGCAATGGGCAGGCCCTTGCCCACATCCCGCTTGTACTCGGCATCCAGCGTGTACTTATCGTACTCCGGGTGGCCGGTGACAAAGATCTGGCGGCCATTTTCGGTGCTCATGAGGAACGGGCCTGCCTCATCGCTCTCGGCCAGGATGCGGAGGGCGCGGCAGTTGAGCACATCTTCCCGGCTGATGCCGGTATGGCGGCTGTGGGGGGCGTAGAACACCTCATCAAAGCCGCGGACCAGCGGGTTTGCCGGGCGGGTGACCTTGTGCTCAAACACGCCGAACATCTTTTCCGGCAGGATATGCTTGCGCACACCGTAGTGATAGTACAGGCCCGCCTGCGCACCCCAGCAGACATGGAGGGTGGAGTAGACGTTTGTCTCACTGAAATCCATGATCTCGCACAGCTCCGGCCAGTAATCCACCTGCTCAAAATCCATCGTCTCCACCGGGGCACCGGTGATGATCATGCCGTCGTAGCGGTTATTTTTGACCTCCTCAAAGGTCTTATAAAACGCCTCCAGATGGGCTGCAGAGACATGGGTGGCCGCATGGCTGGCCGTCTGCAGCAGGGTCATATGCACCTGCAGCGGGGTGTTGGCCAGCAGCCGGGCGATCTGGGTCTCGGTGGCGATCTTGGTGGGCATCAGGTTGAGGATCAGGATTTCCAGCGGGCGGATATGCTGGGAAGCGGCCCGCTCCCGGTGCATGACGAAGACATTTTCTTCATACAGGGCATCGTAAGCGGGGAGCGTTTTGGGGATGATGAGAGGCATAACGTCTTACTCCTTTTGAGAGATTAGATTTGATCCAGTGCCTGTGCGATATCGGCGATGAGGTCCTCGCTGGACTCCAGACCGCAGCTCATACGGACCAGCTCGGCGGGGACACCTGCGGCGCGCAGCTGTTCATCGTTCATCTGGCGGTGGGTACTGGACGCGGGGTTCAGGCAGCAGGTGCGGGCATCGGCCACATGGGTCTCGATGGC
>ERZ1673743.2199-NODE-2199-length-17940-cov-5.301426_pt1 | contig 17940 bp, 9 predicted proteins | sample MGYA00580197_ERZ1673743 | MGnify/ENA primary metagenome ERZ1673743 (study PRJEB41218, sample SAMN15661795) | gut metagenome | host: Homo sapiens | place: Canada: London | collected 2015-08-20/2019-03-30 | study: EMG produced TPA metagenomics assembly of... | reverse complement strand
GCAGACCCTGCGATGCAGTGTAGGTGGTTGTCAGAGCGCCTGACATCAGTGAGCCGTGGACGGCACCTGCGGCACCGCCTTCTGACTGCATTTCCTGGACCATTACGGTCTCGCCGAAAATGTTCTTGCGGCCTGCGGCAGCCCAGTCATCGACGTACTCGGCCATGGTCGAGGACGGGGTGATGGGGTAGATGGCGGCCACCTCGGTAAACATATACGAGATGTGGGCGGCTGCCTGGTTGCCGTCACAGGTCAGAAACTTTTTTTCCTTGCTCATAAGTTGACTTGTGAAAAAGTATGTAGAATTATTGTAAGTCAATAAGCTGACTATCCCGGTCCAGTGACCGGAATTTGCCACAAAGTTAGCTATTTTCCACGTAAAAACCGCATCCGGCCCTCTAAATTATACAGGCTTAACATTGCTGTGCCCCCGTTAACACACTGGCCGCCACGCAGTATGACGCAAGAGGGGGCAGCTGTGATGGAGGCGGGGCGTCAGTCGCGGGAGTCGGGGGTGGGGGAGGGGTTGAGCGAGAGGCGGATGAGTTCGAGGCGAGAGGCGCTTTTCTCGATGATCTCGAGGCGCAGGGGGCCCAGCTCGACGACCGAGCCGGCGTCGGGGATGGTGCCTGTTTCCTGCAGGACGTATCCGGCCAGGGTCTGGTATTCGTCTGACTCGGGGATGTCGAGGTGGTAGGTGTCGTTGAGGCGCTCTATCTCCATGCGGCCCGAGAATTCCCAGATGCCGGGGGCCACTTCGCGCTCCACCAGGTCCGACGAGTCGTGTTCGTCCTCGATGTCGCCGAAAATCTCCTCCACAAGATCCTCGAGGGTCACCATGCCCGAGGTGCCGCCGAACTCGTCGACAATCACGGCGATCGAGCGTTTCTCGCTCAGCAGGCGGCGCATCATCTTGTTGGCCAGCAGGGTCTCGGGGGCGAAGATCACGGGCTTGATCTGCTCTTTCCAGTCGCGGTCGGGGGTGAAAAGCTCGCTGACGTGTATGTAGCCCACGGGGTTGTCGATGTCGTCGCGGAACACGAGGATTTTCGAGCGGCCCGACTCGGTGAAGAGCTGCGAGAGCTCTTCGCGGGTGGTGGTGTCGATGTTCACGGCCACAATCTCGTTTCGGGGCACCATGCAGTCGCGCAGGTGGATGGTGCTGAAATCAAGGGCGTTGTGGAATATCTTGACCTCGTTCTCGATCTCGGCATGTTCTTCGGTCTGCTCGTCGATGCTCTGTTCGAGGTATTCGTTCAGGTCGCCGAGCGAAATGAGTCCCATGCGGGCCTCTGACGAGCGGATGCCGCAGAGGCGCATCAGCATCCTCGACAGCCAGGTGGTGAACAGCGACACCGGGTAGAGCAGCATGTAGATCAGCGCGGTGAAGGGCGCCACCAGCGAGATCGACCGGTTGGGGTTGATGCGGAACACCGTCTTGGGGAGGAACTCGCCGGTGATGAGGATGATGGCCGTGGAGATCAGCGTCTGCGCTATCAGCACCAGCCATTGGCTGGAGAGCATGCTCATGAGCCACGGCTCGATGAACTTGGCGGCGCCCATACCGTAAATCACCAGCACAACGTTGTTGCCCACGAGGATGGTGGAGATGAAAAACTCGGGGTTCTTGTAGAACATGCTCAGGCTGCGGCCTACGATGCCCCCTTTCTGTATGTCGAGTTCCACGCGCACGCGGTCAGATGTCACGAACGCTATCTCGATGCCCGAGAAGAGCGCCGAGAAAGCCAATGATACGAGTGTGATAATGAGCCAGGTTATATCAAATTCCATAAGTGTCAGTCATGTCCGGCGGTGCCGGTGAGCAGCGATTGGTAAAGTTCCGGGTCGCGGATTATGGCCACTGCCTCGCGGTAGACGGGGTCGAGCGCCGGGTTCACGATGCGGTAATATGTGGTCGAGCTGTTGTCGTTGTAGAGGTCGCGACCCACGAGGCCCTTGATTACGGTCGTCATCAGCGGCAGCGAGCGCTGATACTGCGTTTCGTCATACTTCACCGAATCGGCGGTGCCCATGGCCACGAGGTCGGCCAGCATGGCCGGTGTGACCTCGAACGTGTCGGTGAAAGCCTCGGCCGAGGGGTAGCGCTCTTTCAGGGCGCGGCGGTTGTCCTCGACATACAGTCCCGTGTAGCGGTTTATGATGCCTTTGGCCAGCAGGTCGCGGTAATATGGTGAGTACATGGTGGTGTCGATGGGCACGAACCTGTCGGGCATGATGCCCCCACCGCCGTAGACGGGCCTGTGGTTGCGGCGGGTATAGTAGATCTCGTCGGTGTTGAGTTTCACCGAGTCGGCCGACATGAACTCGCCCGCGTCGTAGCGGTGTTTCATGTCGAGGCGGTAGTCATCCTCGTCGCCGGGGGTGTAGGGTTTCTGTATGCACCGCCCCGAGGGGGTGAAGTATTTCGATACGGTCAGGCGCACCATCGAGCCGTCGGGGAAGGGGAACGGCCGCTGCACCAGCCCCTTGCCGAAGGTACGACGCCCCACGACCACGCCGCGGTCATTGTCCTGCAGCGCGCCGGCGGTGATTTCCGAGGCCGAGGCCGAATACTGGTTGACCATCACCACCACGCGGCCGTCGGTCATGGTGCCCGGCTCGTCGGCGGTGAAATATGAGCTGCCCATTTTGGGCGAGTCGGTGTAGACCACCGTGTCACCTTTCTGCAGGAAGGTGGCGGCCAGGGCGTGCGCGGCGCCGAGGTAGCCGCCGCCGTTGTCCTGCAGGTCTATCACGAGGTTCTTCATCCCCTGGCGGCGCAGGGCGTCAAGCGCCTCGGCGAACTCCTTGGGGGTGTTCTCGGCAAAACGCGACACGCGGATGTAGCCATTCTCGCCGTCGATCATGTACGAGGCGTCGACCGAGTAGATGGGTATGTCGTCGCGGGTCACCACGAAAGTCAGCGTGTCGGCCACGCCGCGGCGCACCACTTTAAGGGGCACTTCCGTACCCTTGGGGCCACGCAGAATTCTGAGTATGCGCGCGTTGGGACTCTTGGCGCCTGAGATGGCCGAGTCGCCGGCGCTGATTATGCGGTCGCCTGCGATAATGCCCACCTTCTCCGAGGGGCCTCCGGCCACGGTCTGCATTACGTGGAGGGTATCGTCGATCATGCGGAACTGCACGCCGATGCCCGAGAAGTTCCCTTCGAGCGGCGTAGTAAGCTCTTTTGTCTCCTCGGGGTCAGAGTATTGCGAGTGAGGGTCGAGAGTCTTGAGCATCGCCTCGATGGCCTCGCGGGCCAGGCGGTCGCCGTCTACTGAGTCGACGTAGTAGTTCTCTATCAGGCGTTCGGCGTAGGCGAGTTTCTGGAATGCCGGAAACTCGGGCGGCGTGGCCGGGGCCTTGTCGCGGCTGAAGATGCCGCCCCATGCCAGGGCGCCCACGGCCATTGCCGCCAGTGATGTTATTGTGAATCTGCGCATTGTATTCTCTCTTGTAGTTGTAACGTGTGTGGCGCGTGCGGCCGTGTCATGGCAGCAGATGGGCGTAGGGTGCCCCGAATGCCGCCAGCTCGCGCACCAGCGACGAGCTTACCGACGCGAGTTCAGGCAGCGTATAAAGTAGAACGCTCTCCAGACCCGAAAGGTTGCGGTTCACGTCGGCCAGGGTGCGTTCGGCCTCGAAGTCGGCTACCGACCGCCCGCCGCGAAGCAGCGCCGTGGCGCCGTGGGCGCGCGCGGCCTCGGCGGTGAGGCCGTCGTAGGTCACCACCGACACACGCGGCTCGTCGGCGTAGACGCGGCTGATGGCGGCCACACGCTCGTCGAGGGGCATCCACGGCTTTTTGGCCGTGTTGCGCCCTATTGCCACGATTACGCGGTCAAATAGCGGCAGTGCGCGGTCGACTATTGACTTGTGGCCTATGGTGAACGGGTCAAATGACCCGGCGAAGAAAGCGGTTGCCATGATTGTTTAGCGGCCTTTATAAATATGCCTTTATTATATTAGGTGTTACATGAGGGCCCCTCACTCTTCCACCACCAGGTTCTCGATGATGAATTCCTGGCGGTCAGAGGTGTTTTTGCCCATGTAGAAATCGAGCAGGTCACCCACGGCGTCCTCTTTGCGCAGTGTCACGCGGTCGAGGCGCATGTCGGGGCCGATGAAACCCTTGAACTCGTCGGGCGAGATTTCGCCCAGACCTTTGAAACGGGTTATCTCGGCGCTCGAGCCCAGGCGTGTCACGGCGGCGTCAAGCTCGGCGTCAGAATAGCAGTAGGTGTCGGCGCCGGCCGCGGGGCTTTCGGGCGTGCCGTCGGTTTTGGCGCCATCCTTCTTCGCCTTCGAGCCTTTGCGGCGGATGGCGCGCTTGTCGCGCACGCGGAACAGCGGCGTCTGCAGCACATACACATGCCCCTTCTTCACCAGGTCGGGGAAGAACTGCAGGAAGAACGTGAGCAGCAGAAGGCGGATGTGCATGCCGTCGACATCGGCATCGGTGGCGATGATGACGTTATTGTAGCGCAGCCCGTCAATGCCGTCTTCGATGTTGAGGGCCGCCTGCAGCAGGTTGAACTCCTCGTTCTCGTAGACTACCTTGCGTGTCATGCCGAACGAGTTCAGCGGTTTCCCCTTGAGCGAGAACACCGCCTGGGTCTTCACGTCGCGTATCTTGGTTATCGAGCCTGATGCCGAGTCGCCCTCGGTGAGGAAGATCGACGACGCCAGTTTCAGCTCCTCGTCACCCTTGGGGTCGTTGAGGTGCACCTGGCAGTCGCGCAGTTTCGAGTTGTGCAGGTTCACTTTCTTGGCGCGCTCGCGTGCCAGCTTGGTCACGCCGGCCATGGCCTTGCGCTCGCGCTCGCTCTCCTGTATCTTTTTCAGGATGATGTCGGCGGTCTCGAGGTCTTTGTGCAGGTAGTTGTCAAGCTCTTTCTTGAGGAAGTCGCCGATGAACTTGGCCACCGTGGGGCCGTCGGGACCCATGTCGCGCGAGCCGAGCTTGGTTTTTGTCTGCGACTCGAACACCGGCTCCTCGACCTTTACCGACACGGCGGCGATCATGCCGTTGCGTATGTCGGAATATTCGAAGTTGCGGCCGAAATAATCCTTTATGGTGCGCGATACCGCCTCTTTGAAAGCCGCCAGGTGCGTGCCCCCCTGGGTGGTGTGCTGGCCGTTGACAAACGAGTAGTATTCCTCGCCGTACTGGTTGGCGTGCGTGATGGCCACCTCGATGTCGGGCCCCTTGAGGTGTATGGCCGGGTAAAGCGGTTCTTTCGTGAGGTTGGCCTTGAGCAGATCGAGCAGGCCGTTGCGCGACACATAGCGCTTGCCGTTGAACACGATGGCCAGTCCGGTGTTGAGGTAGGTGTAGTTGCGTATCAGCGTCACGATGAACTCGTGGTTGAACCTGAAGTCGCGGAACACCGTGGCGTCGGGGGTGAACTCCACGAACGTGCCGTTGGGCTCGTCGGTGGGTGTCTCAGGGGTCTCGCTTATCAGGTTGCCGCGCTCGAAGATGGCCGAGCGTGTCAGGCCGTCGCGGAAGGCGCTGATGGTGAACGATGTCGACAGCGCGTTCACCGCCTTTATGCCCACACCGTTGAGGCCCACCGACTTCTTGAACGCCTTGTTGTCGTATTTGGCGCCGGTGTTCATCTTCGACGCCACGTCGATGAGCTTGCCCAGGGGCACGCCGCGGCCGTTGTCGCGCACGCTCACGCGCCCGGTTTCGTCGTCGAGGGTTATGGTGATCAGGCGTCCGTAGCCCATCATGAACTCGTCGATCGAGTTGTCGAGCACCTCTTTCAGCAATACGTATATGCCGTCGTCAGAGTACGAGCCGTCGCCGAGCTTGCCTATGTACATGCCCGGGCGCAGACGTATGTGCTCTTTCCAGTCGAGGGTGCGTATGTCGTCCTCGGCGTACTCCACCTGCCGGGTCTCGCCCGAGACCCCGGCGGCGTCAAAAATGTCGTTGGGTTCTGTTGTGTCTGTCATTATGGTACACTTCGACACAAAGTTAGCAAATTTCGGTGAAATCTTTACACTCATTATTATATCAGATGTACGAATAATGATTGGCCCGTGAGATTCCAGATGCCTTTTTAGTCGTTGAAATACAAAAAATAACGGTTTTTTTGTTAAAAATTTGCAAAAACAGATTAATTGCCCTATCTTTGCCGATGCTTTCAAGTAGGCTACTTTATTGGCCTTGATATACCAATCGATTTTATCGTTTGTTTCTTCTGCCCTAAATCTATTTGTTAACCCTTAATACGGGATTTTAAATTGATGTTTAACCTGAAATCATGGGCTGTCGTGCCTGTGTTCGCTGCGAGCCTCCTTATTGGCAGCTGTGGCTCTGACGAACCCGACGACCCCGCTAAGAAACCCGATCAGAAACCGGTCTCGATAACTGTCGAGCCCGCTAAAGCCGTGACTGTCAATTTCGAGAGTCAGTCTGTAAACGTAACGGTGACATCCACTGCCGACTGGAGCATCGCCTCTGATGCCGACTGGTGCAAGGTGTTTCCCACCGGAGGTGTGCGCAATGAGCCCACCACCGTGAAGATCACAGTGTCAGGTTACAGCGGCGATCTTGAGAGCCGCGTGGCCAGCCTCACAGTGTCGGCCGGCAGCAATGCCTCCGAGACCATCACCGTGACCCAGACACCGGTCAGCATCGTGCGCCCGTCGACGTTGAGCATGGCGTTCGGCGGACAGGCCGGTTCACAGAAATTCACCATTGAGGCAAACGTCGACTGGGAGCTTTCTCCGCGTGCCGACTGGATTGCCGTCACACCCCTGAAAGGTGGCGCGGGCGTGCATGAGATCACCGTCACCGTGGCCGAGAACATGACCGCCGCCGACCGCAAGGGGGAAATCTACCTTACCGATGATTCCGGCACCCGTACCATCGAGGTGAGGCAGATGAGCGACGCCATCACCACTCCCGAGGGCTACACTCTGGTATGGCACGACGAGTTCAACGACCCCACCGTGAAACGCCCCGACACCCGCGAGTGGTGGTACGAGGTGTGGAACCCCGGCACTGTCAACAACGAGCTGCAGCGCTACATCGCCGGTGAGCGCGACGGCGTCACCACCGCCGAGATCGCCGACGGTTTCCTCAACATCTACGCCAAGAAAGTGGGCAACGAGGTGTGGTCGGCCCGCATCAATACATCCAACTACTGGACATACGGCTACTTCGAGGCACGTCTTAAACTCCCCAAGGGGAAGGGCACCTGGCCCGCATTCTGGATGATGCCCCAGACCGGCGGCAACAACTGGCCCTCGTGCGGCGAAATCGACATCATGGAAGAGGTGGGCGTGAACCCCAACTATACTTCGTCGTCAATTCACTGCAAGGCCTACAACCACATGATCGGCACCCAGAAGACCAAAGAGGTATTCACTGCCGGCGCCGAAGACGAGTTCCACGTATATGCCCTGGAATGGACCCCCGACTACATACGCACCTATGTCGACGGCAAGAAACTGCTTGACTTCCCCAACGACCATGCCGGCAACCCCGACACCTGGCCCTTCGACAAGGCTTTCGGCCTGAAACTCAACCTGGCCTGGGGCGGCGACTGGGGCGGCTATGCCGGTGTAGACGAGAAGGCACTCCCCGCCACGTATCAGATTGACTACGTGCGCGTGTTCCAGAAACAATAACCCTTTAAGGCGGCTTGTGATAGCGGGCCGTCCGCGGCGTCGCCGCGGCGACTCTGACTCGGTCACAATCTTCAGATTGCTCCCTCGTCATCGCCCCGCGGCTCCTACCGGCCGACCCACTCTGACAAGCCGCCGGCCATCCGGCTGAAACCTGATAAGGGCGGCTGCCAGGCACTCCGACCCAAGTTCCCACGCTCACGCGTCACTCCGCGTTTTCATCGCGCAAATACATCCTCACGGGCCATGGCCCGTCATTGCCGCCGCCGGCGGCAATGAGCAGGTAATGAAACAAATTATCATATATAAATCAATCCTATTACATTAAATCCTTATGCAATGAAAAGATTAGCTTTATTCCTAATCTCGATATTGACCGTGGCAAGCGTCTTCGCCGCCGACGTCAATGTCAAGGGTAAGGTTGTCGACGCAGCCGACAACGAGCCCCTGATCGGCGCAACTGTGATTGTGGCAGGAGCCTCGAACGTCGGCGTCTCGACAAACGTCGACGGTGAGTTCCAGCTCACGGTGCCCGAAGGCAAAACACTGCGCGTCTCTTATGTGGGGTATGCCACACAGAACGTGAAGATCACCGGCGCCGACACCGACATCACCGTGGCCATGGTTTCTGACAGCCAGGCTCTCGACGAAGTCGTGGTCGTAGGTTACGGCACACAGCGCAAGAGCGTGGTCACCGCCGCCATCTCGAAGGTCGATGACAAGAAACTCGCCATGGGTGCTCCCGTGCGTGTCGACAACGCACTCAAGGGTCTCACCTCGGGTGTGACTGTCACCTCGGCATCAGGCCAGCCCGGCGCCGCCGCCAAAGTGCGTGTGCGCGGTATCGGTACCATCAACAACTCCGAGCCCCTCTACATTGTCGACGGCATGCCCATCGAGGGTGGCATCGACTACCTCAACCCCGCCGACATCAAGTCGATCGAGGTGCTGAAGGATGCCGCATCAGGTGCCGTCTACGGTGCCCGCGCCGCCAACGGTGTCATCATCGTCACCACCAAGAGCGGCAGCGAAGGCAAGACCAACATCACATACGACTTCTCTTACGGCTGGCAGACCGCATGGAAACACCGTGACGTGCTCAACGCCACCGAATATGCCATCATGATGAACGAGGGCGCCCTCAACGCAGGCATGGCCCCCATCTACGCCAACCCCGCGTCTTACGGCGAAGGTTTTGACTGGCAGGACGCCGTCTTCAACGACAACGCCCCCGTGATGAACCACCAGTTCTCGCTGTCGGGCGCATCCGAGAAGGTGAACTACTTCCTCTCGCTCGGTTACTACACACAGGACGGTATCGTCGGCGGTAACTACGACCACTCGAACTACCAGCGTCTAACACTGCGTTCAAACAACACCTACACCGTGTTCGACGCATCGAAGACCCGCAGCTACCTCAACAACCTCAAGATCACCGTCAACGCATCGTATGCCCGCATCAAGTCGCGCGGCATCGACGTGAACTCCACATGGGGTACCGCACTGGGTTCGGCCCTGGCCATCTCGCCCATGCTGCAGCCCTACCTCGAGGGCGAGCTCGCCAAGCAGCAGCTCGACTACTACGCCAAGAACGACCAGTACATCCCCCTCTACAACGACAAGGGCCAGCTCATCATGAACCCCGAGGCATTCGGCAACTACCAGGAGATGGCCAACCCCTTCGCACGTTTCACACTGCCCACCTCGAAAGGCTGGAGCCACAAGTTCGTCGGCAACTTCATCGGCGAGCTCCAGATCTGGGACAACATCCGCTACCGCATCAGCTACGGTGCCGACCTCTCTTTCTGGGGCAACGACGGCTACAACGTGCCTTACTATCTGCGCAACGGCGAATCGCGCACTCAGTCGCAGGCATACTCGGAGTCTAACCGCGGCACCGTATGGCAGATCGAGAACGTCCTCATGTGGGACAAGCAGTTCGCCGGCGTGCACAACGTGAACGTGGTGCTCGGCCAGTCTGCCAAGGAATCGAAGAGCAACTACCTCTGGGGCTCGCGCAACAACATCATCGACTACTCGCGCCCCTACATCAACGCCTCTACCGGTCTTGCCGCCGACGGCGACCGTGACGCCACAGGCGGTCCCACAGTCAAGGCCAAGCTCGCCTCGCTCTTTGCCCGCGCAAGCTACGACTACGACTCGCGCTACATGATCCAGGCCACCGTACGCCGCGACGGTTCGAGCCGTTTCGGTTCAAACAACCACTACGCTACATTCCCCTCGTTCTCGGCCGGCTGGAACCTCACCAACGAGCCTTACATGAAGAACCGCCCCGAATGGTGGTCGAACACCAAGATCCGTGCATCGTGGGGTAAGAACGGTAACGAGAACATCGGCGACATGATGTTCGTCGCACTGGCAGCATCGGGCAACAACGCCATCTTCGGCAGCCAGGTAGTGAACGGCACCAAGCCCACCATCATCCCCAACGCCAACCTCAAATGGGAGGAGTCGACCCAGACCGACGTAGGTATCGACCTCGGTTTCTTCAACAACGCGCTGACCTTCTCGGCCGACTACTACTACAAGAAGACCGACGGCATGCTCATGACCATGCAGATCCCCTCTTACATCGGCGAATCGAAACCCTGGGGTAACGTCGGCAAGATGGAGAACTCGGGTGTCGAGATGGAAATCAACTACAACCAGAACATCAACGACTTCCGTTTCAGCGTAGGCGGCAACCTCACCTACCTGCACAACAAGCTCATCGACTACGGTAACGACACCGGCTGGGCCAACCTCGACTCGTTCCAGGGCACAGGCTCGATCTCGCGCGCCGAGAACGGCAAGCCTTTCCCCTTCTTCTACGGTTTCAAGACCGCCGGCATCATCCAGAACCAGGCCGAGGCCGACGAGTATAACGCCAAGTATCCCTACGGCCAGAACGGCAACTACTTCGCCAACGCCGTGCCGGGCGATGTACGTTTCGTCGACGTTGACGGCGACGGCGCCATCACCGAGAACGACCGTACCGACATCGGCAAGGGTATGCCCGACTGGACTTACGGCATCAACCTCACCGCCGAATGGAAAGGTCTTGCGCTGAGCGCCCTCTTCCAGGGTACCATCGGCAACAAGATCTATGACGCCACACGCCGTACCGACGCCCTCAACTCGAACCTCCCCGGCTGGATGCGCGGCCGCTGGACCGGCGAGGGCACATCGGACCGCATCCCCCGTTTCGTACGCGCCGACAACCGCAACTGGGTGTCGTCAGACCTGCTCGTGTATGACGGCGAATACTTCCGTCTGAAGAACATCATGCTCAGCTACACGCTGCCCCGCCAGATCACCCGCAAGGTGGCTGTCGAGAACTTCCGCGTGTATGTTTCGGCCGAGAACCTCTTCACCTGCACCAAATATCACGGTTTCGACCCCGAAATCTCGTCGGGCGGCACATCGCTCGGCATCGACTACGGTGTCTATCCCCAGCCCCGTGTGTGGACTGTAGGTTTCAATCTCCAGTTCTAACCTATCTAAAACTTGAGTCAAATGAAAAAGACATTATATATCGCGGCCGGCCTTGCCGTGGCCGCAATGGGTCTGACCGGGTGCTCTGATTCGTTCCTCGATGTCACCGACCCGATCAACATGCCTGTCGACGAATACTTCTCGACAGACGCCCACGTGCAGGATGCTGTCGTGGCTGCCTACGACCCCCTGCACTGGACCGACTGGGGCATGGGCGAGTACAACCCCTACATGCTTATGTCAGACATCATGGCCGATGACCTCTGGGTCGGCGGCTCTGACCGAGGCGACAACGCCAACTGGCACCTGATGATGAACTTCGAGGCACGCCCCAACGCCGTAATCGGCGGCATCTGGACCGAGGCCTACTCGGGCATCAAGCGCTGCAACGACGTGATGCACTACCTCAATGACCTCGACATCCCCGACATGACCGACAAGAACCGCGCATATTACGAAGCACAGGTGCGTGTGCTCCGCGTGTTCTACTACAACTGGGTGTGGAAATTCTACGGCAACGTGGTGTGGTTCGACAAGAACGCCGACGCCGCCCCCTACATCTACCCCCAGCTTACCGCCGACGAGATCTACGCCAACATGATCGCCGACCTTGAGGGTGCCATCGCACTCGACGCGCTCCCCATGCGCGAGACCGCCGACCGTGCAGGCCGCGTCACCAAGGCAATGGCCTACATGCTCTATGCCGAAATCGTAATGTACCAGAACGACCAGGCACGTTTCCAGAAGGCCTTCGACTACATGAAGGAGATCATCTACTCGCCAGACTACGACCTTTACGCCGACTATGGCACACTCTTCAAAGAGGAGGCTGAATGGTGCGAGGAGTCGATCTACGAGATCAACTACATCGACGACAACGCCGTGCGCTCATGGAGCGGCCCGCTGGTTGCCGGTGGCACCGTGCTCCCCACACTCATCAGCCCGTCAGGTCTGCCCAGCGGCACCGAGGGGCACGAGGAGGGCTGGGGTTTCTGCCCCGTGCGTCAGGAGACCTACGACCGCTATGCCGAGGGTGATGTGCGCCGCGACGCCACCTGCTGGAACTCGAACCTGATTGACGGTCTCTCGTACAACCGCCGCTACCAGGATACCGGCATCTTCCTTGAGAAATATGCCGCCCTTTCGGGCAACAACGCCGACCAGAAGGCCGACGCACAGCTCAACTGGAACAACAACTGGCGCGTGTACCGCTACTCGGAGACTCTGCTCAACGCCGCCGAGCTGCTGCTGCGCGGCGCCACAGGCGGTTCGGCCCAGGATTACCTCGACGCCGTGCGCACCCGCGCCGGTCTGGCCTCTGTGACAGCCAACCTCGACAACGTGCTTGAGGAGCGTCACCTCGAGTTCGTGGGCGAGGGCAAACGCTACTGGGACCTCATCCGTTCGGGCAAAGCCGCATCCGTGCTTGTTCCCGATGTTTACGGCTACCGCACCAACACCTGGTCCGAGTCGAAGAAATACCTCCCCATCCCCCAGAGCGAGATCGACCAGGCTCAGGGCACTCTGACACAAAACAACTACTAATTCCTCAGCATTCCCGAAAATGAAAAAGATATTCAAATCGATCTTGGGCGCCGGTGTGGCTGTCGTGGGTCTGGGTGTTCTCTCGGCCTGCACGGCAGAAAAATTCGACGTGCTCGATCCCAACGGCGTGCCTGATGCCGCCAATATCGACGTCACGGTGACCGTTGACCCCGAAACCAACGAATACTGCCTGACGCTCAACAACGCCCAGGGGTGTTATCCTGTGTGGAACATCCATCTGAGCGACACCAAAACCGAAATCTCCACGCAGAACGGCAAGCGCGGCATCATCACCACCAAGGGCGAGTACCCCGTGGAGGTGCGTGTCGGCAACCGCAACGGCGTCAGCACCGGCTCGAAGACGGTTAACATCGTCATCGACCACACCATGGTAGACTTCGGCCCCTACATCCAGCGCCTGACCGCCGGCGACACCAAGACCTGGATGATCGCCCGCGACGAGGCCGGTCACCTGGGCTGCGGCGAGAGCGGCACTGACGGACTTGGATGGTGGAGCGCACAGCCCAACGACAAGGCCGCATGGGGTGTCTATGACAACCGCATGATCTTCGGCAAGACCGAGGCCGCCGACGGCGGTGCCTATACCTACGATCCGGGTGCGAGCGGCACGATCTACGTGAACACCGGCATCACCGACCTGCCCCCCTATTCGGCATCGAACACCAACGACGGCCAGGACTACTGCGCCCCCGCCGAGAAACAGGAGACCACCTTCTCACTCGTCAGCGAGAACGACAAGCTCTATCTCGTACTCCCCCAGGGAACGCTGATGGGCTATCTCCCCAACGTCGAGGCCTACAACGCCCCCAAATTCGAGATCCAGTCGATCTCGGCCTCGATGGTCGACCTGGTGATTGACAATGGCACCATCGCCTGGCACTACAAGCTCGGTCTCGAGGGCGAGGCTCCCTTCATGGGCTTCAAGTACGACAGCGAGTACAACCTCTTCCGCAACGCCACATGTGCCGAACCGGTCATCTTCTACGCTCATGGCGGCGGCTGGGAACTCTATCCCGCACCGTTCGACTACACTGTGGAAGAGAACGGCTATACATTCTCGTTACCCGGAGCTACCGACCAGCAGTGGCAGGCACAGTTCAAGTTCCTCACCGACATCGTGACTTCGGCCGACAAGACATACGACATGTCTGTGGTCATCAGCTCAAACAAGGATCTCCCCGGTGTGACATTCAAGGCCACTCACGAGACTCTCAACGACAAGGGCGAGCCTGAGGATGTCGGCGAGATCATAAACAAGACCGAGGCTGTGGCCGCCGGTGAGGATCACGTGATCTGGTGTTCTGATGTGAAGGGTATCGATACCGACAAGCTGAAGATTGTCTTCGACTTCGGCGGTAACCCCGAGGGCGCAGTGATCACAGTCAAGAACATCGTCATCAAGGACCACGCCAACAACGACGGCACTGTGCTTCCCAATGTTCCCGATGAGCCCGATGTTCCCGAGGCACCCGTTACCTGGTGCGATATCGACAGCGAACTCAACTTCTGGCACGGCATCACCTATGACCTGGAGATGTGGACCTCGGGCGCAGACTGGAGCGGCGGCGTAGCCAATCCCGTCTTCACCCAGGAGGGCGACGGTTTCACCGTAGAGTACACCGAGGCTCCCGGTGCCGACCAGTGGAAAGCCCAGGTGAAACTCCATACCCCGCTGACAACTTCGGTCGACAAGAACTATGATTTCCGCATCACCGTTTCTGCGACCAACGACATTCCCGGCGCTACCTTCAAGCTCGTGCACAGCGGCGGCGAAGCATTCGACGGTATCTTCTACTTCGCAGACCGCAAGGATCTCGTGATGGACGAGACCCACACCTTCAAGTGGGTCAACATGCCCGGTATTGACATGACGGCAGTATCTCTGGTTCTCGACTTCGGCGGAGCGCCCCAGGGCACCAAGATCACCGTAAAAGACATCATCTTCCAGGAGCACGCCGAATAAGCCCGCTCCACGGATAATCGGGGAAGCCGCCTGACGGCGGTTCCCTGAATAACCCTACCGGCCCTCCCGGTGCCACACGGCACCGGGAGGGTTTCATTTTGTTTTAACGGTTAATAAATTTTAACTATCTTTGCAGTGTCGGGTCGTGATTGACTGACTGTGCCGCGCGGTATGATATTTTGTTCCCTGCGGCTCCATGAAAACTTATTTACTTACTTACATTTCTTTACACCTCTTACCAGTTATCATGAAGAAAAACTTCTTGTGGTCGTTGCTGATGGCGCTGTGTGCCTTCGGTACAGGCACGGCGGCCGATTACGGCATGCCCCCCGAAATCCAGCAGGGCAACATCCTGCATTGTTTCAACTGGCCCATCACTACCGTGAAGGCCGAACTGCCCAGTATCGCCGCCGCAGGTTTCGGCTCGGTGCAGCTGTCGCCCCTTCAGCGCCCCGACATCCAGGTGGGCTACGCATGGCACGACCTATACCGCCCCTACGACCTGGCTTTCAAGGGCTCGGCGGGGATGGGTTCCGAACAGGACCTGCGCGAACTCTGCGCCGAGGCCGCCACTTACGGCATCAAGGTCATCGTGGATGTGGTGGCAAACCATGTCGACAAGACAGCCGGCTACCATGATACATGGTGGGACGCAAACGGTCGCGTGCGCTGGAACGGCGGCATAAACTACGGCGACCGCTACTCGATCACCCACGGTCAGCTCGGCGACTACGGCGACGTGAACTCCGAAGACGCCGGTGTAATAGCCAGGGGAAAGGCATACGTCGAATTCCTGAAAGACTGCGGCGTGAAAGGTGTGCGCTGGGATGCCGCCAAGCATATCGGCCTCCCCTCGGAAGGGTGCGGATTCTGGTCGGCCGTGACCTCGGTGCCCGGCGTGTGGCACTACGGCGAGATTCTTGACGCCCCCGGCCCGAGCGCCTCGATAATCAAGGAATACACCTCGATGATGTCGGTAACCGACAACAAGTACAGCAACGGAGCCGCCCGCGAGAACGGCGGTCTTCCTTACGGCTACGGCGGCTCGTGGGTGGTAGACTACAGCGTGCCCGACACAAAACTCGTCTATTGGGCCGAGAGCCACGATACATACTCGAACGACGAATGGTCGCAGAACGTAGACCAGTCGGTCATCGACCGCGCGTATGCCGCCATGGCATGCCGCAACGGCGCCACCGCACTCTATCTGGCGCGCCCTACAACCAAAGGTTTCAACAACATCAAGGTCGGCAAAGGCACCGACGCCTATCGCGGCAAGGCCGTGACCGAGGTCAACAAATTCCGCAACGTGATGGTCGGCAGGGCTGACTGGTTCGAGAATGGCGGCAACGCCTGCTCGATCACCCGCGAGAATGGCGGCGCCGTCATCGTGGCCAAGGGCAGCGGCCATGTATCGGTGGCAAACGGCGGCGGATACTGCCCCGCCGGCACATACACCGACCGCGTTAGCGGCGGCACGTTCACCGTCACCGCCACTACAATCTCGGGCAATGTGGGTTCATCGGGCATCGCCGTAATCTATAACGACGGCACACAGCCCGACCCGGATCCCGATCCTGATCCTGATCCTGTGCAGGGCAAGCTCTATATCCTCGGCAATCTCCCCGGAAACGCCGGCTGGAGCTCGACCCCGGGCACCGGTTTCGAGATGACCTACGCCGACGGAAAATACACTGCCACCGGCGTGACATTCACCGCCGCCGCCAACGAGACCAAATGCTATTTCAACCTCTCTGATTTCGTAGGTTCGACCTGGGACGCCCTCAACGCCTCGGCCAACCGTTACGGAGCCCCGGCAGAAAGCACGGCGGTAAGCCTCGGCACGGCAATGCCCGTCACCAAATATGCCGCCAATGTGTCGGCCTCTGGCTGCAAGTCATGGATCGTGGATCCGGGCGCATACAACATCACCGTCGACCTGAAGGCCATGACCATGACCGTGACAGCCGCCACAGTCGAGCCGCAGAAACCGGTTTATGTATATTACGACGGCAACTGGACCCCCTCGCTATACGTCTATATCGACAACAACACCAACATGACTTCGTGGGATGCCACCCCCGCGATGACAAAGGATACCAACACCGGCTATTACCGCTATGAACTGCCCGAGAAGTTCCGCAACTCGTATGTGATTTTCAAGAACGATTCGTGGCAATATCCCGGTGCCAACCAGACCGGCCTCAGGGTCCAGGGGAAGTCGATGATCTTCCATCACGGCACATACACGTGGGAAGAATACAAAGACGTGTACACCCCCACTGCTGTGGGCGAGATTGTCTCGGCCTCGGTGAGCGTGAGCACACGCCAGGGCGCTGTGGTTGTCAGCGGCCTCGAAGGTGAGACCCTTGTGGTTGCCGGCATTGACGGGCGTCTCTATTACAACGGCGCCGTTACCGGCACCGCCGAGGTTGCAGTGGCCCCCGGCATCTACGTTGTGAGCGTTGCCGGCCACGCCTCGCGTCTGCTCGTGCGCTGACACATACATAACATAAGTCACATAAGCCACATACGTTACAGAGATGTAACTTATGTGGCTTATGTGACTTATGTGACTTATGTGGCTTATGTATCAGCTCTTCAGCTCGGCGGGGAGGATGGGCATGGCGCCTTTCTGGGTGCACACGAACGCCGAGACCTGCACGGCGCGGGCATGGGCCTCGGCCACGGTCTTGCCCTGCAGTATCGAGGCTATGAACGCGGCGGTGAACGAGTCACCGGCGCCCACGGTGTCGGCCACCTCGACGCGCGGGGTGGGCTGGAACGACACGTTGCCGGGCGTGAACACGTAGCTGCCGTTGATGCCGCAGGTGAGAATCAGCATCTTCAGGTTGTATTTGCCAAGGAGAATCCAGCACTTGTCCTGCAGGTCGATGCCCGGATAGCCGAACATGCGGCTCACGGTGACCAGCTCTTCGTCGTTGATCTTGAGGATGTTGCAGCGGCTCATAGAGTTGCAGAGAATCTCTTTGGTGTAGAAACCCTGGCGCAGGTTCACGTCGAACACCACCAGCTCGTCGCCGGTCTGCGGCATGGCGTCGAGGAAACGGTTTATGGTGTTGCGCGATACCACATTGCGCTGTGCCAGCGAGCCGAAACATACGGCCTGTGTCTTTTCGGCCAGCGCCTCAAGGCGCGCGGTGTAGGGGATGTTGTCCCAGGCCACGTTCTCTTTGATCTCGTACTGGGGCACACCGGCCGGGTCAATCTCCACCTGCACGGTACCGGTGGGGTAGGGAACCGTCTCG
>ERZ1673743.2188-NODE-2188-length-18038-cov-5.425013_pt1 | contig 18038 bp, 8 predicted proteins | sample MGYA00580197_ERZ1673743 | MGnify/ENA primary metagenome ERZ1673743 (study PRJEB41218, sample SAMN15661795) | gut metagenome | host: Homo sapiens | place: Canada: London | collected 2015-08-20/2019-03-30 | study: EMG produced TPA metagenomics assembly of... | reverse complement strand
CGTAGACGCCCCAGTTGTTGCGCGTGGGTGAGTTGTAACCGGCCTGGGTGACCGTGCCGTAAAGCACCGGCACGTCGCCTGCCTCGGCGGCCGTGGCACGTCGGGGCGAGCGTGTGTTGGCCACGGGCACCTGCTGGAACGAGCGCATGGCTGCCGGACGCAGGTCGGTGCGTGTCGGCATGTCGGCGCGTTCGGTCGCCACGCGGCCTGCGGCCCTGCTGTCGGCGCGTGTGGCCAGCCGTTGCGCTACATCGGCCGACGCACCGGCGGTGACAGCCACAGCAGCCGCCACCGTCATGAATTTGATTAGACCTTTCATTTGATAGATAAGTATAATATTGGTGAATTATCGTGCGTGTAGACCGCCCGGCAGGATACTCGGGTATCACAGGCGTGTATCTCGACGGTAAAATTACAAATAATTTACAATTTTTACAGAATATTTCCACAAAATCTGCATAATAGGCAACATATTTCCATGCAGTCCCAACTCTATCGGTCGTGAACAAACTGACGGCGGGGGTTGTATTCTCTTTAGACGTTTCAATTATGTATGTCATGGGAATGTTTTCAATACTTGCGGCTATAGCCCCCGCCGCACAGGCGGCAACGGCGACTGCGCCTGACCACCCGATAGATGTCACGCGGTTCATCGGCGACAGCACCGGTGCCTCGTATGCCATAGCACAGTGGATCATGGGGATTGTGTACCATGTGGCCGATTTCTTCGGGCTGGAACACAACCAGACGGTGGTGACCATACTCTACGCCGCCGTGGTGCTCGGCGTGGCGCTCGTGGTGGGGTGGGTTGCCCAGTGGGTGATTTTCCGCATTGTCAGGATAATAGCGCGCCGGTGGGGCACCGAGGTCTACAACACGCTCACAAGCGTGAAGTTCTTTCACAAGGTGTGCCGCATGATTCCGCCCCTGGTGTTCCTGATACTGATACAGTTCACGCTGTCGAACCACGACAGCCTTTCGGGCACGCTGACCAAACTTACACTTATTTATCTGGTGTTCGTGACGGCTGTGGCGTTCTCGGCGCTTATAGTGGCCGTGTGGATTCATATCGACCACAAGGAGAACAAACGCAAGCTGCCGCTCAAAGGTCTGGCACAGCTTGCCAAGGGTATAGTGTGGATAATCGCGCTGATAATCATTGTGGCCATACTGCTCGACAAGTCACCGGGCTCGCTGCTGGCGGGACTGGGCGCCTTTGCGGCGGTGCTGATGCTGATTTTCAAGGACAGCATTCTCGGTCTGGTGGCGGGAGTACAGCTCTCGGAAAACGACTCGCTACATGTAGGCGACTGGATCAAGGTCAACGGCACCGACGCCAACGGCACCGTGCAGGAGGTTACGCTGACCTCGGTGAAGGTGCTGAACTGGGACAAGACCACCACCACGCTCCCACCTTACAGCCTTGTCAGCGGGAGTTTCACCAACTACCGCTCGATGCAGCAGAGCATGACCCGACGCATCTGCCGGTCGTTCATGATCGACGCCGACAGCATACTCCCCGCCACACCCGCCATGATAGCCGACATAAAGGAGAAACTTCCCCTGATTGCCGACTGGATAGACAAGAAGATAGCCCAGCGCGACGCCGGCGAGGTTGCCGACGTAGACAACCCCGACGGACTGGTGAACGGCACCATCGACACCAACTTAGGCATGCTCAGGGCCTACATGAAACTGTGGCTCGACGCCTCGCCGCTCGTGGCGCATGACAGCGACTGTTTCGTGACCTCGCTTGCGCAGACCTCCACCGGCATACCGTTCCAGATCTACTGTTTCACGGCCACGTCGAAATGGTTCCCCTACGAGGCGATACAGGACACCATCTTCGAGCACCTGGCCACGGTGCTGGCCACTTTCCAGCTCTATGCGTTCGAGAACCCCTCGGGCCGCGACACCATTGTCGACGGTTACCTCAGCCCGGGCGGCGACATAGACGATGTGTTCGGCATCCCCTACCCCTTCTTCCAGAGTCCCGACGCCCCCGACTCGCCGGCCTCGACCCGCGTGGCGCCAAAGCGCGTGCTGCCCAACGCCGCCTCCCCCTACCGCGCCACCGCTCCCGGGCAGTCCGCTCCCTCGCAGACCGCACCCGCGCAAGAGGCCGCGCCCAAGAGCGGCCCCGCCCCCTCCGCACAGGCCTGACACGCAGTGCATGCAACTTTATTGACGCCCCGTGCAATCTTTATTTTCGAGATTGCACGGGGTGCCAACGTATTGGGTAATAGTGATATGACATCTTGATTGTTTTAATTCACATTTCAACGTTTGACGCCGTGGCGGCCAATCTCTAATTTTGCATCGTTCCACCTTAAATGAACCATGCAAATCATCAAAGTTCAGACCAAGTTAATTTAGGGTAAATTATCAGGTATCAGCCCCGGTATAGGGCCGCCGTGGTGGCGGCCCGGTATCGGGCAAAACTTTTGATGGACTTGTATTCTTTCGGCCAAAGCGCCATAGCTACGGCCCGTTTTACCGAACTTACCAATTACTTTCATGTTTGTCATACTAAAATGAAACTGAAAACCACAAAATTCATCGCACTGATGGCCGCTGTAGCTGCAGCGTTCCCTGCCCTGGCCTGGGATGACCTGTACGTCATCGGCGGGGGCACCCCGGCAGGCTGGGATCCTTCCCAAGCCATCAAGATGCAGAAAAACAACGACGTGTTCACGCTCGTCACCTATCTCTACAACACCGGAGAAGGCGACGGCCGTTCGTTCCGCATCCAGGACGCCCGGAGCTGGACAGGCAACTACTACGGTGGCACCTCTTGGGCACAGAAACTCGATAACGGCCAATTGTCGGAACAATGTGAGGCATGGCAGAGCAACAACGAGAACGGATGGTCGGTTCCTGAGGCCGGGTTCTATCTCATCACGCTCGACCAGTCCATAAACCGTGTCAAGATCGAACGTATGGGCTTTATCGGCCTCGTCGGTTCCATCGCCGGGCATGTCTGGCAGACAAACGGTGGCGAAGAGACATATCTGAAAAACTCACAAGGGCAGCAGTCTGTATATACCGGCACCATCAAGTTCGACGAAGGTGACTTCAAGATCAACCTCGATCCGGGACAGGAGAATTACGACAACTACCACTATATCTTCCGTGACCCGGAAAACAAACAGAAATTCATCACGGCCCTTTCGGGTGACAGCAAGTGGTCTGTGGGCTATCCCGACCAGAATACCCGTGCAGAGAAAGACCTCGACCCGGGGCGCTACTTCATCACCGTGGAGGCCAACTACCGTACGGTCGACTTCATCCGCAAGCCCGAGACTGTGACTCTCGCGGGTCCGGGCGTCGGCAAGGACTGGAACACGGAAGATATGTCGCTGAAACTCAACTGCAACCCTGCCAACGACACCGAGATGATGCGGCAGTATGTGTTCTTCCGTGCTAATGAGATCTTCAAGGTCGCCATCGACAAGAAATTCTACGGCAGCTCTGACTGGAACGCAAACTGTTTCGCCGGCGAGGGCGCAGGCTCTACATTCCTGCGCCAGATTGACACCGGCGCCGACCTTTCGGTATCGAAGGGTGGTTTCCGCGACGTTTACGTGCGCAACAGCGGTTCGAAAGACGGCACAATGGATGTTTACCTCACAGCACCCCTCGATGTCTATGCCGACCACCTCTCGACCCTTGTCAACGACAACGGCTACTACAAGACACCCAACATCCGCTGGTACCGTGCCGACGGCGACATCATCTTCCGCACAGCAGGTGACAACCACGAGCTGCAGAATATCGGCGGCCATCACAATCCCGGATGGTACACCGCCGCCGTTGAGAACGGCGATCAGTTCCACCTCTACCGTCAGCCCGTTGTCATAAAGGGGAGCGGCTCAGACATCACCTTTGACGACAATCTTGACTACGGCACGGAAAAGGCCGTGAAACGCGGCGTGTTCCTCAATGCCGGCGACATACACGCCGAGGTCGGCGGCAACTCGTCAAACACAGTGAATGTGGCCAAAAGCGGCGTCTACAACATCCATGTATGGCCCGAGGGTGACGGCGACATCGTCAAGCTTGAGATCTACGGCCCGTTCGAACCGAACATGCCGCTGAAAGAGGCCGACTTCGCCAACGGCGAGCGGCACTATTTCCTGGTGGGCCAGCGCATGGGCGCATGGCGCCTGCAGCCCGAATGGGAGTTCACACCGGCCGGCGACGGCACCCTCACCATCCCCGCGCGTCTGCTCTACAACGGTTACGTTATGGTGGGCATGGTCGACAACTACAGTGACTACACGCGCCAGACATACACCGGCTGGACATACACCGATACCAACGACATCACCACCTTCGACCCGCGCAACGGCGCCCGCACATACCCGCTGGCACGCATAGACGCCGCAGGACGCAACGGGTGTGCCGACGGCAAGTTCACCGGCACACGCTACAACGAGATCGACCAGACGTCGCCCCATGTACAGCACGGCGGCTGGGACGCCCTGGCACATCGCGCCATCAACGTGCTCGACCCCGAGGGGTACGGCAACTATGACCATCTGCAGTCTGACCCCACGCGCGTAGAGACCATACGCCTGCAGCTCGACGGCTCGGGTAACCCCGCCGCGCTCTCGTTCGAGGGTGTGACCACCGACGCCGCCCGTGTGGCCGAGATCCGCACATTCTCGCTCTGCGGCAGCCATATATTCAACAGCCAGATCACTTACGACGACAAAGTGGCGACTACCCCGCTCAACCACGACTGGGGCTACAGTGGCAACAACTGGAGCGAGGGGTGGATACAGTATGACTCGTACAGCCGTCCTTATGTCGACGCCAACGGAGAATACATCTACCAGACCTGCTTCACCCGCGACTGGCTCAGGACACACCCCACGATTTTCAAGAACGGCGACTTCGAGTTCACATCCGACAACGTGACATTCCGTTACGACAGCGACGTCACCCATCATGACCAGTTCGGCCAGCGCCAGTTCGACGTAAACGGCGACAGCCGCACCGAGACCCTGTACACCTACACGAATACCGGCGACAGCGAAAGCCGCAACAAGAAGGGCGTGGCCAACAACCTCAACGACATATACAGCGTCGGCGCCGATGACCGCGTATGTTTCGTTGTCGAGAACATGTGGATGCAGGGCACCTTCAAGATCTGGAGCGGCTGGGGCGGCTCACTCACCAACTACGAATATGACGTGCGTCCCGAGAACCACACCACCCGCTGGTACCGCGACAACGCCGGCCACGGCGCCTACGGCGAGAAATGCGCCGCATTCTACCTGGCCGGACACCCCTCGGTGTTCACGCTCTTCGAAGACATGATCATGGCCGACTTCGGCATCGGCTACGGCACCCCCGGCTCTGAGAATGTGACGGCCGACGGCCGCATCAAGGATCTCGACAAGACCGAGCGCCGTTTCTTCAACCGCGTGGAGATATGGTACCACCTGCGCAACGGTTTCGTCTACAATGACAACGGCGCCTCATTCATGCTCTTCTATCAGGAGAAAGGCGGCCCCAATATCTATATCGGCAAGGCTGACGACAGCCATATCCACTACTCGTACGAGATTCCTCTGGTAAACGGTTTCCCTGCCGACGAGGATGCCCAAACCTACGGCGACGTCACCTATTACAAGATAGAGCGCATCCGCATCTACCCCGACGGCACGAAGGGAAACCCCGAGTTCGTGGCCGAGGGAACCCCCAACCAGCCGCGCGAGTCGTTCAAAGGCATCGAGATAAAGGATGAGAAGCCGCTCGACCCCGGTATCTATCAGTACAAAATCACCACCAAGCGCGCCAATACCGGCAACGAGCCTTTCGAGGCGTTCTCGAACCGCGTGCAGATTGACGGCGACAACACCACCAACGCCATCGCCGAGGTCAACGCCGACGCTGACTTCAACATGACCGTGACGCTCGGCGCCGGTTCGGGCACACTTGCCGTGAGTGCCAACGACACCATCGGTGAGGTTACCGTCTACGCCATGAACGGCATGCTCGCACACCGCGGCACCATCAATGGCACCACCGGCACGCTCAACGTGGCCGGTCTCCCCGACGGCATCTATATCGTGAAAGCCCGCAACCAGGCCTGCCGCGTCCTCAAACACTGATACCAACCCACACAACAGGCCCTGCGGGGCCACACCTACAGCGGGCGGCGTGCCACAACGGCACGCCGCCCGCACTGTCTATGGGCAGCTGCAGGGGCCATGCACAAAAAGTGGTGTTTCTGTAAAAGGGGGGTTTCTGTCTGGTTATCGGCCCAGCTGGGCCGATAACCAGACCGGCCACACAAGGGTGGCGCAGGCGCACAAAAAGACGCCGGGCTGCCCCTCGAAAAGGGCTGCCCGGCGTGGTGGGTGTGTTATTGGAGGGCAATAGTGTCTATCAGCTGAGTTTCAGGAGCTTGATGGCGGTGCCACCGCTGGCACCCTGAGGGATGTCGAGCACAGTGTCGGCGGTGACGTCGCGGGTCTCGATGGTGACGGGATAGGGGTTGTCTTTCCAGTCGGCGCCCTCACCGTCACGGTAGATGACAGCACGGTAACGGCAACCGGGGTCAAGGAACGACAGCCCGATGTGTGCCGTGCGCGCCTCGTCGCCGGTGGCGCTCCCCACAAACCAGGTGTCGCACCCCTTGGCCTTGCGGGCCACGGTTATGTGGTGCCCTATCTCAGCCTCGGGATAGACGGTCTTGTCCCAGTCTGTAGGGCAGTCACTGACGAACGTCAGCGGCCCGGGATTGGCCTCGTAATTCTCGATCATGTCGGCCGCCATCTGCAAGGGCGAATAGAGTATGACGAACAGCGCCAGCTGTTTTGCCAGCGTGGTGCAGGGGCGTGTCTGCGGGAATACCTTGTTCTCGAAATTGAAAATCACCGGGGTGAAGTCCATCGGGCCGGCGAGGCCGCGCGTGAACGGGAGCGTGACCGTATGCGAGGGTGGATTGCCCCCTTCGGGGTGCCAGGCGTTCCATTCCTGACCGCGCACACCCTCCTGGGTCATCAGGTTGGGCCAGGTGCGCTGAAGACCGGTCGGAATCACCGGCTCATGGTTGTCAATGGCCAGATTGTAGCGGGCCGCGGTCTCGATGACCTTGCGGTAGTGACGTACGCCGCTCTGACTGCTGTGGCGCTCGCCGTTGTCGAGCAGGTCGCCCACATAACCGGTCTTGACGTAGTTCATTCCGTTGTCGCGGTAGAGGCGGAACCCCTCCTCCATCTGGCGCTCGTAATTGGCGATGCGTCCGCCAGTCTCATGGTGGCCGATGAGCTGAACGCCGCGCTCACGTCCGTAGCGCGCCAGGGTGTCAAGGCTGAAATCATCGTAGGGTCGAGTGTAGCAGAAATCCCAGCTCTCCCAGTCGGGGTTCCACCCCTCCACGAGCACGCCGCCGAAGTTGTGCGCGGCGGCAAAGTCCATATATCGTTTCACGTTGGCCGTGGTGGCGCCGTGCTGAGGCCCGGCATGCCAGGTGGCATCTTTCATGTGGTAGCACCACCAGACGCCTATGTAACGCTGCGGCTTGATCCACGACGTGTCAGCTATGCGACATGGCTCGTTTAGGTTGAGCATGATACGCGAGAGCATCATGCCAGCCTCGTCGTCGGCGATGATCAGGGTACGCCAGGGGGTATGGCGGACGTCGGTGACGAACACCTTTTCGCCCGACTGCCAGGGGGTGAGCTCGGCGCGCAGGCATGAGGAGCCCGGGGTGGCCCTGACATTCATGGCGGCATAGTCGGTAAGGTCGGCCTCGTGGAGCGCCATGCAGGTGCCGTCGGCGGTCTTTATGGTCACCGGCGTGCTGGCCCACCCGATGCTGTCGAGCGGCAGCTCGCGGAAGAGCCCTTCGTAGAAACGTATCCCCTCGACCGGCAGCGACCACGAGCGGTGGCAGCGGGTGAAGTTGAACTCGGTGAGCTCGTTCATCACGGTGAAGTCGCCGAGCGCTTTCTGACGGGGGAACTCGTAGCGGAACCCGATGCCGTCGTCGAACACACGGAACACCACGGCCATCTTACGGCCGGGGGCCATGCGCGGCTGCGACAGGTCGAGGCGCAGTTCGTTATACACATTGTCGATGCTCGACTCCTCGCCCCATACGGGGTGCCAGGTCTCGGCATGGCTGTCGCGCGACACGCGGTCGACCTTGAACCCGGCGGCCATGTCGGGCAGATCCTTCAACTCCAGGCCGAGACGCGAACGGTCAAGCACGGTGGCGCCTCCGCGCTCCACACGGTAATAGAGCGCCTTGTCGCCATCCTGCGAGAGCTCGACGGCGATGTTGCCGTCAGGCGACGCCACACGCCAGACCGCGGTGGCACCGGCCTGGAAGACCGCTGCCGCCGCGATGGCGGGTATCAATATATGTCTGAGAGTCATTTCAGCTCGATATAGTCGATATGGAACAGGCCGTTGCCCTGGCCGGCCGAGATGATGATGTCGTTGGTACCGGCCTGGAGCTGCAGCGAGACAGTCTGCCCGGCCCACGAGCCGAGGTTTGAGAATGTGAGGGGAGCCGACGATGTGCCGCACGAAATCTCGCCGGTTCCGGCAGAGCCTTCGGTGGTGCCGCGGCCCACAACCTCGATGGTATAGGTGCCGGCGGCGGGAGCCTCGACGGCAAACATCACAGAGCCGCCGTTCTCAAAACCCGAGACGTAGCCGAAACCCTGCGCCACCTCGGGGATGGGGGGCACATTCTTCACCGTCCAGTCCTCTTTGCACGACGACATGCCCGCGGCCACAGCCACGGCGAGGAGTATGTTCAACATGATTCTTTTCATGACAGTTGCTTATTGATGATTAGTAAACGATGGTGGCACCACCGCGCACGCCGGCAGCCTCGGCCTGGTAGCGTTTTGCGGTAGTGGTGACCTTGAACACGCGGCAGCCGTGAGCCGGCACGCCGGCCGAATAGTTGCCGCTCTGGGCACCGAGCGACGCATGCGCCCAGAGGTCGCGCACGTCGGTGATTTCGGCGGCCTCAAGGCCGAGCTCGCGCTTGAGGCGGATGCTCATCGACACCGGCTCGTCATCGCGGTTGAAAAGGCCGACAACCCACGAACCGTCGGGCATCTGGCCCACCCAGCGCGACGACGATGTAGAGGCGACGTTGGTCGACAGCGGCCTGGCGGCGAAACCGGCCTTGTTGAGGGCGATCAGCTCCTCGTTCTGGTAGAACTCCTCGTAACCGGCGCCGGTGTCGTACTGGTCGGCGATGGCGATCGCCGAGCCTGTCACCGACACGAGCGACACCCAATACTGGCGCTCGTCGTTGGTCTCGCAGGTGTTGAGACGGATGAAGTCGCCGTCCATGATGAGCTGACCGCGCCCCGAGACCTCGCTGAAGGCGGCAAAGCCGTCAGAGATGTTGCCCCAGTTCGCCCAGCCGTCCTGGTACTGGCCGCGGCGGCGTCCGCTCACGAAATCGAAACCGCCGCCGAACACATCCTCAGAGATTCGCATCAGGTCGGCGTAAGGCACCTCGTTTGCCGAGTTGTCCCAGCAGTTGGGCATCACCAGCGAGAAGAGCATGTCGTCGCCGCATGCCTCGGCGATCCAGCGCAGACACTTGGCGTAGCGTTCCGAACCGTAGGCGTTCTCGTACCAGTTCACGAAATCGACGCGCAGGAATGTGAAACCGAGTTCCTTGAAGTGGTTCACATACCCCTTGATCCACTCCTCGGCGCCATCCTTGTCGGCGTCGACCCAGTAGATGAAGTCGTTGAAATTCGTCGAGCCCACGATATCCTGCGTGCGCACGTCGTCACGACCGGCCACACGGGCGTTGGTGTTGTAAGCGGCGCGTGTGAGCCACATCGGGTCATAGTATATGCCGGCCTCGAGACCGCGGTCATTGCAATACTTCACCCAGTATGCCAGGTCGTGCTCCCAGCCCGAGTTGTATTTGGTGATGTAGCCGTTGCGGTTTATGGTCTGGCCGCCTTCAATCCAGCCGTCTGTGCAGATCATGTCGTAGCCGTAGGGCTTGAAGTTCTCGGCTACCCAGTCTATGTTCTGCTGGAAACGGCCCTCTGATATGGCCTGGTCGGTGACAAAGCACTGCTCGTATGCCATCCAGTACATCGGGCCTGCGCCTCGGCGGGTGAAACGGCTGTCGCGGGCTGTTACCGCCGGAATGGCGGTGGCCGCGATCAGTGCCGCCGTTATGATTCTGTTTATTTTCATGGATGATTATTTTTTTAGGTGAAAGATTTATCGTACAATAATTTTGAGCGAGCCACAGGTGGCCGAGACCAGGTAGACGCCTGGAGCCACAGGCTGCGGGAAAGTGAACGAGCATCCGTCAGCAAAGGCCTGCGCCACAAGCGCGCCCGAAATGGTGTGGAGCGCCACTGCTCCCAGGGGACGCGAGGCCGAAAGGGTGACATGTCCGTCGCGGCTCCAGGCTGTAAGCGGATTTTCGTCACGGGCGACATTCTCAACGCCGGTGGATACGCCGACCAGTTTCACGGTGTTTCGCAGGGTGTTTACTTCAATCCGCACGTCGCCCCGGGCGGCATAGTCGGGGAGGCTCCAGAAATAATCCTTCTGGTCGAGCGCCTTGTACTCGTCTGAGGCCGACTCGTCATCGTCGTTGTTGTAACCGCGGGTGAAACGGCGCGAGCGCAGCAGCGCGGGCATCTCCTGGCCGACGACGAGTTTCGTGCCGTGCTGTTCAGGGATAAGGAAATAGGCTTCTTTCCACCCTGCGGGGGCGATGACGAACTTGACATCCTTCCCCTCGGCATGGGGGCCGCTGATTTGTGCGGTGATGAATTTCACATGCGGATCGGCGGCCGATTCGGTCATGGGAGCGGGATAAGAAGAGTCCCACCTGTCGGGCACTGCGCCGAGAGCGTAGACATCCATCGGCAGACGGGTGACGGTGAGTGTCATGGCGTCGGGGTCGACCTCTATGCGGTAGCGGCCGTTGTCGGCGGCATCGATGCTCCACGAGGCGCTCAGCGGCTGTCCGGCACCCTTGATCTTCTTCATGCGGTAGACACCGCCGTCATGAACGGGGAGGCGGTAGCTGTCGGCATTGCCGTCGGCCGGGACGAGGAAATCCACCTGATCCCAGGCACCGGTGCCGAGGGTAAAGTTGAACTGGCGGTTGTCCCAGATGTTGCCGTGGCTGATGAGCAGGCCCTCCCAGACATATTTGCCGTCGGGACGGCAGTCGAGCAGCAGACCGTTGCCCGAGTCGGTGCCGGCATCACCGGCTACGCCGAGCATGGCAAGCTGTCCGGCCAGATGCCCGTGGGTGTCAGAAGCCTTGAAACGCAACACGCGGCACTGGTGAGGCTCAAGGCAGACGCGTATTTGCCCCTCGCAGTCTGCTAACTGTTCGCCGGTCCAGAGGTCGGTTATGCCGGTGGCATACTTGTTCTCGCCGATGCGCCACAGGTCAAAGAAATACTGCCGGCGTGTGTCCTCGCGGTTGAAGAAGGCAACCACCCAGTCGCCGTCGGCGGCCTGCCCCATCCACACTGATGTCCAGTCGATGGTTTCGGTCGTCTTGTCGACCTCGCGGCTCAACGGACGTGCGTAAAACCCCTCTTTTGCCAGCGACAGGAGCCGCTGATTGCAGTAGAGGTCCTTGAAAGAGTCGATGTTCGGGCTGTCGAACTGGTCTGCGATGGATACCGGCGACCCGGCCATCACAAGCAGAGAGAGCCAGAAACGGCGCTCGTCGTCGGTGGCGCAGGTGTTCAGGCGCACGAAATCGCCGTCCATGACCACCTTGTCGCGGGCTATGTCGCTGAAATCCACGAAACCGTCAAAGATGTTGCCCCAGTTGGCCCAGCCGTTCTGCCACTGGCCGCGGCGACGGCCGCTGGCGAAGTCGAATCCGCCGCCGAACACATCTTCCGAGATGCGGAACATGTGGCCGTAGCGCTGTTCGGCCCAGGCATGGTCGTAGCAGTTGGGCATCACGAGGCTCACCCAGATTTCGTCACGGGCCTCCTCCCTGATCCATTTCAGAGCCTTCTGGTACCTGTCGGTGCCGTAGGCGTTCTCATACCAGTTGAGGAAGTCGATGCGCAGGAACTTGAAACCGCTGTTAATGATGTGACGAACGAACCCCTTGACCCACTGCTCGGCGCCATCTTTGTCGGTGTCGACCCAGTAGATGAAATCGTTGAAGTTGGTGTCGCCCTTGATGTCGCGGGCGCGCTTGTCGTCACGCCCCTTCACGCGGCAGTCGGCGTCGTAGGCCGAACGCGGCATCCACAGCGGGTCATAGTAAAATCCGGCGAGAAAACCGTTCTCCTCGCAAAAGCGCACCTGGTCGGCGAGGGTCTTGTTCCAGCCCATGTTGTACTTGTTGACGTAGCCGTTCGCGGTCACGGTCTGCGCGCCCTCGATCCAGCCGTCGGTACAGATCATCTCGTAGCCGGCATCACGGAAATTCTCGGCCATCCACTTGACGTTGGCGTCGAAACGCCATTCGTCGAGGGGCTGGTCGGTGGTGAAACACTGCTCGTAGGCCATCCAGTAAAGCGGAGCGGCCACGCGGTCGGTCGAGCCGTCGACACCATAAGAGCGGTAGACCTTCTCGGCCTTGAACCATGGGCCGGCAGGGCCGTCGAGGTCCACGATGACACGCATCACGTTGTCGTGCTCCACGCCCCAGAAGGCGTCGATGACATTGTGGTCGTCGCTCGGGTGCCAGCCCGACTTCATGGAGTATTCGCCCGGGCCGATGTACTTTATGTCGCCGTCGGCACCGGCCTCGGCGGGCACATAGAATTCGGCCTCTTCCCAGCCCTGACGGCTGTGGGTGAACTTGAACGCCTTGCCGGAGCCCCCTTCATGGAACATCCAGGTCTGGTAGACATACTTGCCGTCGGGACGGCGGTAGACGGGGTGCCCTTTCGTCGAGTCCCATTCGTCGACAGCGTCGCCGAGGATGTATATGGCCTCGGGGAGCTCGCCGAGATACTGGGCCGAGATGGTGGCGCGGCGCACGTCGACGGTGAGGCGGTAGCGACCGTCGGTCTCGACACGCCATTTGCGGTCGTCGGTGGCATCGGCGCTGAGACGGCTGTCGGAGACGCCGTTACGGCCGATGGTGACACCGGCGCCCGGAGCGAACGCGGTGCCCCAGTTGCCGGCCTCGTTGGTGAACTTGAGCTCGCCGGCGGTGAGGCCGCCTTCATAGACATATACGCCCGGGGAGGTCCAGTCGAGCGCGTAGGGGTGCCACGCTGTCCAGCCGGCCGGGGTAGCGTCGCCGAGCATGTAGAGGCGTCCCGGGTCGTCGAGAGCCCAGACCTGCATGGCCGCGGCGGCCACGAGTGCTGATGTTATCAGTTTTTTAATCATTACAATATATAGTCAGGGGCGCCGTGGCGCGCATTGCCGCGGCGCCCCCGGGATATGGTCAGAGATCAGTTGCGTGCGATTTTCCTCACGCCCGAGAGTGTGCGGACAATGTAGATGCCTGTGCCGAGGTCAGCGGCGCTTACCTGACGGCCGTCTACGGTATAGTAGCCGAGAACCTCGTCAGACTCGGCGCGCACGGCGTCGATGCCGTTGGGGTCGCTGAGAGTCATCTGCATGGCGGGAACATCGACAGTCACCTTGAACTCGCCCTTGGTGCCGGGGGTAACGCCGAAGAAGGCGTCGATGCCCGAGCGGCCACCGATCCACGAGCATGCCTGCAGCTCGTAGGTCTTGCCGACCTCGGCCTCCTCGATGTAGCCGTCGGCCTGGGCCTGTACAGGGATGAGGTACCATACTGCATTCCAGTCACCGATGCCGGTGAGGAACTTGAACTGCTTGTTGGCGTGGTTGGCGTCGCCGTCTTCTGTGTCATAGTCGAGCTGGCCTACCCATTCGAAGACGCCGTTGCCGACCGATGTCATCTCGGCGCCGGGGTTGTTTGAGTCAAAGCTGCCGGTGGCGAGGCCGTTCATGTAAAGATGTGTCACCTCAGAGGGCTCGAACTCGCCGGGGAGCCCCGACACGCGTTTCACCTCGACGGTGAGAGCCTCGGGATCGACAGTGAAACGGTAGATGCCGTCTTTGCCGCGCTCTATGCCCCAGAACCAGTCTTTGAGGGCACCCGGTTCGGTCTCGGCCGAACGCTGTGCCTGATATGTGCCGCCGTCGGCAACGAGTTTCACATTGTCGTTGTGGTCAACAGACTCGGGCACCAGGAAGGTGACGGCGTTCCACTCGCCGCGCTCAAGGGTAAACTTGATGAGTTTGTCTTCGTCAGAGTATGTCATGATGCCCTGCCATACGTACTTGCCGTCGGCCTGACGGCTCATGAAGAGACCGCTGTTTGAGTCGCCGCGCGATGTCGACGAGCCGAGGGCGTAGATGCACTGCGGCATCTCGCCGAGGTATTCGGCCTTGAGGGTCTCGGCGGCGGTGTCGATGGTCAGGCGGTAGTTGCCGGCGTCGGTGATGTTCCATTTGTTGTCGGGGTCGCCGGTTTCGGTGACGTAGATGTCGCACGAGGCCACTCCGGCGGTGCCCACCTGCATACCGCCTTCGAAGGGCATGACGGCGGGAGTCCAGTCGCCGAGCTTGGTGAGGAACTTGAACTCGCCGGGGACGAGGCCCCCCTCATAGACGAAGGTGGTACCTTCGTGCGTGAGCTCATAGGCGCAGGTGTTCACCCAGTCGGAGGGTGCGGCATTGCCGATGATGTAGATATGGTCGAGTTCGGCCAGAGTGAGGGCTGACGCGTTCATAGACCCTGCGGCGAGCAGGGTGGCGCAGATCATTGTCTTGAATGTTTTCATCTTATAAATAGTATTTTTTTGGTATTAGTCTTTAGAGTTTCGTTGTCTTGACCTCCATGGCGTCGATGTCGACCTCGACACGGTACTTGCCGTTGTCGGGAGCCTCGATGCCCCACGACGCGCTGAGGGGGTTGCCGGGGCCCTGGATCTGTTTCATCTTGTAGACGCCGCCGTTCTTGACCATCACGCGGTACTGGTCGCTGTCGGCACCCTCGGGAACGAGGAAGGGCACTTTGTCCCAGTCGCCCTTGGCGCGGATGAAGTTGAACTGACGGGTCCCCTCTTCGGTGGTGTAGTAGAGCTCGCCCTCCCAGTAGAATGTGTGCGTGCCCTCGATGAGGGTGAGCTGCACGCCGGGGTTGTTGGAGTCGGTGCCCGAGTTGCCTGCCACGCCGAGCATGTAGAGCTCGTAGGCGGGTTCAGGCTGGGGTTCGGCATCGCCGGTGCGGCGCAGTGTCACGGTCATGGCCTCGAGGTCGACAGAGATCTCATATACGGCGTCGGAGCCCGGAGCGATGCCCCAGAAGGCGTCGATGCCGGTCTGGCCGTCGGCCCAGGTGCATTTCTTCATCGGATAGGTGCCCTCGCCGATGACTTCGATATAGCCGTCGGCAGTGGCGGCTGCGGGGATGTAGTAGTCCACGGTGTTCCAGTCGCCGTTCTTCGAGGTGAACTTGAACTGCTTGTTGTGGTTCTGCGGCGAGGCGTTCTTGTTGTCGTAGTAGAGTTCGGTCTCCCACGAGAAGATGCCGGTGGCGTCGTCATAGTCCATTTCGGGGCATGTGTTCGACGAGAAGTCACAGTCGCCGGCCAGACCCTGGATATGGAGCTCGGGGCCGTATACACACGGGCCGAGATACTGCGCCGATATGGTGATGGCGTTCTTGCCGCCGGTGCAGTCGATCACCAGGTGGTACTGGCCCTCCTCCTCGATATACCATTTCGAGTCGGGGTTGCCGGTGGGCACATACTCCACTTCGGGAGCGGCCACACCCTGGCGGTTGATCTTGGTGCCGTGCACGGCGGGCATGAGGAACGGAGCCTCCCACTTGTCGCTGACCTGCATGGGGCATTTCATCTCGCCGACGAAGAGGTTGCCGGTGTATTCGAACACCTGGGGCGAGGTCATCTCCATCTCGGTGGGCTTGGAAATGTTCCAGCCGGCGGGTGTGCCGTCGCCGACGATGTAGAGTTCCTCGGGAGCGAAGGGCTGTTCCTTGGCCTCGATGAGCTCGACCACAACGGTGCGGTCAAGGGCGTTGAGGGTGACCTTGTAGACACCGTCCTCACCCTCGCGGATGCCCCAGAAGTGGTCGCGCAGGTTGCCGGCGCTCTCAGAGCATACGGCGCCCTGGTTCACCTTGTCGGCGCCGATCTCGACGTAGGCATACGAGGTGCCGTCGACCACGCCCGACTCGGGCACGATATACTTGACCTTGTTCCAGTCGTCCTGGGCGGTGACGAACTTGAACTGCTTGTTGTCGGTATAATGGTACATCTCGATGGTGGCGGTGAAGACGTTGGGGTCGTCGGTGTGCTCCATCTGATATGCGGTGTTCGACACGAATGGGTCGCCGTCGATATAGGGGGTGAGGCCGTAGCCTACCATATACATCTCGTCGTAGGGGACGTTGCTTGTCGAGGGCTCGACCACTACGAGGTCTTTCTCGGCGTCGCACGAGCCGAGCACGGCGGTCAGCGCCAGCGCCGGAACGAACTTGCAAAGAGCTTTATACAGAGGTTTCATTTTCTTGAGTGTAAAGTTGGATTAATATCCGGGGTTCTGCACGAGGTTGTGGTTTGTCTCGAGAGCCGTGCGGGGAATCGGGAAGATCTTTGTATGGTCGTCGGCGTCGGGTTCCTTGTCCCACCAGGCGCCGGTGTTGAATTTGCCGAAACGGATCAGATCGATGCGGCGGCGTCCTTCGGCGAAGAACTCGCGGCCCCATTCGTCGAGGAGCTCCTGTTCGGTGAGCTTGACCTTGCCGTCGGGCTCGTAGAGCACGTCGTTCCAGTCTTCAGAGGGGTAGTTGCGCTTGCGCACGCTGTTGAGCAGCGAGCCGGCAGCCTTGACGTCGCCGGCGCGGAACTTGCACTCGGCCAGCGAGTAGATGATCTCGGGGAGGCGGATCTCGCAGAAGTCAGACTCCATGTGGCCGGCCTCGTCGTCGGGATAGAGGGGGTATTTCACGAAGTGGTAGCCGCTCTGGTGGTCGCCGTCGCGCAGGGTCGACTTCGAGGTCTTGAGCCAGCGGTTGGGGCGCAGGCCCTGGAACTGGCCCACGGCGTCGCGGATATAGAGTTCGTATGAGCCCGAGGGGTCGGTCATTTTCCCTTTCTTGCCATCCTTGACCACATCGAGCGAACCGAATACGAACATACCCTCGCGGGTGCTGTTGCCGAGGTTGCGGTACAGCTTGAGACGCACGTCAGAGGGGTATTTGCGGAATTTCTCGACGGTCTGGCCCAGCGTGTAGTGGAGCAGTTTGCCGTCGGGGCCGTAGCTGGGTGTGCAGGCGTACTTGCAGTTGTGGTCGCCGCCGTCGCTCTTGGAGTCGTTGACGTAGTATTCCATCTGCTGGGGCACGCTCCACCAGTAGGTGTCGCCCTTGTAGACCCATGCCGACTGGTGATAGGCGGCGGCCGAGGAGAACCCGAATATCACCTCGTCAGAGGTCTCGTTGTTCCAGTCGAAAGCCTCGTCCCAGCGGTCGGCAACCTTGTACATGCCGTACTCGCCATCGAGTATCTTCTGGCAGTATGTGGCGGCGTCGGCGTAATGGTCCTCGCCGATGTAGACCTCGGCGTTAAGATAGAGGCGCACGAGCATGGCGGCCACGCTGGCCTTGTTGAACTGCCCCTGCAGGCCCTGGTTGCCGCCCGAGCCGCTCTTGGTCTCGATGCCGGCGAGGGCGTCGAGCAGTTCGGTCTCGATCATCTTGAACATGTCGGCGGGGGCCCACTGGCGGCCGTCGGACGACGCAGGGTCGGTCGAGGGGTAGACGGGGAGGTTGCGGAACATGTCGAAAGCGCGCAGGTAGCAGTAGGCGCGAATGGCGCGGCACTGCATCTTCATCGACTCGAACTCGGCCTCGGTGAACCCGAGCTTGGTGCCGTCGAGTTTCGCGAGATCCTCGATGACGTAGTTGGCGAACATGATTCCCTTGAAGAGACCCTCCCATTCGGGCTGGATGTAGTCCATCTGGGGGTTGAACTTGTGGTACTGTATGCGCTCCCATTTGGCGTCGTCGTACCACC
>ERZ1673743.2178-NODE-2178-length-18141-cov-14.257879_pt1 | contig 18141 bp, 12 predicted proteins | sample MGYA00580197_ERZ1673743 | MGnify/ENA primary metagenome ERZ1673743 (study PRJEB41218, sample SAMN15661795) | gut metagenome | host: Homo sapiens | place: Canada: London | collected 2015-08-20/2019-03-30 | study: EMG produced TPA metagenomics assembly of... | reverse complement strand
AATCCCGACGGATTCCGTTGCGACCTACAGAATCAGAAGGCTTGATAGCACCAAAATACAATAGGCTCCATACAGAAAAGACAGCTATAATCGGGATAGCAGACTGTTTCAATTATTTGTACATCAATATTGACAAAATCCAACTTCTTGCAATGGGGAAGGAAAAGATTTGACGAAATATAGTTGATATATCAATACGCGATACATAATGCTTTCAAGATAATAATTCGGTTAATACACATTGTTACAGATAGTTGCTTATTGATGGCTTGATTGCAAAGATGCTGTTAGTATGTATTGACGTATGTACGTACTAACGTATTGATGTATGAACGTATTGACGTATGAACATCTGAACGTATGGATGTACATACGTATGAACATATGACTGAATGAACTTATGAGCAGATGGATGTTATGCCTTATGGATGAATGACCGGAAGAATTGCCGTTTGAATGTGTTACTGATATGCCAATCAGTCAGATGACTGATTGCAGGAACAATCAATCCGTGGAAGATTTTCTATGGTGAACAATCCAACCATTATAACCTTGATTTCTCGGCATACATCTTTGAAACCACACTTTCCAAGGTTGCCTTGGAAAAGTTTCCTGTCAATGTGGAATTTGCTGATTTAAGCTGATAGCCAATTGAGTCCAATATATCGCTTATGCGTTGGGCTTCTTGGCGAGATTTCGCGGACTGACACAAAATGCTTTTTAAGTCTTCTACCGCTTGGTCTATTTGTTGTTCAACAGTCATAGTCATTCAAATTTTATTTCCCAGGTGCCTTTCTTTGTTGCTCCTTTACGACAAAGAAATACACCTTTATTTTCCATTTTCTTTCTCAAAGTCCGCACCTGATCTATGGTCAAATTCAATTCTTCCGCCATCTTGGACAATGTTATGGAGGGCATTGCTATAATCAGAGACAGCAGATTGCATTGAACTTCCGTCAAATCGCGATTATTGATTGCGTCAATAATTTCTTTGGGGAGTTCTTTGGTTTCTTTGGGATTTTCTTTGGTTTCTTTAGTTTCTTTGGCGGAATAGCCTGTTTGTATGCCGTTTCCTCCGCCACTCGATTTGATGGCTTCTTGGGAAGCCACGCTCCTTGTCGGTCGTTTGAAGGTAACGATTACGAAGCCGCCGTCCCATCGCCATGAGGGTTCATCTACACCTTGTTCGCGGCAGGCATCCATTATACGTTTTGCTCCGGAACCCCAGCTTTCCAGATAGGTTGATTTGTAAAGAGCTTCGGCAATCTTTAGATTATAGGGGTATGACTCATGCGGCTCCTTGATGGATTCGGGTGAGATTTGAGGAGGGAATATGCCGGGATTTGCAATCTCGATGCGGTCATCGTAGATTGCGATACTTCCTGTCAAATTATGCTTCTCCCATTGACGATGGCACAGACTGTTGATTAAAGCTTCGCGCAAAGCGTGATACGGCACTTCAAGCCGTTCCTCGCGCTGAAGGCTGTGGGTTGTAATCTTTCCGCTGAGATTGAGGTGCTTGAAGAAGAAAGCCATACCTGCGTCAAGCAGGTCGAAGAAATTGCCTTCGGCTCGTTGGTTGTCGATAAACTCATTCTTATCCGTACCCAAGAACCGAGCCATCCGAAGCCGGAACTGCGGATATTCATCAATATTGTTGGAGAAAAGCATCACCGCTCCATTGGTCGGATTGCCGTTTTTCAGCAGACTCCATTTCGCCAACGTGTCACCGATTGGCGCACTCATTGCGCTTGCGGGGATTCTACCGCCCTCAACGCCAAGCCGTATGCACCCTCTGATATGCTTCTCATTCAAGTCGGAAAGCGTAACACCATCTGCCATCTGCCGCTCCCACGCATACATCTGAGGCTGATGCGCCCGGATTCGTTCATCGTACATCTCGTGCGGCATTACCTTCGTTGTGCTTTCGACTTTATAGTAAGGACATCCGTGAAAGGTATGCGGTCGTTCACCCCACACCCAGCCGTCAAAGTGCATGGCAATCACTTTATTGCCAGGATGGTCAGGCACATCAACATAATGAATCTTCACATCGACAGCGGGCTCCAATCCGGTGATAGCTTTGGCTATCTCTTGCTGTGTAGAGTCCGTAACTTCCTGTCCTAATATTTTAAGTGACTTTGGTGCAATTCCGAAAATCAGCCAACCGCCATCGGTGTTAAGAAACGCACACGCCGAGTGCATACCGTCTTTCAGTTCGCCGGTAGTTTTTTTCAGCTCCAAAGTCCTCGACTCGTCCGCTGCAATCAATGCTTTAATATCGTCAATGGTCATAAGTGAAATTAATATGGAACTGCCATTTCAATGATGTCTCCTAATGCTTGATTTGAGTCAATATCAATTCCATACAATGATTTTGCAATCAGGATATTAATTAAATCTTCAGTTAATATTACACCGCGTTTGGATGCAAGATTATTGGCGAAAAGAATTTGATAATACATAATACGGAGTTTTCGCGGGGTGATGTTGAAAGACTCTTTTTCTTCTATGTATTTACTAATGATAGAGTATATCTCAATGTCGGAAAGCGGAGTTGGATGTTCGGTTGGATTTGTCATGTATAAAGCCCCGTTTTGTCGGTCTAAATTAAAGAGGGTTTCTCCAACAGGCTCATCTATTTCTATATTGTTAATTGACATCATTTTTTGGAGATATTCTTTTAATTGAGATTGTCCAAGACCAGCCAATCCCATACTAAAAATAAAAACTTTATCAATTTGTTCTCTGACATCAGCTATCTCGTTATTTCCATCAGCATAAAGAGACTTATATCCATGCATGAGTTTCTTAATGTCAACACTACATATAACAATTAATCGTTCTCTTACTTTATCATTTTCAAGAACAGTACGCAAGGAATCAACAATATTGACCATTTTTTTAGTTGAACATCGATCAATATCATCAACACATAATAAAACACGTTTTTTTCCGCATGAGAGTATTCTTAATAAATCTTCAATATCAGATTCTATTGCATTTTGAATACCAAGACACTCAATATAAGATTTTATCCCTGTATATTTATTGATAATTTTCAACGCTGAAACAGGATTTTCCTTAATGGTTACGGCAAAAGATATCGCTAAAGTTATCAACGTTCCAATTCCTCCGAATGTCGTCAAGTCGGAAATGTCATTAAAAAAAGACGTGTAGGTTCTAAATAGAAAACCGATAAACCACGAGAGTGCTATTAAAAAGGCTAATATCACAAAATTACGTGAACAAATAAATTTTTTGAGGAATAACAAACACCGTTGTCTTTTTGATGTAGCCTTATAAATAGTTTCATAAAGATATGCCCAAATTGCAGGAGTATCCTGATATTTCCACGCATTAAACTGTATAATCTTGTAATTCGTTACATTATACTTTCTCCAAAATCTAATTTTGTTGAACCATTTAATATTTCGGTTTTCTATCTGATTGAAGACGAGTTTTAGAAAATAACTTTTGCCTCGTCCCCAAGGAGCAAAAACACCAATCATCGGTATGTTCTCTGATTTGCTGTCAGTAATTTTGTCAAGTTGACTTATAAAACAATCTGTGATATCGGTTACAGAGAAACAAGGATCGACATCAATATCTTTAATTATTTTTACATTCTCTTTGGGTTCATATGCCTTCTGAGGTTTAACAATGTTTTGTGGAGCTGTTTCAGATTCACCATTATCAATCTTTAGTGTTCCATTTTCAACCATTTTTGAAGTATCATTCAAACCATCAACTATTAGGTCTTCGTGTGTTAAGATATTTTCCTCAACGTATTCTATTCCATTGGCTGTTAATCCCATAATTATACCATCACCATCCGTGAAAAAAGTAACATTTATAAGACCAGAGTCCTTTAAGCTATGAGCCGCGGAAGATAACTGAGACTTTGAATCATATATCAACCCGTGCTCATGGCATAATTCACTTAATTGGATTGCACCAATTTTATTATCTTTGAATCTTCCGTAAAGTGCGGATAATATATTGTTTTTTAACTCTTTTATGGTCATGATAATATTGATTTACGGTTCTGCTGCTATTGAGATTGATTCATCAGTAAAAGTGGAATACGGACGGTGCGCGGAGTGACGTTTGAAGTTCTCAGCCTGTTCAAGTATTTCCTTGAATACTTCATCGTGGATTTTCGGAGGATAACCGGCTCCGGCGAGCAGGATAATGACATTCATTTTCAATTCAGCCTTAATGTCATCACGGTTATTCCAGTCCGCTACGGTAGCTTGCTGTTCTACCAGCTCCTTTACTTGCTTGGCAAGGTTTGTCAGTTTCTCATCCGTAAAATCAGCGATGAAATCATATTTGATAGCCACTGTTTTAAGAATGTCAAAAAATGCCATCTCCTCAAAAGACAGTCCGATAGCGTCGCCAGCCGTCCGAGAGTCTTTTACATCTTCCATCAAGTCCAGCATCTGTTGTACCACATCGTCGATAACGTCGTTGGCAAGGGCAGCATCGTCTGAACGGTCGTTGTAACGCTTGACAATATCTTCGAGGCGTTGTGTAAAGTCAACTCCTCTCTGTCTGTTGACCTTGCGGATTGAGTCAATTACCTTTTTGAGAAACTGTTCCATGAGTTTCACCTTGGTGTTCTTCTCAGGAAGTTGGGCCAGTCGTTTCATATAGTCAGACGAAAGGAGGTCAATCTCGCTCTCTTCCGACACCCCGATATTGGCAATTTCCTCTACTGTTTCGCTGATAAGGGCATCCTTAATCATTCCGGCGACATGTCGGTTCATCTTTGTCGTATCTGACGCATCTCCTTTTGTCAGTTTGAAGATAATGGAACGGATGGCGAAGAAGAAGTGAATATCATCATCTTCTCGGCGCGAAATACGGTCGCAGTTACAGCAGATGGCAAATGCAGCCTTCATCTTCTTGCAATGCTGCATGAACTTGGTTTCCGCATCCTTTGTCCTAAGCACATATTCTACTGTGCTATTGAGCACATTCACCTGCTCTACGCCTTCGGCTGTGAAATATTTGCTCCATTCAAAGCCGTTGAACTGACGGCGAATAATATCCAGCTCATCCTTGACAACCTTAAGAGATTGCTCTATCGTATCGAGCGAATTTCCGTCTACATCGCCACCGGCATAGTGAGCAAGTGCAGCGTTCATTTGACGCTTGATGCCGAGATAATCCACCACAAGTCCTTTTTCTTTGCCGGGATACACTCGGTTGACACGAGAAATGGTCTGCACAAGCGTATGCATCTGAAGCGGTTTGAAGCAATACATAGTGTCAAGACTCGGCACATCGAAACCGGTTATCCACATATCAACCACTATGGCAATCTTGAAATTACTCTTTACCGACTTAAATTGCTTGTCAAGCGTCTTGCGGTACTCGTCTGTCCCGAGGTGCTGATATAGTCGAGGATCATCATCTTTATCTCGGGTCATGACCAGCGATATACGTGGCATCGGTTTGATTTCCTCACGTTCCTTGTCGGTGAGCGTTTCGCCCTCAATGCACTCTTTAACATCTTCCCATTCGGGACGAAACTTGACAATAGCCTGATATAGATTCCAGGCAATGGAACGGTTGCTGCATACAATCATCGCCTTACCCTCTACCGTAGAGCCTTCCTCAATGCGCTTCTCGTAATGCTCAACAAAATCAGCTGCGATGTTGGTAAGTAGTTCGGGATCATTGAGGATAACGTCTATGCGTGTCATCTGCTTTTTGCTTTCCTCAATGGCGTAATCGCTCGCGCCTTCATCCTTGCATTTAGCGTAGTATTTCTCAATCTCCTTCACTTTGTCGGAGTTGAGAAGGACTTTTGCGGCACGACCCTCATATACGATTTTTCGGGTAATCTCGTCAGCAACCGCCGCTGTCATGGTGTAGCGGGTTACGATAGGTCCGAATACATCAATAGTGTTGTCAAGCGGAGTACCTGTGAAGCCTACATAAGTGGCATTCGGGAAAGAATCGCGGAGATATTTGGCAAAGCCATAATGACGTTTCACGCCTTTGTCGGTCACGGTTGTTTTCTGCTCCAGCCCAGCTTGCGAGCGGTGAGCCTCATCGGAGATACAGATAATGTTGGCTCGGTTGCTCAATAGTCCTATGTTCTCCTCGAATTTCTGAATCGTGGTGAGAAATACACCGCCGGACGTGCGGTTTTCCAGTTGCGTTTTCAAATCCTCACGGCTCTCAACCTGCATCACAACTTCGTCGCCTATAAATTTCTTGGCATTGATAAACTGCTTTGCGAGTTGGTCATCAAGGTCAGTGCGGTCGGTTATTAGCACGATTGTTGGACTGCTCAACTTGGTCGTGCGCATCAGTTGGCGGGTTAGATAAAGCATCGTATATGACTTACCGCAACCGGTGGCACCAAAGTACGTGCCGCCCTTGCCGTCGCCGCCGGGATTCTGACGGCTATGCTTCAGGATGTTGTCAAACAGCAGTCTCGTCGCAAAATACTGCGGATAACGGCATACAATCTTATCCTCCGCCTTTGGGGTGTCGGGGAAGAATAGGAAGTTATGCACTACATCAAGGAGCCTGTCTTTGCGGAAAAGACCTTGCATCATGGTAAACATGGAGTTGAAGCTGCCTTCAACTTCGGGGTCGTCGTGTTCAACCTTTCTCCAGCCATAGAAGAACTCGTAGGGAGCGAACAGAGAACCGAAACGATTGTTGACACCATCGCTGATTACCACGAAAGCATTATAGCGGAACAGCTTCGGAATGTCGCGGCGATAACGCACTGTCAGTTGTGTGTAGGCGTTTTCGATTGTAGTATTCTCCTTAATGGCGTTCTTGAATTCCAGCACGACCAAAGGGATGCCGTTGACGAACACGATGCCATCCGGTATTCGTGTATGCTCACCATCGATGTTGAACTGATTGACAAATTTGAATGAATTGTTCTTTATTTCCTTCGGGTCAAAGTCAATTACATTGATATAAAGATTAGGCTTCGATGGGTCTTCTCGTTTGATTGTAAAACCGTCCATAATGCGACGCATCGCCTCAACATTCTCGGCATAAACGCCTCCGCCATCGGTCTTTTCAAGTTGCGCAATAACCGTAGAAATCTCATTCTCCGTAATACCGACATGGCTATATTGGCGACGGAGGAAGTCGCGCAAGTCATCATACAACAACACATCTCGCACATCGCGACTGATGCTGTCGCCATGCACATATTCGTACGTCTGCTCCTTAAACAGGTCTACGAATACCTTTTCTAATTGCGCTTCATTGAATGTCGCCATAATCATTTCTTTTTTCGCTTTTTCTTGGGTTTAGCTGCAATGAAGTTTTTATATTTAGTAACGCAATCCGTAATAAACGCCTCCTTGCCATGCTTGTCAAAAAGCCCTTTTATAACGTCAGCACATGATTGTGAATATTTGTGTATGGGATTCGCTTTATCACCATGTTTTATTTCAGTATGTCTTTTGGGCTTGTTTTTTAGAGCTAAGGCATAAATAATGGCCTGCATTTGATACGAATTTATTCCGAGTTGTTCTTGCAGTTCTTTAGTCGTTAATGGATAAACAGCATTCGTATCTATAATTGAGTCATTCACATCAATTAAACCATCTATAGTTCCAATTAATTTTAAAGTTGGAATCCCCTCACCTTCTTTTTCAGTAAAATGTCCTTCTTGAATAAAATTCAATTGATCAAGTAGACTTTTGTCAAGCAGTACGCTCTTATCTCCGTAAGAAATCTCACCTTTGTAACGGTCCAATATATTTATACGACTTGGTCCAACCATAGCAATCTTTTGGATGTGTTTTATCCAAAGGATACGTTCTTTTTCGCGCTCCTGATCTAATAAACCTTTAAGTTCAGGATATTCTATTTCTTTTGTTTCACCTCGATACCTATAATAAATCGCACCTTCTCGCAATAACCCGTCTTTTGATTTTTTACATACAACGGGTTTTTCTTGAGCCTCTTCTACGATTAAGAATCCGAATACTCTTTTTACACCATCTCCAAAATCTCGTTCGATTATATTTTGATGCCATTTTATACCAGGGGCAAAGAATTCTCTCAAGGGTGCATCTATTTCTTTGGGGTCACTATCTTGAAATCGGGTATTTGTCATTCCTATAGGAATGTGAGGAGAATTTTGAACTCCAAACATAATCATTCCGCCCTTATTGTTGGCCATTCCAACAAGGGTTTTAAGATACTTCAACAGATTGTCGCCTTTCTGAAAGTTTTGTTTATATTCCAAAATGGCACTTTCCCTTTTTTTCAAATATCCTTTCGTGTCTAAGTCAAAAAAATATTGCATAGATTAATATTTTGAGAGTTTAGTAAGAAGAAGTGAAAGAGTCTGTTCAAGGAGATGAATTTCTTTGTTAATGTTCTCAATATTCTGATATAGTGGCATAACTTTGGAATTAAATATCCTCATACTTGGCATATCAGGTATAATCATTTTTTCAGATGCAAGAAATGGAGCAGTTAATTGATTCTGAACAGAACCATCACCTTCAATCTGAAGATTGGAGAAAAAGAAGAATTGATATAGCAAAGTATCTGTGTTTTTAGGAATAACAGAGATCAATCGCACAATAGAGAAATATGGTTTCAGCCTAAGAAAACATTTTCCGATGGTGCCACGAGCAGATATAGTAAAACTTGGGATAGAAATTGAGGCTTTATCGGTATACCCATATAGACCATCGTCTATTACCCCATTCGAAAATATGGGCACATTACATTCTATAGTTAAGTTTCCAGAGAAAACTTTCGGTTTGTCTCCGCCAACTTTTAATTCACTTAAATCGGTAACACCCCCCATGCGCCAGCCTTGGGGGAGGTTGTTGGGGTCGATGTTGTCGACGAACATTTTGCGGTAGATGGTTTTAGCGGCATTTTCAAGCGCGGCTATGAGTAGGCGATTATTTTCAATCCGTCGCTCCACAGCCTGATAATCTGCCACAATCTTCTTCTGCTCCTCTATTGGCGGTACCGGAATATTTAGATTCTCAAAATCTTCCCATGTCAGACTACCACGCACACCTCCAACAGCCCAAAATGTAACTTCTCGGTCAAATTCCTTACGAGAAAACCACATCATGAGAAATTCAGGCATTAATTCCTCAGTTCGGACTACTTCAAACATCGGGTATGCCGGTGACATTATAGCCTTATCTCCTTTGAAAATGGCAATCGGCATCTTTTCATCACGGCTCACCTGCATTAATGAACATGCAAACTGATTGTGAGAAATGATTTTATAGTTTGATAAGTCTGTGCCAACCGTATTCGCCACAGAGGGAATAAAAGCCTTATTAATGGTCAAACCAACGAGTTCCGTAACCGCAAGGTCTCGGTTGCGTACATCAACCTGCTGTATATAATCACCTAATCGTTTATAATTCGATTTCATAACCAAGGGATTTGAATACGTCAAGAACTGCGGTGCGAGATTCGGCTTCTTCTCGCAAAATTTCGGACAGCTCGGACTGAAGTTCGCGCATACGAGTGTCGTAGTCAACCGTTTCATCGCGGTTAACAAATTCGATATATTTGCTGGGCACCAAGGAGAATCCTTTTTCCTTCACGCCTCCTGTGCCATTGACCGAAACCGACTTACAGAACTCTGGCACGTCTGCATAAGTATCGGCGTGACCCTCGCGTTGCCAGTTGTGATATGTATTGGCAACTTTACTAATATCGGCATCGGAGAAGCGCACATATTTCTTCTCAAAAGGTTCGCCCATTTGGCGCATGTCGATGAATAGAATCTCGCCTTCGCGGCCACGGTATTTTATTTCCTCTCCCTGACGATTTACAACACGAGCTTTCTTATTGGCATTGAGAATCCAAAGCGTTACGGAGATGTCAGTCGAATAGAACAGATTGCGGGGAAGAATTACGATAGCCTCTACGAGTCCTTTTTCTATCATTTTGCGACGGATTGCGCCCTCAGTTCCATCGGCAGACAGTGCTCCATTGGCAAGGATGAAACCGGCAACTCCATTGCTGGAGAGCTTGCTCACCATATTGAGAATCCAGCCATAATTGGCGTTGGAAGTGGGCGGTGTGTCGTAGCCTTGCCAGCGTGGATCATCTGTAAGTTGGTTCTCGGCTCGCCAGTCTTTCTGATTAAAAGGCGGATTTGCCATGATGAAATCTGCTTTCAAATCCTTATGGCGATCATCGGTGAAGGTATTAGCGGCATAGTCGCCGAGGTTGGCCGCGATGCCACGAATGGCGAGGTTCATCTTGGCGAGTTTGTAAGTAGTCTTAGTGAACTCCTGACCATAGACCGACACATTGCGTCGGTTGCCGTGATGGTTCTGCACAAATTTCATCGACTGCACAAACATACCGCCCGAGCCACAACAAGGATCATAGATTATGCCCTCATAGGGTTCAATCATCTCTGCTATGAGATTGACTATGGTCTTGGGCGTGTAGAATTCGCCCTTACCTTTGCCTTCCTTGATGGCAAATTTTGAAAGGAAATACTCATAGACACGTCCGATGATGTCGTTCTCCTTATCATTCTCAAGAATTGAATTGAAACCATCAATCTTATCAATGAGTGAGCCGAGCTTTTCTGCCTCTATACCAAGCGAACTGTAATAGTTGTTCGGCAATGCTCCGGCAAGCGACTTGTTTTCCTTCTCGATGTCGGCAAGAGCCTTATCTACTTTAAGTGCAATATCACTTTGCTTAGCATTCTTTTTAATATAAGTCCACCGGGAAGTTTCGGGAAGATAGAACACATTTTTGGCAGTATAAAAAGCTACGTTGTCAACAAAAGCCTGCTGTCCGGCAGCTATAATTTCCTGACGGCGTTTCTCAAAATGGAAGCCTGCATATTTCAAAAATATCAGTGAGAGAACCACATGCTTGTACTCGCTCGGCTCGATAGAACCGCGCAATGCATCACACGTTTTCCACAGCATCTCCTCCATCGGGAGAGCTTCCTTTTTATTTTGTGCTTTCTTAGCCATGATTAAATGGATTCTACAAATTCCTTATTCAGCAATTCATCTAATTCAACATCAAGCAGTTTTGCAATCTTAACCAATAAGGCAATATCGGGCTGTGATGAGTTGGTACACCACTTGGAAACCGTAGAAGGGTTAATGCCCAATTCTGTTGCCAGCCATTTATTCGTTTTTTGTTTTTCTGCCAAAACTACTTTTATTCGATTTATCCTTTCAATCATAACATAAATTCTTTGACTGCAAAATTAATGAAAATTTTTCAGTGCGCAATAGCCATATGAAGTTTCTGCCTATTATAAGTGCCTAAAAACCGTTTTTCACTGAGCAGCGAAGTGATAGTAAGATAATATAGGTAGGGAAATCTGAAGTGGGAGGAGCCTAAAATATAAAGATAATGGCGATAAAAGGCGCAAATCGGCGCAGTTAAAAATCTATAACGGATGACAATTATTTCAAATTCTTTTTCTCCGGTTTGCCGCCAGCTTCTCCCAAAGTACACTATTAGTACACTGTAATCTATAGATATTGCTGATAATCAGGATGATTATGGATGTATGTGAAAATTTTCCAGATTTACAAAGGAACTTATGCGGACGTTATGTTATCCTATATTTTGAAACGATTGACTCTACAATCGCTGTTCTTTGCAGTTTTGCGTTGCAAAGTTACGCATTTTTATCAAGGTAATCAAGCCTCAATTTCTCCATCGGGGTTGATATGGTGCTTTTTACGGAGCTGAATGAGTGTCTTTTGTGACACATTCAGCAATTGCGCGGCACCTCTCCATGTTCCTGCACGGGCGTAGGCTCTGATGATTCGCTCCTTTTCCGCTTTGGGATTACGGTGCGTCAGGTCTTCGGCGGTTTCCGGCTGGATGTCGCTGAAAACAAGGTCTTCCTCCGATATGGTATCGCCGTCGGCATGAAAAGCTGCCATTAGAACGGTGTCTTTCAATTCACGGATGTTGCCGGGCCACGGATAAAGTTTCAGAGCCTTGACTGCCGAGGCGTCGAGGCGTTTCCTTGTCTGTGAAGTTTTGTGCGCATACATGGCGAGAAGATAATCGGCAATATCGGGAATATCCTCTGTCATTTCGCGCAGTGGCGGCACGGTGATACCCGACTGGCGCAACATATAGAAAAGGTTGTCACGGAAGCCTTCCTCGGCAAGCATTTTCATCAGTGTGCCGTTGGCTGTGCATATCATCCTTACATCGGGATGTTCCTCCGAGAGAATATGCAGGAACACGGATTGTTTCTCGAAGTTGAGCAACTGGATGTTTTTCAGGATGATTGTACCTCCGGCAGCGTTGTGGAAGTAACTTTTGATGCGGTTATACATCTCGTTGCGGTCGGATGTCGGGTCATGAAGTCCTACAAGCTCGGCTCCGCCTGCTTCGATTATCGTTATCGGCTTCTGCGTGCGGGAGCTTTGGAGATAGATTTGCCTTGCAATCTGCTCCTTGCCCATGCCACTCTCGCCGAAGATGATACAGTTGGCGTTAGTGGCGGCTATTCGCCCGATTGCTTCTTCAATCTCCCTGAACTTTGCGCTTCGTCGTGGAATCAGCGTGTTGTCAAGCTGAAGCACGATGTTCTCAGGCTTGGCGTACCGTCCGACGGTTTCCACCGTCTGCTTGTCGAGTGCTGCCCGTTGCATGATGTCGATGGCTCCGCCGTCTTTCATGATGTCAACGATGTCAATGCCGTTCATGTTATCCACTATGGCTATGACCGGGAATGAAAATCCATCGGTTTTAAGCCAGTTGCTAAACTCTTTGGCAGTGCCGTCAGGGAGTTTGCTGTCCGCGACAATCACTGCGCCGGGTGCCAGCTGTGCCACCGCTTCTTTTGCTGCCTCCATGTTCTCAGCCGAAATCGGCTCATATCCCGCTCGCGTTAGCAAGCCCGACATGAGCCGACGGTCTGAATCGGAGGCACTCACAATGAGTACCTTATTCATATATGATTATTTATATAATGGGTTGGATTGTAGGTTTATATCATATTTCAAATGTGTTGATTAGTTCCTCTATTGACCGCCACCCAAAGCATGATAAAGGCTGATCACGCCTTGAATTTCATCGAAGCGGTCTTGGGAATCCGTAAGCTCTACCGCCAACAATGACTGTTGCGCAGTTAGAACTTCAAGATAGTTTGTGTCGGTATGACGCATAAGCAGTTCAGTCTTTCTGACAGCTTCCTGCAATGTGGCTATTTGTTCACGGTCAATGGCTATACGCTGTCTGGCGGTCTGCCATTGTATCAGCGCATCATTGACCTCTTTACCGGCATCTAACAATGACTGTTGGAACAATAAAGCCGCTTCTTCATAATTGTTTTTGGCTATCTGCAGATTGGCAATGTTGACCCCTTTGTTGAAAAGTGGCTGAGTCAACGAACCTATGGCACTGAGCAGCCATTTGCCGGGATTGAGGATTAATCCTCCTCCATTGTTAGTCCATCCGGCGTTGCCCGACAATGTTATGCTTGGGTAAAAGGCGGCTCGCGCCGTGTTTGTAGCGTAGAATGTTTGGGCCAATGTAAACTCCGCCTGTCTTACATCAGGACGGTTTGACAACAGTTGCAGGGGTACACCCACAGATAGTTCCTCCGGGAAATGTTGAGATGTCATTGAACTGCGCTCAATCCTATGATGGGGAGATGCAAGCAAGGCGCAAAGCGCATTTTCGGTCTCACTCACACTCTTCACAAGAGATAGTTTCGATGTTTCAAGACTCATGCAGTTGGCTCTTGCTTGAAGAACACTCGCTTCAGTTGTCTTCCCGGCATTTTTAAGGGCTTCAAGCGTGCGGACTGTTTCTTCCCATGTTTTGAGTGTTCTCTCCGTAATGGAAATCTGGCTGTCAAGCATAAGCAAAGTGTAATAACCATTCGCTATGGTGGCGACTAATTGTGTCCTGACTGCCTGAGCGTAGGCTTTTGATCCTTCCAACGCAGCCTGTTGTCCTCGCTTTGTGTTTGTCACTCTGCCAAAGACATCAAGCTCCCAACTTGCGCCAACTCCGATATTATAGGTTTTTGAAGAAGAACTGTTATACCTTGAAAGGCCTCCGTCGGCATTAAGTGAAAGAGATGGCAGATATGACAACTTGGCTGTCATCAAAGCGGCTTCCGCCGATTTTACACGCAAATGGGCAACTTTCAAATCGGTACTGTTCTCCAGTCCCTTCTCTATGAGAGCTTGCAGACAGGTATCAGTAAAGAGTTCGCGCCAGCCTATTTGTCCCAAACTTACGGTATCGACAACGGATATATTCTCACCGAAAATATTATTCGGGACTTCGGTAGTCGGCTGATATTTGTTATAAACACCGCAACTGCTCATTAACAACGATATAGCGGTGATAAATATTATTCTTCGCATAAATTTTTCAGCGGTTAATGGTTGTTGTTAAATGGAGAGCTTTCGACGTAGTTGACCTCTTTCTCATACTGTACTTGGGCATCAGGTTCCACATTAAGAGGTTTGCGGAGTTTCTCCTGCAAATATTCAAAAACAATATAGAATACAGGCACCACAAAAATCAATGCCAACGTACCGACAACCAAGCCGCCGACCACACCGGTACCGAGTGAAGAATTGCCGTTTGCTCCTGCTCCGGAAGCAAACATCAGCGGCAGCATACCGAACACCATTGTCAGCACTGTCATAAGTATCGGGCGCAAGCGGACTTTGGCCGCACTATATGCCGATTCAACAATACTCATACCTTTGCGGCGCCGTTCTATCGCATACTCGGTTATAAGAATCGCTGTTTTGGCAAGCAGTCCTATCAGCATTATTATACCTGTTTGCAGATAGATATTGTTTTCAAGTCCGAATATGCGAGCGAACAGGAAAGATCCCATAAGACCAAACGGAACACAAAGAATGACGGCGAAAGGGACAAGGAAACTTTCGTAGAGGCATACTAAGATAAGATATATGAGTAGAATGCAGACGGCATAAATGAATACGGTCTTACCGCCGCCATTACCGGCTTCTTCACGGGACATTCCTCCATATTCATAATCATAACCTGTCGGGAGCGTTTCATGCGCCACTTCTTTGATTACTTCCATTACTTCACCCGTAGAATATCCCGGAGCCGGATTCACACTGGCGGCGATGGAACTGAAGAGATTGAAACGGTTGGCGACTTCCGGCCCGATTTCTTTCCTGATTTTTACGAACTGGCTTATCGGCGCCATTTTATCGCCACTGCGGACAAACATATTGTCAAGCGAGTGTTCATCCAACCGGTAGTTTGGATCGGCTTGCATAAGTACACGATATATTTTACCAAACTGATTATAATTGCTTATGTATGCTCCGCCACAATAGCTGCTGAGCGCGTCAAGAACAGAAGCAGGAGAAATTCCGGCACGCTTACATTTGGAAGCGTCTACATCAACAGTGAGCTGAGGAAAATTCATCGCGTAGGAGGTGTATGCCATCTCGACTTCGGGGCGGGCGTTTAGTGCACCCAGAAACTGCATGGCGGCGTTATAGAAGGTAGCCATGTCGCCGCCCGTCTTGTCCTGTAGGTTAAGCTCAATTGAGCTACCCATGCCATAGCCTGGAATCATACCCGGTTCAAAGCTAAACACCTCAGCCTCCTTGATTTCGGCAAACCGGGCATTCAGCTTGGCAATCACAGCACTTGAAGAATGTTCCTTTCCTTTGCGTTCATCCCAATCTTTCAGACGTACAATCATCATGGCGTAAGATGTACCTGATCCGGAAATCATTCCGTAACCTGCTACATGGGAGTAATGCTCTATTTCGGGAGTGGAATCCATGATAGCCCGGAGTTTTTCCATCACTTTATTAGTTTCTTCAAGCGTACTGCCCGGCGATGTCGCTACATTGACCATGATAGCGCTCTGATCCTCCTGCGGCACAAGTCCGGTTCTCGTTGTTGCCATTAGAAACACAAGCAACACAACCGATGCGCCGAGCATTGTCCATGCCAGCCAACGGTGTTTTATAAAGTACATCACACCATGCTTGTATTTGCCTAACATAGCATTGAATGATGCCTGATAAGCGGCTTTAACCCTGCCGTTGATACTTTTGGCACTCTTTTTACCATCCGAAGGCCGCATCATCAATGCGCAAAGAGCCGGACATAATGTCAAAGCACAAATCATGGAGATACCTACCGAGGTCGCCATTGTTATGCCAAACTGGGTGTAAAAAATGCCCGAAGTTCCGCCCATAAAAGTGACTGGAATAAACACGGCCATGAACACGCAGGTACATGACACAATAGCCATCGTCACATCACTCATGGCGTCTTTTGTGGCAAGATATGGCGAGCGGTAACCCGCATCGAATTTTGACTGCACGGCCTCGACTACAACTATTGCATCGTCAACCACCGTGCCGATTGCAAGAACCAGTGCAAACAGCGTAAGGATATTGATACTGAATCCTGCGGCCACAAGACAGGCGAAAGTCCCGACCAAAGATACTATAATGCAAATCGATGGAATCAGTGTGCTTTTCAAATCCTGCAAGAAGAAATACACGACCAATATCACCAGAATTATGGCGATGACAAGAGTTTCAACCACATTATGTATCGACTCGAAAAGAAAGTCATTGGAGCTTGTCATAGTTACAAACTCCACACCTTCGGGCAGACTCTCGCTCATTTCATCAAGCCTTCGGCTTATTTCTTCATTTACGGCAGTAGCATTTGAGCCGGCAGTCTGGTGAATCATATATGTTACGGCGGTTTTATCATCAAGACCGCTTTTGAAACTATATGATGTGGTTCCGAGTTCTACATCCGCCACATCTTTGAGACGTAATTCAGTACCATCGGCGTTAGACCTTACTACTGTGTTCCTGAACTCATCCACATTTTTCAGTCGGCCACGGTATTTCATTGTAATCTGATAGGTATTCCTGGAGTTTTCGCCCAAAGACCCCGTAGGTGCCTCAATGTTCTGCTCACCCAATACGGCAGTAATATCCGACGGTTCAAGCCCGTACTGTGCCATTCTTTCGGGATTAAGCCAAATACGCATACTGTAAGTGTCGCCAAGCATCATGACATCGCCGACACCGCTTACACGCTTAATCTGCGGAATGACATTTATATCGAGATAATTACCTAAAAATGTCTGGTCATAACGTCCGTCTTTACATACCAATGCGCCTATTTGCAGGAAGCTGGTCTGCTGTTTTTCGGTGGTAACACCTATTTTTGTCACTTCTGCCGGAAGCAATCCCTGCGCCTTTGACACTCGGTTCTGCACATTGACTGCGGCCATGTCCGGGTCAGTCCCTTGTTTGAAAAATACCTGAATCACTGCCATTCCGGAGTTGGATGTATTGGAAGTCATATACGTCATGTTCTCCACTCCGTTAATGCTTTCCTCCAACGGCATTACGACACTGTTCATCACGGTCTGTGCATCGGCTCCCGGATAGTTAGCAGTTACGGCAACCGTTGGAGGGGCAATGTCGGGATATTGTTCCACCGGTAAAGAAAACAGTGAGATAAGACCTATCGCCAATATGAGAATGGAGATGGATATGGCCATAGCCGGCCTTTTGATGAAAATATTGCCTTTCATAAAATACCTAATTATAAGTCTTATTTTACAGGCATACCCTCACGCACAAGTCCGGCTCCTTCTGCTACAATCTCATCGCCGACCGACAATCCATCAATAACAACGTATTCACGACCGTCATTGACAGGCGCGACCTTGACAATGGCTGATACTGCCTTCCCATCGATAACCTTATACACCAGATACTGGTCTTGAATTTGCATGGCCGCTCCCTGAGGAATAACAATACAGTCCTTATACTGACTGGGAACTATAACCGCACCTGATGCGCCGCTATGAAGCAGACGGGATTCATTAGGGAACCGCACGCGGACTGATACCGTACCGGTCTGACGGTCTATGACACCGCTTATTGACTCTATTACCCCTTTTTCATTATATATTGAACCGTCGTTCATTTTAAGTTCCACCGGAGGCATATTCTTCAAGGCTTCTTCCATTGAACCGTACTGTTTTGTCATTGCGACAAGCTGGTTTTCATTCATAGAGAAATATACGTGCATGACTGAATTGTCGTGGGTGTTGCAGAACTATCCTCTCTGAAGTCGACTGAAATCTCTAAAAATCGA
>ERZ1673743.2175-NODE-2175-length-18160-cov-5.044131_pt1 | contig 18160 bp, 15 predicted proteins | sample MGYA00580197_ERZ1673743 | MGnify/ENA primary metagenome ERZ1673743 (study PRJEB41218, sample SAMN15661795) | gut metagenome | host: Homo sapiens | place: Canada: London | collected 2015-08-20/2019-03-30 | study: EMG produced TPA metagenomics assembly of... | reverse complement strand
TTTAGAATACCACTATTTATATTTTTCTACAATAGATTTCATCTCAGATAATTTCTGTTCCATATCCCACACCAGCTTGAACTGGGTTCTTGCACGATCCAGATTCTGATTTTCTCGATGAATGCGGAAGTAATGATCTCCCTCCAGATGGTCTGCCAGGAAACGCATTCCACACTCAAAGGTCATCAGGATTGCACCCATCGGAAGCATTTCCACCTCCAGATCTGTGAGGGCACCGCCGCAGCCTTCCAGAAATCCTTTTACATACACCTCAAACAGATGAAGGTCACAGGACACTTTGGAAATATCCTGCTCATCCTCTGCTGCCGTGCTTGCGCCAAAACGGATGGAATCACCAAAATCATTCAGAGAAAGTCCCGGCATTACCGTGTCCAGATCGATCACACAGATTCCCTTATGTGTAGCATTATCGATCATGATATTATTCAGCTTTGTGTCATTGTGCGTTACACGAAGAGGCAGCTTACCTGCATCCTGTAAATCCACAAGTGTATGGGCCAGCTGCTCTCTTTCCAGGACAAACTGTATCTCCTTCTGAACATCAGCCGCCCGTCCGCATGCATCCTCTTCCACAGCCTTTTTAAAATTGGCAAATCGCTTCACTGTATTATGAAAATCCGGGATTGTCTCATGAAGAGTATCTGCCGGATAATCAGCAAGAAGGCGCTGGAAATTACCAAATGCAAGAGCACTCTGGTAAAAATCCTCGTCATTTTCCACCTGATCAAAGCAGGTTGCATCTTCTATAAACAGATACGCTCTCCAGTATTCTCCCTCTTTATCTACAAAATAAGGAGCTCCAGCACGGTCATTTACGATATTCAGGGTTTCGCGCTCTGCATCCCCGCCATTTTCCAGGATTTTCTTCTTCAGCCAGGAGGTGACACCACTGATATTCTCCATAAGACCAACAGGATCTTTGAAAATCTGCTTGTTCATTTTCTGGAGAATATAGCGCTTCTGTCCGGCTTCTGTGGAAAATACAGCACAGTAAGTCTCATTAATGTGGCCATTTCCGAATATGCCAACCTCTTCAAGTTTACCGCCAAAATCAAAGCTGTTGATTACTTCCATCAGTTCCTGATGGCTTACATCTTTTGTTTTTCCCACTTATTTTTCCTCCCAAAGCTTCTGAGGATAAAGACCGTCATCTTTCAGCTTCTGAATTGCAGCAACTACTACCGGCTTATCTTCTTTATAGGTAACTCCGTACCATTTGTCCATAGATTTCAGAACTTTGACAGTTGCTTTCTTCTCGCCAAGAAGCTCATCTACAACAAATGGAAGGAAATATTCGCATTTCAGAGGATTCTTTTCCACATTTTCTTTCAGGAATAATGGGAATCTGTCCTTCAGTTCTCTCAGAATGCTTGCAGAAAATCCCCACATATTCATAGACACCGTAGCATCCATAGGAAGCTCTGTCCATGTAGCACCATCATCCTCGGTATAAGCAGCACCGCCATCTCTCTTCTCAATATGGGTGCGCTCATTAATATCCTTCAGAAATCCCTCTTCGTCTGTCACACAAACACCACGAGCCACATGTCCATTATCTGTCAATGTGTTCTCAAGCTTGTAGCCTACCATCATGTACTGATAAATGCCGTCTTTATCCTGATTCTCTGTAAGGAAATCATATGCCATCTTAAATGCATGACGTCCATAATAATCATCCGCATTAATAACGGCAAAAGGTCCATCAATCACATTGATACAGCTCATGATTGCATGTCCGGTTCCCCATGGCTTCACACGTCCTTCCGGAACTGTAAAGCCTTCCGGAAGATTATGCAGATCCTGGAATACAAATTCTACCTGGATATGCTTACTCATACGATCTCCGATAGCAGCACGGAAATCAGCCTCATTCTCCTTCTTTATAATAAATACAATTTTTTCAAACCCTGCCTGAATAGCATCATAGATAGAAAAATCAATGATAATGTCCCCGTCCTTATCAATAGGATCGATCTGCTTCAGGCCACCATATCTGCTTCCCATACCTGCTGCCATTACTACCAATACCGGCTTTTTCATGTTATTGCTGCCTCCCATTTTTTATTTGTCAAAACGGATATTCCTGATCCGCTTTGTTGCTTATTCATAACGATACCAGGGACAAACAATTGCCCCTGGTTCGATGGTAACAGACAAATCTCTTCTTGTCAATTTCTATCAATTATTTCACAGGAAATACTCCGGTTTTAATATTCCCAGACCGCTCCCCAGCACTTTTCCTGACTTCAGATATTTCTTTGCAGCTCTCTGAAGAGATGTGTTCTCGGAATATACATTCAGGTTCCGCTGTACCTTTCCCCAAATACGCCATTCAGCCTCACGCTCATCCCAATCTGTTTCTACAATCTGAAATTGATTCTGAAACATAATGATATTGCTTTTCTCCGGCAAAATGTCTTTAAGCCCCGGATAGAGCAGCCAGGAATGACACAGATACGGCATCTCTTTTCCCCAGAAAGCCATTCCCTGAATAATGGATTCCCTCACACTCTCCAGTGTGAGCTTTTCGCCCTGTGGAATATGAATACTGATGATCGGATCTCCTTTTTTTACCATTCTTTCTCCTGCTGTAAAATTCCAGCGGGAATCCATGATTTCAAATTGCATTCTTCCAAGCCTGAAAATGGTAAGCTTCATATGGCGGAAAAACCAGTCGTATTCATCAATTCCATACTCTCCATATTCCAGAAAACAGTTTTCACACCAAAAGGTCAGATCGTAAAAAGTGTCCCTGAAAATTTCCCGGCTGATTCCCCGCTTTTCATAAGCATCATAGGTTTCGGCGCCCATGCGGCATAAATAATACAGAAACACAAGCCGATAATCCTTTTCCAAAAGAATTTTTTCATAAAACAAAGCTCTGTCTTTCTCATACAAAAGCTTATTTTCCTGATATTCTTCCTCCCCAATGCGTCCGGATTCCTGAAGCTCATTAAGCAGATGCACAGCCTCCGGCAGCATGTTGATTTCAGCTAAAAATTCATTTATTTTCATTGGCAAATCCTCTGAGATTTACAACCTGTCCCGTTATTCTTGCTTCCTCTGCTGCCAGTGCCATCAGATGACTCTCCACGGAAACAGCAGCGTCTGTTTTACCCTTTCTTCCTTCTCCTACCATACGGACAAAATCATGCATCATACTCATATCACTTCCGTTATGTCCGTTTGCAGGTGTGTGAAGCTCTATTGTCTCCAGATTCCCACTGACAAAATCTCTGATCTCAATAGTACCTGCATCCATATCGCCTTTGATCTCACCTTTTGTTCCCATAAGACGGATCCGTCTAGCACACTGGTCTGTAAAGGCTGTCATAAGGAAGGACGCTGTTACCTGATTTTCAAACTTTATGTCAACGGACTGGTGATCTACTACTGTATTATCACAGTGGAATACACATCTTCCGTAAGGTCCTTTTTTCAAAGCCTCCAATACATGCTCCGGATCTGTCTGATCGGTCACTGCACGTACCAGATAGCCATCTAAATTCTCCAGATAAAAGCGTGGTGCATAGAAAGCACATTCATCTCTATGTGGGCATCCATCCAGACAATAAGCAGGAGCTCCTTCCGGTGCATTTTCCTCTGTAAAATAAGACAGTTCACCAAAGGAACTAAGGCTTTCGCATTTACTGTCTGCCAGCCACAGCATGATATCCATATCATGACAGCATTTCTGCAGGATCATAGGACTGGATTCCTCTGCATTTCTCCAGTTTCCTCTTACAAAGCTATGTGCCTGATGCCAGTAACCTACCTCTTCCATATGCTGGATAGTCATAAGTCTTCCTATTTTGCCTTCTTCCAGAAGTTCTTTTAATTTGGAAAAGAACGGAGAATACCGAAGTACGTGGCACACGGACAGAATACGGTCGTATTTCTTCGCCATCTCTCCCATTTCAATGATTTCTTTCTTGTCGGGAGACATGGGCTTTTCACAAAGTACATGATATCCCTTTTTCAGAGCCATGATCGTAGGCTCATAATGCATCCTGTCCATGGTGCAGATCATGGCACAATCTGCCAGCTTTTCTTTTCCAAGAAGCTCTTCATAGCTTTCGAAGCAAAGCTCTTCCGGAATATTGTGTCTTTTTGCAAAGCTCTCTCTGCGCTCTTTATCCGGCTCTGCAACTGCCACCACCTGAAATTCATCTGGATGGTCCAGTGCATACTGAGAATAAACATGACCTCCTCTAAGGCCTGCTCCAATTACAATACTCGTTACCTTTTTCATACTCTTTTACTCCTGTCGCAAACGTATTTTTAAAACCGTATCTTTTTCATCTGGCAATGGATAGGTAAATACCGGATCATCTCCGAAGGAAACAAAGGCCACATCCGGATACAGCACCGTATTCCATGCTTCCCCTCTGTTCACCTCACTGCCGTCTGCAAGATATGTAACAGATTCCAGCTTATCCGGGCCGATTCCATACAGCGGAAGTGCTCCAAGCGGTGTCTCATAAACATGAGCATAAATGATGTCACCTTTCTGGGTATATCTTCCCCAATCCGGCTTTTCCAATTTGGAAATTCCGCATCCGTAAATGCTCTCCCCATTTTTTTTCATCCATTTTCCAACTTCTGTGAGAATCTGAACACTCTCCTCCGGAATATTTCCACGGGCATCTGGTCCCACGTTCAGGATCATATTTCCACCCTTGCTGGCACATTCCACCAGCTTTCTTACAAGCATCTGAGGGGTCTTATACTGATGGTCGAAATTGCAATATCCCCAATGATTATTCATAGTGGCACAAAGTTCCCATGGAATGGGTTCTCCCTTGTCATCACATACTCCTTTTGGAGGAATGATCTGCTCCGGACTTGCAAAATCACCGCTGTAAATCAGTGGTTTCTCTGTTGTAATGCTGCCATGGTTATCCCCCGCACCTTCCAGACGGTTGTCAATGATCACATCCGGCTGATACTTTCGAACCATTTTGATCAGCTCTGTGGCTTTCCATTTTTCTCCGGTCATATCGTCATAGGAAAAATCGAACCATAGAAGATCCAGCTTGCCATACCCTGTTACAAGTTCCTTTATCTGGCCATGCATATACGCAAGATATCTGTCAAAATCAATTTTTTCATCTTTATATGCCGGATTGTTTCGCATAGGATGCTGCCTGTCTCCATATTTAGGAAAATCCGGATGATGCCAGTCGATAATGGAAAAATAAAGACCAACCTTTAATCCTTCCTCTCGGCATGCATCTACAAATTCTCTTACCAGGTCTCTGCCTGTTTTTGTGTTTGTTGACTTGTAGTCTGTCAGTTTAGAGTCAAACAGACAAAATCCGTCATGGTGCTTTGCTGTAAGTACCACGTACTTCATGCCTGCTTTTTTTGCCAGACAAACCCATTTCTTCGGATCATAATCCACAGGATCAAACTGATCAAAATACTTACTGTATTCCTCAATTGTCATTTCTTTCTGTGACATCATCCATTCACCGCATGCTGGAATGGAGTATAATCCCCAATGAATAAACATACCGAATCTGTCTTCCATAAACCATTTGGTGCGCTGTCTTATTTCCTCATTCATGTTTCTATTCTCCTGTCTTCTTCATTATATCAGAAAATTTTGTATATTCAGCATTTTTATCAAAAAACTTTCATTTCACCTGTCAACCTTTCACGGCTCCGCCAGACAGTGCCTCAATAAAGAATCTGCTGAAAATACAGTACAGAAGCACAGGCGGAAGAATGATAATCACCATAGCGGAAAAAAGTCCGTTATAATTGGTGTTAAAGGCTGTTGTGAAAGTAGACAAAAGCGCCGGTACTGTCAGCTTTTCCCTTGTGATCAGCACAAGAGAGGCCCAGTAATACTCATTCCAATTATTCAAAAACGCAAGCACAGCTGCTGTCATAATTCCCGGACGTGCAATTGGAAAAATTACTTTCATCCAGGTCTGTACATACCCACATCCGTCAATTCTCGCCGCCTCTTCCAGCTCTCTTGGGATATTGTCGTAATAGTTTTTGATCACAAAAAAACTCACTGCAATTCCACTGCAGGAATAAATCAGGATCAGCGCAGATCTTGTATCATATAAATGCAGGCGGTTTACCAGATTATATACCGGATAAGTAAGGGCTGTGGCTGGGATAAACATGGTGGAATACAAAAGTACATTTACCAGTGCTTTTCCTTTGAATTCCATTCGCGCTACCACATATGCAGACATGGAAATCATCACCACACTGATCACCACGGAAACACCTGCGACAAAAAGACTGTTTCCAAAATATCTCATCACATGTAAATCTTTAAATGTGGAAATATAACCATCCAGACAAATGGATTCCGGAAGCTGAAAGCCAGGTCTCGCCATAGGATCTTTTTTCAGGCTGGATAAAACCAGCCAGCCAATGGGAAGCAACGACACGATCAGCGCCCACGCAAGACAAATGTAAGTCACGATCCTGGTTCCCGCCGGCATACTATTTACACCTTTCAGGGTATTTGTTTTTTTCATATTCATCCTCTTTTCCTTCTTATTCTTTCTCTTTCCTGAAAGAAATGCTGTATACAAAATTAATCACCAGAATGATCACCATCCCAGCCAGGATCTGGATCATTGCCACTGCATTGGCTCGTCCAAACTGGGTTCTCGGACTGGTAATGGCAAGCTCGCGGATAATGTAACTGATACTGTAGGTTCCTGCAGCTCCTTTTGTCAGGAAATAAACCTCGTTATAAAGAAGGAAGCCGGAGGTTGCAGCAAGAACGGATACTGTTTTTAAAGTTCCTTTGATCATAGGGATTGTAATATACCAGTCCTGTCTCAGACCGCTTGCCCCATCCAGCATAGCTGCTTCTCTTACCTCTTCCGGCACTGCCATAATATTCCCCAAAATCATTAAAGTTGTAGTTCCTGTAAAGAAAATATAGGCACAGGTCATGGCCACAAAAGCCGGTCCTTTCAGAAGTAGGATATTATCCCTGAATTCTTTGTTGAAAAGACGAATGATCGGGTTGATAATTCCATAAGAAGGGTTGTACAATTGTAAAAATACAATGCCCATAGCGGCAGTTGAGATCATATTCGGAATAATATAGACATTTCGTACAAATTTAATACCTTTTACCTTTCTGGACAGGGCCAGAGCGATCAAAGCAGCAATGGGAATCTGTACCACTGTTCCAAGAATGGCCCAGGTGGTTGAATTTTTCAGTGCTTCCCAGAAAAATGGATACTTGTTAAAAATATAATCATAATTATCCCACAAATTGCTCCAGCCGAAAAACTCCGGACTAGTAATATTGGTATAATCCCATTTGCAGAAAGAAGTGATAAACACCGTAATAATGGGATACAGATAAAATACGCAAAATGCGATCAGGGTAGGCGCAAGAAACGCTATAATAAATCCTTTTCTCCGCGTACCCAGCTTATTCTTTCTTTTTTTCGCAGCATTCTGATTTTCCAAATTCATACCTCCAAAAAGGGAAGAGATTTCTCCCCTCCCTCTTCTATTTCATTCATAGTTTCTGTTCATCACAGCTGTGTGCTTTAAGCAACCAACGCGATCAGCTCTGTCTGAAGTGCTGCAAATCTTGCATCAATATCTGTTCCTGATACCGCACACTCCATCAATGCATTGATGATAGCTTTGTCCACGTCAGATCCCCAGGTATAGTTCATGTCAATCACTACAGTATCAGCTTCATTTACCTGAGAACAAGCCTGTGCAAGCTTTCTTGTAGCTGCATCATCACTCTCTTCTGCAAGTGCGTTCAAATCAACTGTTGTGTTACATGGATTTGCCTGTACGCCAGTGAAGATTTTTTCTTGAACCTCAGCACTTGTCATATATTTGATAAACTCAAGTGCCAGCTCTGTTTTCTCATCACTCATGTTATTTGCCACAGCAAGTCCGCCGCCTGCAGAAGCGATTGCAATATTTCCAGGGAATAAAGCAGGCTCAATGGCATCTGTTAAAGACGCATCAATTCCACTTGCATTCCATACACCATTGAAAAGAACACCAGCCTTACCATTTGTATTAAATTCTGCCATAAGATTTCCGTTATCATCTGTAGTATGCTCAGAACCATTTGCCTGATCCAGGTTTGCAGCAGTCTTAAATGCAGCTGCAAATTCCTCTGAATTGATGGTGTCCTCTGTCAGCTCAGATTCCAGCATTTTCTTTCCTTCATCTGTAGAAGCCATAACTGTGTTTACAATATAGCTGGAGCCCTGTCCTGCAATGTATCCGTACACATCCTCGTCCAGAGCACAGATTTTTTCCATTGCTTCTCCAAAAGAATCCCAGTCTGCAAACGCCTCCTCTGTAATTCCGGCTTTTTCAAAAATATCGGAATTATACCATAAGCCACGGCTCTCAATCTGATCATGCACTGCATAAATATGACCATCCATATCATGCTGTGTATAGTTAAGACCAACTGCATCCTGCAGACCATTTTCATCGATATACGGTTTCAGATCGTATACCAGATCCTGGGAAAGTGCTGCCTGCGGAACTCCGCCACCGCCTACATCTACCAGATCCGGGAAGGAACCGCCAGCAACCTGTGCACTTACAATGTCATCTCTGTTTTCTACAGCGATTGGTTTGAATGTAACTGATCCATCAGCATGTTCCTTTGCGAACTCATCATAGATATCCCTCATAACCTGAGCTGCAGCCCACTCGCTCTCATCCTGGTAATATCCATGGTAAAATTCCAGAACATCATCATCTGCATAAGCAGTCGTTCCAAATCCAACCAGTGCAGTAGTCCCCATTGCTGCTGCCAGTAAAACACTTACCATTTTTTTCTTCATTACAAAAATCCTCCTTCATAAATTATACGTCTTTGCTTTAACTGTCCTTATTTTACCCTTGTTTTTAGTATTTTTGAATGAATCCCATTTGCAATTTACAGGTATTTATTGACATTTTCACAATAAAAATAAGGAAAATATTTACCTGACGGCAATATTTTCCTTATCTTTATTTTCCCTATTTATCTATTTTCATTTCACCCAGCTGCCGGGTAAAAGCTTCCGGTGAAATTTTACCGGTAAGCTCTCTGAAAATGTTTTCTGTAAAATAGGCTTTCTGTTCATAAGTCCACAGATTATCCGGAACTTCAATTTTATCCTCTGCACTTAACACCAGGGAAGCAGCCTGAAACAGCCGCGGCATTTCCTTCTCGTAAGAATCCAGAACTACCTGCTTATTCGCCGGAATCTGCTCTGTTTCCTCCAAAATCCGCGTCTGCACCTTCTTGCTTAGCATATATTTCAGGAACCGGATGGAAGCCTCCTCTTTCTGTTCGTTTCCACTTTTTCCAAGCACATAACCAAAACAGGCAGATTCGCAAGACAGCTTCTTCCCGGATGTAGTTGGAAGCAGTGCATACTTGGCATTAATGTTTTCGGAAATCATGGAAGCGCCCCATACGCCATTCACATATATGGCAAGCTTTCCTTCATTGAACAATCTGGTCTCATCCAAATAACTGTATTCTGCATTTTCGGAGGTGGAATATACATAAATTTCCTGCAGCCGTTTCAATACCTCTGAAATTGTACCGATATCGTTTCTGTCCTTTTCTGTACCTTCTTCCAGAAGCATATGATCCATAAAATAAAGATAGCCCTCCGGAGATGTCTGAAGCGAAGCAATTTCATTATTCTCACGTTCCGACCATTTCCAGATTTTGTAGCACATACCGCGAAAAGCATCCCAGGTCCTGGGAATTTCCTTTACGCCAGCTGCGTGCAGAATATCTTCATTATACCAATAACCACCACTTAAGGACAAAACATCTGACACTGTAAACAGCTCCCCTTCTTCTGTGGTCCAATAGTTCAGATTGGTCTGGGAAATATTGGAGGCAAACTCTTCATCTTTTTTCACATAGGGCATAATATCCAGCGCCATATCATTTTCTACAATAAAATCATAGGTTGTATTCTGTCCCATACCGCTGAAGGTAATCACATCCGGCATATCTCCCACCATGATCATGTCCTCCACCTTACGCAGCATTTCCTTTCTTCCTGGCATGGAGATCAGCTGCACCTCAATGTCCGGATTCTCCTTCTGAAATCCATCGTAAATATCCCTCATAGCTACATGATCTTCACCAGTTCCGCCCCATGCATGAATCATTGTGATAGTTACAGGCTCTTTTTCTTCTTTCCCGCAGCCTCCAAGGATCAGACTCCCGGCTATTCCGATACTAAAGAAAAGACCTCTAATTTTTCTCTTCATGTTGTTCTCTTTTCCTGAATTCTTTTGGTGATACCCCGGTTATCTTTTTAAACATTTTTGAGAAATAACCAGCATCTTCCACTCCTACCGCTTCTGAAATCTCATAAGTCTTCATCTCTGTATTCTGCAGATATTCTTTTGCCTTTTCCACCCGTTTCATTAAAATCTCATCAAACAGATTCACACCTGTTTTATTCTTATAATAACGGCTGAGATAGCTGCGGTTCACATGCAGGGTATCTGCAATATCATCCAGCGTGATCTTTTTGCGAAAATTTTCTTCCAGATACTGTTCAATCTGATCAAGCAGTGATTCCGGTTCTTCTGCCTTCGTATGCTCCTGGATTTCAAGCTCTTTTTTCAGTCTGGACAGCTTTCCGATTGCTTTTTCCACTGCCTGGGGAAGTTCGTCTATAATGGAAATCTTAAGCACATACTCACATACACTGTATTTAATGGCACGTTTGGCATACTCAAAATCTGAATATGCGGTAAGGATGATCACCTGGGTTTCCGGGCAGGTTTCGTATACATATTTACATACTTCTAATCCGTCAACACCAGGCATCTGTATATCTGTGATCACAATGTCCGGCATTTCTCCCCGGATCTTCTCCAATAGTTCCTGTCCATCACTGACTACGCTCTCCAAAGAACAGTCCATTTTTTCCCAATTTATCAGTTTCTGCAAAGCCTCTCTGATGTATCCTTCATCATCGGCTGCTACCACTTTCCACATAATTTCCACCTCTTTCAATTGGAACTGCAATTTCTATTTCCGTTCCCTTTCCCGGTTCGCTCCAGACCTGAAACTTGTAATAATCTCCATACAGGATCCGGAGCATTTTCTTTGTATTTTCCCAGCCCACATGGGTATGAGGAGTTTTTTCTTTATTTTCCTCTGCCTTCGTCTGATTCCGACAAACGCCTACTCCATCATCTTTTACCCAGATGTAGAGCATTTCCCTTTCATATAAAAGGACCTGCAGATTTCCTTTTCCACGCTTTGGTTCCAAACCATGCGAAACTGCATTTTCCACCAGTGGCTCAATAAGAAGACGGGGAATCAGATCTTCGCCGATTTTTTCATCTTCAAGCTTCACCTCATAAGACAGTTTATCCTGGTAACGGCTTTTCTGCAGATATAAATAAAACTGAACTATTTCCAGTTCCTCTTTTACCTTTATCTTAATCTCTTTTTCCCGGAATATCTTACCCTGCATCAGTCTGGAAAAAGCATTCAGTCCATCGTAAACTTCTTCGTTTCCAGCCATTTTCGCTTTCAGACTCAGCATGGCCAGAATATTAAACTGGAAATGCGGATTTATCTGGGACTGCAGATATTTTACCTGAGACCGGGCTGCCACAATTTCTTTTTCATAAACCTGAGTAATCAGATATTCGATCCTGTCTGCCATCTCATTAAACACGATTCCCATGTCATGAAATTCCTGAATAGAGGAATCTTCCATTCTGGCATTCAGATCCGGTTTTCCAAAAGCCTGTATGCTTTGGATCATCCTGGTAACCGGTTTGGTGAAACGGTAGCTGATAGCATATGCAACCAGAAATGCAATTCCCAGTACCACAATAAGACCCACAAGAACGATAAAAAGAGTGGGCTTCAAAATAGAAAAAATATTCCCATACCCTACTGAGATCACTGTACGTACTCCAAATCCACAGAGATTTCCATAACCAATCACCTTCGTACCTGCCAGGTCTTTTGTTCCATTCCATGAATTCTCAGAAGTCTGCAGCTTTTTCACCAGCTCCTGAGCTCCTTCTGAGGCAAGCAGCTGATCGTTTTTATCCAGGACAGCCCATCCTCCATTATGATACAGCTGTACCGTTTCCAGAACTTTCGCTACTGCACTCTGACTGATCTGCACGATTCCGATTCCTTTTTCCCTCATATTTTCATCATAAATTCTAAAAAAAATATTTAATTCATCTTTATCAGACAAACAGGCGTACTGGTCACTGGTACTTTTAAATTCCTGCTGCATGTTTTCGTATTTTCGCTTCTGTTCTCTCCCGGCAGCCAGTGTGGTGGCATAATAGTGCTCATAAATACATTCATTCCCATTATTAAACAGATAAATTCCAGTAACAAAAGGAAGCTGGCGTTCCACCATATTCCGCTCTGAAAAAAGCTCCATGCTGTAAGAAAGCTGTGGTTCTATTTCCTCCAGGTCGTATTCTTCTTTCTGAAAAAAGTCATCCAGTACCGTATTATGACGTATGGCGATCACACTATCCTCAATAAACTGCATATGAGCCTCATACTGCTGACTGGTATATCGAAGTACATATTCAATATCTTCCTGTGTTTTCTGAAAGAAGAAAGAGAAAAAGACATAGAAAACAGCTGCACATACAGACAGTAAAGTACATACAGAGGTCAGTATCATCAGAAATGTAAGTTCCCTTTTCAGAGTGTAGTTTTTTTTCATTTTATTTATCCCCAGGGTAAATTTCTATATTATAAATTCATTATAGGAAAAGCTTTCGAAACTTGCAATCAGTTTTCACCAAAAAAAGCAATAAAAAGCAGAAATATTTATAGCATTTCACCTAAATATAGGGTATACTGTTATTGTCTGAAAGAACAAGGGCAGGGTTTTTATATGACAGCATTCTGATAATGCCGTTATTTTTTTGCACCTTGTTAAAGTGATCATTCTCACTTATTGACAAAGAAGGAGAGGTAAAATGAAAGTAATTAAAGTCAAGAATTATGAAGAGCTGAGCCGTACTGCAGCTACTATTATCGCCGGTGTTATTTTGTCCAAACCGGATTGTATCCTTGGACTTGCTACCGGTTCTTCCCCGGTAGGTACCTACGATCAGCTAGCTGCTATGTATGAAGAGGGAATACTGGATTTTTCCCATGTAAAATCTGTGAACCTGGACGAATATGTAGGACTGGACGGATCCAATGACCAGAGCTACCGTTACTTCATGAACAAGAACCTGTTCAGCAGAGTCAATATAGATATTAAGAATACCTATGTTCCGGACGGAACCAATCCGGATACAGAGGCCTGCTGCGAAGCTTACAATACACTGCTTAAGAATATAGGAGCTGCAGACCTTCAGCTTCTTGGAATAGGACCTAATGGTCACATCGGATTTAATGAACCAGACGACCATTTCCAGGCTGGCACACACTGTGTAGATCTTACAGAGGCTACCATCCAGGCGAATAAACGCTTTTTTGCAAGCGAGGAGGATGTGCCTCGCAAGGCTATTTCTATGGGAACTGGCAATATTATGAGCGCAAAGACCATTCTTCTTGTAGCTAACGGCAAGAATAAAGCCAAGGCTCTCGCTGCTGCGATCAAAGGACCTGTTACCCCACAGTGCCCGGCTTCCATCCTTCAGTTCCATCCCAATGCAATTATTGTGGCAGATGAGGATGCACTGAGCGAACTGTAATTTTTTTATTTATGCTTATATAAAAAGGAGCTGCCTCAGTATGTTCCAAAAAGGCTTTCTGCAAGCTGTACGTCACAATTTGCAGAAAGCCTTTTTCAACACGCTCTAAAAAAGCAGCTCCATTTTTGTACCTTTTCCAAGATCGCTGTCCACATTGATCTGTGCATGATGTAAGGTTGCCCCGTGCTTTACAATGGACAGTCCAAGACCGGTTCCTCCAGTCTGCCGCGAATGGCTTTTGTCCACCCGGTAAAATCTCTCAAATATTCTTTTCTGTTCAGATTTCGGAATTCCGATTCCATCATCCTCAACCCGGTAAAAAGGACGATTCCCTTTTCTGCCTACATAAATATGAATGTGTCCTCCCGGATTGGTGTAACGAACAGCATTGTCCGCAATATTGTACAGCATTTCATATAAAACATGCCGTACTCCCTGAATGTTGATTGGAATACCACAATAATCCAACGAAATGTTTTTCTTTTCCGCATGATCCCGGAGATTGTTTACCACATCCTTTGCCAGCTCATCAAGCTCCACACTTTCCATGGAGACCACTGCATCCTGCTGTTCATCCAGGCGCGACAGCTGGATAATATCTGCCACCAGATTTCCCAGACGATTGGCCTCCTTATAAATTCGTCCTGAAAAATCGGCAATATTCTCCGGTCTCACCATTCCATTCATCATCAGCTCCGCATAACCGGAAATGGACATCAGAGGTGTCTTTAATTCATGAGAAACATTTGCAGAAAATTCCCTTCTCACAGCCTCTGTCTTCTTCAACTCCTCCAGCTGGCTTGCAATCTGCTTATTCTGCTGATCCACCCGCATCAGCAAAGGACGGAGTTCTTCGTAGCATACATTCGAAAGAGGATGCTCCAGATCCAGGTTGTTCACCGGCTCGATCAGACTCTTTGTCTGCCTTTGCACCAGCACGATTTCTACCAGAATGATCAAAAGCATCAAAAGTCCCAGCCAGATAAAGCTGCTAAGCAACGTATGGAACACACTGTCTGTTGTTTTTGCCAGGCGGAGGATTCTGCCATCATTCAACCTCACCGCATAATAAAAGGTCTGGTGTGACAAGGTTTCCGAATAACGGACAATTTCTCCCTGTCCATCTTCCATGGCCTGGATAAATTCCGGACGGTTGCTGTGGTTTGGAAGCTTTGAAGCCTCTGCCTCATTATCATAGAGCACATTTCCCTCTGAATCGGTGAGCGTAATACGAGTATCTGTGGTTTTTCCCACATTTCCGCTTAAATATGCTTCTCCAACTTCTTCTATCCCCACTTTTACATATTCTGCTTCATCCCGTACACCCTTTTTCATGGTACTATTATACTTATCATACATCACAAAGCTGGCGGCTATAAAGGTAAGGATAACCGTGAGAACGATCATCACACTGGTATGACTGAGGATTTTCTTTTTCATCCCTGACTGCCTCCCTTGTCTGCCATTCTGTAACCTACGCCGCGGACAGTCTCGATCAGTCTGCCGGCATCCCCAAGCTTCTGCCGAAGGGTTCGCACATGTACATCCACAGTTCTGGTCTCCCCGTCAAAATCATATCCCCATATATGGCACAAAATCTGGTCACGTGTCATAACGATTCCTCTGTTTTCCATAAGATACAGAAGAAGTTCAAATTCCTTGCGGGTAAGCTCCACAGGCTGATCATCACAATACACCTGATGACGGCCTGGAAAAATACGAAGTTCCTCACAGCTAAGCTCTCTGTCATCTCCATGGCGGCTGCTGCGCCTGAGCACCGCCTTCACCCTGGCTATAAATTCCATCATTCCAAAGGGCTTGGTAATATAATCGTCTGCACCGGCTTCCAGAGCACGGACCTTATCAAATTCTGCTTCCTTGGCAGTTACCATAATGATGGGAATATCTCTGGTTCCGGAAGATTTTTTCAGTTTTTCCAGAATGGAATATCCATCCTCTCCCGGAAGCATAATATCAAGAAGAATCAGCTCTGGTTCCTCCTCTGCAAGGGCTTTCCACAATTCCTGGGAGTCTTCTAACCCTCTTGCATGAAATCCGGTCGTCTCCAATGTATATACTAAAAGATCACGGATGTTGTTATCATCTTCAACACAAAAAATCATTTTTTAGTATTCTCCTCCCATGTCTTACCTATTTTTTACATTACCTGTAAATCATCATTATTTCTTAGTATACGTACTTTTTTCCCCTTATACAAGTGCACAACTGTAAAGTCACGGTAAAAAGCAGGAAAACAGGTTACCGTTCACGACCTGGCCAGTGACACGCTTCGCGATGCACAGAAATCATGCATTCGCATGTTTTCGCGCCGCAAAAATTATATTACCAGTTGCTGCCTCCGGAAATGATTCTCACAGGAATTTTTCCAGAGCAGCAACTGGCAACATCTACTCTCCCGGTTACGGAAGCATATAGTTCACACGGGCAACCTCCAGTTCGTGATGGAAATGTTCTCCCGGTGCATTTTTTACAGTGTCAAGGTGACTGTGTGTATCATAAAGATCCTCATGCACCTGAGTCACACAGACTCCGATATTGGAACAATGATCTGCGATTCTCTCCAGGCTGGTTGTAATATCAGAAAGCACAAATCCCATCTCTATTGTACACTCTCCGGCACGAAGACGATTTACATGACGTCTTTTCAGCTCACGGCTGAGCTCATCGATCACCTCTTCCAGAGGTTCAATTTCTTCGGCTGCTCTCATGTCCTGGTTTGCAAAAACGCTATACGCTTTTTCCACAATATCCGACACGGCTTTTTCCATAATGTGAAGTTCCTGCACTGCCTTGTCTGAAAAGCGGGCATTTTTTTCTGAAATTTCCTTTGCAGATTTCATAATGCTAAGTGCGTGGTCGGAAATACGCTCAAAATCTCCGATACAGTGAAGCATAATGGACAAGCTGTGGCTGTCTTCCAGAGAAAGATCTTTCTGATTCAACTTGATCAGATAGGTTCCCAGTTCGTCCTCATAGCGGTCAACCTTTGCTTCAATCTTTTCCACACGGAAAGCTGTCTCCTCCTGGAAATCATCCAGCAAGCCAAAGGAAAGGTTCAAAGCGGTTTTGGACTGCTCTGCCATTTTCCTGGCAGCTGTTTTGCTCTGCTCAATAGCAATACCAGGATTGCTGAGAAAACGGGACTCCAGGATCATAAACTCCTGATCTTCTGCGGAAATAACTTTCTCCTCTTTTGTATCACGGACAGTTGCACATGCCATTTTTACAAGCATATCTCCAAATGGAAGAAGTACAAGTGTTGCAATGATGTTAAAGGCACTGTGGATCACTGCGATGCCGGCAGGACCTGCCACTTCTTCAATGAAAGAGAAATGTAAAAATCCATTCAGCACATAGAATACAACCATAAATGTAACAGTTCCTACAATATTGAAGTACAGATGAACGATTGCTGCACGTTTTGCATTCTTAGTAGCACCGATTGAAGAAAGCATTGCTGTAATACAGGTTCCAATATTCTGTCCCATGATAATCGGAAGCGCTGCTCCGTAACGGACTGCACCAGTTACACAAAGCGCCTGGAGAATACCAACAGAAGCTGATGAAGACTGAATAACAGCAGTCAGAAGTGCACCGGCCAGCACACCTAAAACAGGGTTGGAGAACTTCAGAAGGATGTTTGTAAATTCCGGTACCTCTGCCAGAGGTTTTACGACACCGCTCATGGTATTCATACCGAACATCAGCACTGCGAAACCAACCAGAATGTTTCCAATATCTTTCTTCTTTTCATCATGAAGGAAGACAATAAAAACAACTCCGATCAATGCCAGAATCGGTGAAAATGAGTTTGGGTTCAAAAGTCTTACAAAGAAATTGGAGCTTTCAATTCCAGCCAGGCTAAGGATCCATGCGGTAACAGTAGTACCGATATTTGCTCCCATAATAAAGCCAACAGCCTGGGACAGATGCATGATTCCCGAGTTTACGAAGCCGACTACCATAACTGTGGTTGCCGATGAAGACTGAATAATTGCGGTAACTGCTGCACCAACCAAAACTGCCTTCACGCGGTTAGATGAAAGATTTTCCAGAATCTTTTCCAATTTACCGCCGGAAAGCTTTTCCAGACCGTCTCCCATTACCTGCATTCCATAAAGGAACATTGCCAGTCCGCCGACCAATGTCAGAATGCTAAAAAAATCCATTACGTTTCCTCTCCTTTTTATCCTTTTAAAAGTTTATTGGGTTCTTAATTTCTTTTGTTTACAAAACCAATATAAGTGGGCTATGTAAAGTTTCGGGTGAGAAGAATGTTAAATATATGTAAAATACTTTACAAGCTTGGATTTTCTTATACCGAAAAAATGTAAAGCCAGGCTGTTGAAAATGTAAAATATTTGTTTGATAGTTGATTTTACTGTATTTTCCAAATTTTACATTCAAAAAAATCCCC